>JAABUQ010003809.1_pt1 | contig 26796 bp, 30 predicted proteins | sample 5560001 | NCBI WGS metagenome assembly JAABUQ01 (sample SAMN10711888, study PRJNA513371) | rock metagenome | isolation source: Antarctica rocks | place: Antarctica: Victoria Land, Finger Mt nord | collected 2015-12-18 | reverse complement strand
GTCTGCTTTGACAGATGGGTCCGATCAGCCTGCGACCCGTTCATGGTGCCGGCTGGGCGCCACCAGGCCGACCCGAGCGGCTGCGAGCGACCTACAACGTCGCCACGAGATCCGCTACGTGCTTGGGTGGGACTCACCAGGACCTGCGCGCTTCGATCGCCGAGCCCTGCCGGGTGCGGCCCCGGCTCGCAGCGCGGCCGCGGTCTGCGCCAGTCGGCCCGCGATTATGGCCAGCCGCAGGTCGCTCATCAGGTCGGCCACGAACGTGAGGTTGTGCAGCGTCAACAGGCGCATTCCCGTCAGTTCTTTGGCGCGCGCCAGATAGCTCAGGTAGGCCCGCGACAGGCCGGTGGAGCAGGCCGGGCAGGGACAGCCCTCGACCAGCGGCTCCTCGCTCTCCCGCCAGCGGCCCTTGCTCAGATCCAGCCGCCAGCGCCGCTTCGGGTCGGCGATCAGCGCCGTGCCGTGACGACCCAGCCTTGTGGGCATGGCGCAGTCGAAGGTGTCGATCCCCAGCTCCACGCCGCGGATCAGGTCATCCACCTCGCCGATGCCCAGCAGGTGGCGGGGAGGCGACTCGTGCCCGTCGTCGAGCTCGTCGACCGCCCACGACACGACCTCGTACATCTGCGCCTTGTCGGCCCCCAGCGATCCGCCGATGGCCACCCCGCCGCAGCCGCTGGCCGCGACGGCCTGAGCCGACCCACGGCGCAAATCCTCGTGGACGCCGCCCTGCACGATGCCGTAGAGCAGCTGTCCGGCCGGCGCGTGGCGCTCATGCCAGCGGCGGCAGCGCTCCAGCCACCGGTGCGTCCGCTCGGTCGAGCGGGCGGTGTACTCCCGATCGACGTGAAAGGGCGTGCACTCGTCGAAGGCCAGAGCCAGGTCGGAGCCCAGCGCAGCCTGTACGGCCATCGAGCCTTCGGGCGTGAGCACACGCTCGCCCCCGTCCACGTAGGAGCGGAAGCGCACGCCGGTCTCGGCGATCTCCAGGATCGACCCGCCCGTGTGACTCGGCGCGGGACGACCGCGTCCCTTGATCTCCTCGGCCACGGTGCCATGGCCCATCGAGAAGACCTGAAAGCCGCCCGAGTCGGTGATTATGGGACCTGACCAGCCCATGAAGCGGTGCAGTCCGCCGAGTCGCTCGATCAGCTCGGGACCGGGGCTGAGCAGCAGATGAAGGGTGTTCCCCAGCACCATGTCCAGGCCGGCGTCGGCCACCTCCTGGGCGAGCAGGCCCTTGACCGTACCCTTGGTCGCCAGCGGCACGAAGGCCGGTGTGCGAACATCGCCATGCGCGGTGCGCAGGATGCCGGCGCGCGCCCGCGACGCTTCGTCGCGGGCCTGGATGGCGAGGCGAGCCACCGCGGCATCCTAGAGAGCAGCCCCGCAGCAGCCGCCCTCATGACCCTCGCCTCCCTGATCAGCTTTGCCTCCAACGTGGGCTATCCCGTCCTCGTGCTGCTGATCATGGCCGAGTCCGGGGGTCTGCCCGTGCCCGGGGAGACGGCGCTGGTGACCGCCGGCGTGCTGGCCTCACGCGGGCGCCTGCATATCGAGCTCGTGATCGCCCTCGCCGCGGCAGCGGCCATCGTGGGGGACAACATCGGCTACCTCATTGGACGCAAGGGAGGGCGCTGGGTGCTGGAGCGTCCCGGGCGCTTTGCCCGCCAGCGCCACGAGGTGCTCGCCACCGGGGAGCCGTTCTTCGAGCGCCACGGGCCCAAGGCGGTGTTCTTCGGTCGCTGGCTGCTGGGACTGCGCGTATGGGCCTCGTGGCTCGCTGGGGCCACCCGCATGCGCTGGCCTCACTTCCTCCTGTGGAATGCCGTCGGCGGGATCGGCTGGGCGACGACCATCGGGCTGCTCGCCTACTTCTTGGGCCACAGCGCGGGCAACGCGGTGTCGAGCATCGGCCTCTACGGCCTCGTCGCCGCGGCGATCGCCGGCGGCGGCGTGCTGCTGAGCCGCCGCCGGCGCCGCAAGCAGTCCGACGGGCGCGAGCCTCCCGCGGCGCGGCCGGGACCCGTGCGCCGCCTCTAGGCTGGTCCCTCCTCGGCCGGCTGCGCCTCGGCCCGGGGCGGCGTCGATTCGCCCTCGATCGTCCGTGAATCGCCGCCGAGATTGATCGCCACGCGGCGCGGCGCACGCTGCACGGGCTTGGGAACCCGGACCTCGAGCACCCCGTTCTCGAAGCTGGCCTCGATGCCGTCGGGATCGACTCCCTCGGGCAGCGTCAGCGCCCGCGAGAAGAACCCGGTGGCCCGCTCGATGCGGTGATAGCCATCGCCGCGATCCTCCTGCTCGGCCCGACGCTCACCCGACACGGTGAGCACGCTGTCCTGGAGCTCCACCTGGACGTCGTTCTGACCCAGGCCCGGCAGGTCCGCGCGCAGGACGAAGTGCTTGCCGGTCTCCACCAGGTCCATGGCCGGGACCCAGCGGCGAACCGTTCCCGGGGCGGCTCCGCCGGCGGCTGGCTCGTCGAAGAAGGTCCCAAAGAGTCGGTTGACCTCATTCTGGAGCGAGTGCAGCTCGCGGGCCGGCTCCCATCTGATCAGTGCCATCCGATTCACCCCCTGAGTGGTAGGTCTGTGATGGTCAGAGTATAAAATCTGATGCGCGTAGCATCAAGTCCAGGAGGCTCTTTCTAGCGACAGCATCCGCCCTCACAAAGGCCATCAGCCTGACGGCCCGCGAACGGCGCTACTCGCAGCAGATCGGGCGGACCCGATCAGACAGCTGGCCCAGCAGCCGCAGCTCCTGCGCGCTGAGACGAGAGAGGAAGTGCAGCCGCACGCCGGCCATGTGGGTCTCGCGGGCGGCCTCCAGCAGCTCACGCCCGGCATCGGTGAGGCATGCGTAGGCGCCCCGCGCGTCGTGAACGCACGAGCACCGGCCGAGCAGCCCGTCGCGCTCCAGGCGGTCGACGAGGCGCGTGAGACCGCTGCGCGAAAGGCCGATCGAGTCGGCGAGATCGCACATGCGCATGCGACCATCCGGGGCGTCGCCGAGCTGGTCGAGCACCTCGTAGGACGTCAGCGGCAGTCCGTGCTCCTGCTCGAGCTCGGCGTCCAGGCGCTTGGACGTCCACGCGTAGATGCGGTGAAGGCTGCGCCAGGCGTGCAGCTCCTCCCCAGCGGACGCTTCTGCGGCGGAGACGACGGGGATCGGTGCGGTGGCGATCGGCATTAGCGCACGCTGGCACGAACATAGCAGCGCCGACCGTGCCAGAGGGCGCCTTCGCCTAGGGTCCCGGCCTGGCTGGCTCAGCGCCGCCGTGAACGCGGCTGCGTCGCCAGCCACACCCACCACATGGCCAGGGGCTGGAGAGGGAGCCTGAGCCACAGCAGCACTCGGGGCACGCGCAGGCCAGCGATGGAGCCCGGGTCCAGCGCCATGTAGACGTTCGCCGGGAAGACGGCCACCAGCAGCGCGAGCAGCCCCCAGCCCGCCCAGCGCCGGGTGTCACCGATGAGCACACCGACACCGCCAGCGACCTCGGCCACCCCGCTGATCGCCACCAGCGTGGAGGGGTCGCCCAGTCCGGGGGGAACGATGCGCTCGTATCCGCGCGGCATGACAAAGTGGTTGATTCCCGCGGCCACGAAGAGGGCGCCGAGCAGCCATCGCGACGCGGGGCCGGCAAGCGCGCCGCGCAGCCCGTGCAGGCCAACCGTCGAGGGCGAACGCCGCCGTGTGCGGGTCAGCATGACGGCGCCTCGACCTCGCGCGCGGCGATCAGCGAGCGGCCCGTCATCGCCCGGGGCTGCTCGACGCCGAGCAGCTCGAGCAGCGTGGGAGCCACGTCGGCGAGCACGCCGCCCTCCTTGAGGGTCACTGGACCGGCGGTGACGATCAGCGGCACCGGGTTCAGCGAATGCGCCGTGTTGGGGCTGCCGTCACCCTCGAGCATGTGATCGGCGTTGCCGTGATCGGCGGTGATCACGCACGCGCCGCCGGAGCGATGAACGGCGCGCACGACATCGCCCAAGCACTCGTCCACGGTCTCGATCGCCTGGACCGCGGCGTCGATCACGCCGGTGTGTCCCACCATGTCGGCATTGGCAAAATTGATCAGGGCGAAGCGCGGGCCGTCCTGCTCCCACGCTGACACGAGCGCGTCTGCCGCCGGGCGGGCGCTCATCTGCGGGCGCTTGTCATAGGTGGGCACATCACGCGGGGATGGAACGAGCTCGCGGCGCTCTCCCCGATGAGAGCGCTCCTCCCCGCCGTTGAAGAAATACGTCACGTGCGGATACTTCTCGGTCTCGGCCACGTGCAGCTGGCGCGCCCCGCCGTCGGCGAGCACACCGGCGAGGGTCACCTGCGGGCGAGCGGGCGCGAAGGCCACCGGATAGGTCCATCCCTCCTCGTACTCGGTCAGCGTGGCCAGCCGCGCCACCGGCCCGGCCGCTCCCCGGCCGGGCCATCCGTCGGGTGCGGAGCCGCTCTGGCCCAAGCTCGCATCGGCCAGGGCGCGCACGAGTTGGCGCATGCGGTCCGGACGGAAGTTCAGGCACAGCACGCTGTCGCGCTCGGGACGCACTAGGCCCTCCTCACCGATCGTGGTGGGGGCGATGAACTCGTCGGTCTCACCACGCTCGTAGGCGGCGCGCACCGCCTCGCCGACGTCGGGCGCGTGGTGAGGGGCACGACCGTGGACGAGCAGGTCGTAGGCCTGCGCCGTGCGGTCCCAGCGCTCGTCGCGGTCCATGGCGAAGTAGCGCCCCACCACGCTGGCCACGCGCCCGACCCCCAGCTCGCGACACCAATCCGTCAAGCGCTCGAGGTAGCCCAGCGCGGAGTCAGGCGCCGTGTCGCGTCCGTCGGTGAAGCAGTGGAGGACCAGGTCGGGCACGTGCTCAGCGGCCATGGCCAGCATGGCACGCACGTGCTCGAGCTGGGAGTGGACTCCGCCGTCGGAGGTGAGCATGAGCAGATGCACGCGATCGGCCCCAGCGAGGGCGTCGCGCAGGACGGTGTTGGCGCGCAGCTGCCCGTCGGCGACGGCCTGGTCGATGCGCAACAGGTCCTGGGGCACAACCGCACCGGCGCCGAGGTTGAGGTGGCCGACCTCCGAGTTTCCCATCTGCCCCTCGGGCAAGCCCACGCTCGGCCCCCAGGTGGTCAATTGCGTGTGCTCACACTCATCCCAGAGCTCGTCGAACACGGGGGTGTGGGCCAGGGACACCGCATTTCCCGGCCCCGCAGGGGCGAGTCCCCACCCGTCGAGCACGACCAGGCACGCGCAGGCAACGGGCAGGCGCTGCGGACCCGCGGGAAGGGTCAGGATGTCGCCGCCTCGACTATGCCCGCGAACCCGCCGGGGTCAAGCGACGCGCCGCCGACGAGGGCGCCATCCACGTCGGGCAGGGTCAGCAGCTCGCGCGCGTTGTCCTCGCTGACGCTGCCCCCATAGAGGATGCGGACGTCCTGCGCAGCCTGTCCGCTGCGCCCGCCGATCAGAGCGCGAATGAAGGCGACGGTCTCCTGAACCTGCTCCGGGGTGGCCCTCTGACCCGTGCCGATGGCCCAGATCGGCTCATAGGCGATGACCACCTCGGCCAGGCGCTCGCTCGACACCGCGGCGAGATCCTCGCCGATCTGCTGGCGCAGCCTGCGGTCGGTGTCTCCCGCCTCGCGCTCGGACTCGCTCTCGCCCACGCACAGGATCGGGGCGAGCCCCGCGCTCAGGGCGGCGGGCACCTTCTGCGCGAGCGCGCGGTCGCTCTCGGCCTGCATCGCGCGGCGTTCGGAGTGGCCCAGGAGAACGCCGTCGACCTCCAGCTCGCTGAGCATCGACGGCGAGATCTCCCCGGTGAAGGCGCCCTGCTCACATTGATGTGAGGTCTGGGCGTAGACGGCGACGCGCGAGCCGCGCGCGCTGTCGACCAGCGCCGCGAGGGCCGTGAAGGGCGCGCACACCGCGATCTCCACGTCGCTGACCGAGGAGACGGCGGGCAGCAGAGCCTGGATGTACCGTTCGGCATCGGCCACCGTCTTGTGCATCTTCCAGTTGCCGGCGATCACCGGAGTGCGCGGGCTCACGGGCGTCCGCCGGTCATGGGGCGAGCGCCACCACGCCCGGCAGTGGCCGTCCCTCGATCAGCTCAAGGGTGGCCCCGCCGCCCGTGGACAGGTGGTCCACCCCCTCGGTCAGGCCGAAGCGGACGAGCGCCGCCGCCGAATCGCCACCGCCAACCACGGTGATGGCCTCGGATCGGGCCACCGCCTCGGCCACGGCACGCGTCCCGGCCGCGAAGGGCTCCAGCTCGAAGGCGCCCATCGGACCATTCCAGAACACCGTGGCCGCTTTGGCGATCACCCCGCCGTAGTGCCCCGCCGTGGCCGGGCCGATGTCCAGGCCCATCCAGCCATCGGGCACGTCCACGCCGGCAAGCTGGCGTGCCGGCGCGTCGGCCTCCATGCGCTCGGCGATCACGAGGTCTTGCGGCAGCTCCAAGCGGGCACGGGACTGCCCGGATGCCGCCATCGTCAGGGCACGCTGCGCGGGTTCGACGCCCTCCGCTTCACATAGCGAGTCCCCGACCTGGTGACCCATGGCGGACAGGAAGGGGAAGCACATCGCGCCGCCGATCAGGATCGTGTCGGCCAGCTCGGAGAAGCGATCCACCACCTCGATCTTGTCGGTCACCTTGGCCCCACCAATAACCGCCACCAGCGGGTGGCGCGGGCTCGCGAGGATCCCCCCAAGCACACGGACCTCACGCTCGAGCAGGCGTCCCGCCGCGCAAGGCAGCAGGTGAGCCACCGCTTCGGTGCTGGCGTGCGCACGGTGAGCGGTTCCGAAGGCATCGTTGACGTACACGTCGGCCAGCTCGGCCAGCGCCCGGGCCAGGCCGGCGTCGTTGTCGGTCTCGCCGGGCTCATAGCGGACGTTCTCGAGCACCAGGATGTCGCCCCGGTTGAGATTGTCGGCAAAGGCGCGTACGTCTGCACCGACCACGCCCGGCGCCAGCGTGACATCGGCCTGGGTGAGCTCGGCCAGCCGGTCGGCCACGGGACGCATTGACAACTGTGCCTCGCGGTCCTCCGGGCGCCCCAGGTGGGACACGAGCACCAGCCGTGCGCCACGGCCGCGCAACTCCTCGATGGTCTCCAGGGCAGCGCGTATGCGGGTGTCGTCGGCGATCTCGGCGGTGCTCCCGCTGAAGCGAAGGGGGACGTTCAGGTCCGCCCGCAGCAGGACGCGGCGCCCGTCGACCTCGACGTCGTCCAGCGTCCTCAAGCGACCGGCGCGCCGCTGCGCTGCCTCGAGGAGCCCTGCGGCTGTCCGCCCAGATGGCCCACCTTCTCGGCGAGCTCCACCACGCGATTGGAGTAGCCCCACTCATTGTCATACCAGCTGACCACCTTGACCAGCGTCTCGTCGATCACCGCGGTCAGGTCCCCGTCGACCAGCGACGAGAACGGACTGCGCACGATGTCACTGGAGACGATCGGATCCTCGGTGTAGGCGAGGATCCCGCTCAGCGCGCCGCTGTCCGCGCGCTCGGAGAATGCCCGGTTGACCTCCTCGACGCTGGTTGGGCGCTCGGCCTCGAAGGTGAGGTCCACCAACGAGCCGGTGGGCACGGGGGCACGCACGGCAAAGCCGTGCAGCTTGCCCTGCAGCTCGGGAAGCACCAGCCCGACCGCCTTGGCCGCACCGGTCGAGGTGGGCACGAGGTTGATCGCCGCCGCCCGCGCGCGGCGCAGGTCCTTGTGCGGGCCGTCCTGCAGGTTCTGGTCGGCGGTGTAGGCGTGGATGGTGGTCATCAGACCGTGGCGAATGCCCACGGCCTCGTGTACCACCATGGCCACCGGAGCCAGGCAGTTGGTGGTACACGACGCGTTGGAGACGATGTGGTGGCGCTCGGGGTCGTAGGCCTCGTCGAAGTTGACGCCCAGGGCCACGCTGACGTCCTCGCCCTTGGCTGGAGCGCTGATGATCACCTTGCGCGCGCCCCCGGCTAGATGCTTGGCGGCGCCGTCGCGGTCGGTGAACAGGCCGGTGGACTCGATCACCACGTCGACCTCCAGATCGCCCCAGGGCAGCGCCGCCGGATCGCGCTCAGCGAGCACCTTGAGCTCCTGACCGTCGACCACCAGCGCGTCACCGCGCACGTCGACGGTGCCCGGGTAGGGCCCGAGGATCGAGTCGTAGCGCAGCAGGTGCGCGAGTGTCTGCGCGTCGGTGAGGTCGTTGACGGCGACCCACTCGATGTCGGGCGTCTGCGCCCTGGCCTTGGCGGCGCGAAACACGTTGCGCCCGATGCGACCGAAGCCGTTGATTCCTACGCGTACCGGCATTTGCTGGCCTCCCTAGAAGTGCTTTTACTCCGAGAGCCGGGCGGCGCACGAGAAGGTTCGCCCGAGAGCGTCCGGTCGGGATACAGGCGGGACCCTATCAACGCCGCGCCCCGAGATCTCGCTTGCGTCACCCCGCGCCGGTCACCAGCTCCACGCGCAGGCCGTCGGGATCGAGCAGGTAACCGGCGAAGTAGCGCGCGCCGTACTGCGGTCGCGCCCCCGGCTCGCCGTCGCTACTGCCCCCGTGGGTCAGTCCGGCCGCGTGTGCACCACGAACGGCCGCGCGACCCGATGCACTGAGGGCCACGTGACCGAAGCCACCGGCCGGCGGACGACCGCGGGCCACGATCCAAAAGCGCGGGACCTCGGTGCCCCAGGCGACCGCCTGCGGGCCCTCGTGCAGGCGCCGGACCCCGAGGGCGTAGAAGACGGCGTCGTAGAAGCGCGCCGAGCGTTGCAGCTCGGCGACCTCCAGGGCAACGTGGTCGATCACCGCGTCACGCGTTGCCCGAGCGCTTGTCGATGTCGCGGTGGCTGACCGCCACCGAGAGGTCGGCGTGATCACCGTAGCGCTCGGCCAGGTGCTCGACGATGGCCACGGAGCGATGGCGGCCGCCCGTGCAGCCGATGGCGATGACCAGGTGCGCCTTGCCCTCCGCCACATACTGTGCCAGGAGGAAGTCCAGCAGGGGATACAGGTGCTCGTAGAACGCCGACAGCCGTCCGTCCCGGGCGATGTGCTCGAGCACCGCCGGGTCGCGGCCGGTGAGGGAGCGCAGCTCGGCCTCGTAGTGCGGGTTGGGTAGGAACCGTACGTCAAAGGCGAGGTCTTCCTCACGCGGCGGTCCGTGCTTGAAGCCGAAGCTCATAAAGGTGAGCGCCAGCCGCGCGCTGCCCCGGCGCGGACCGAACTCATCGGCGAGCTTGCCGCGCAGCATCGCGGTCGACATGCCCGTCGTGTCCACGACCAGGTCGGCCCGGCGGCGCACCGGCTCCAGCAGCGCGCGCTCCGCGGCGATGCCCGCCGCCACGCTGCCCTCGGGCGCGAGCGGATGGCGCCGACGGGTCTCCTTGAAGCGGGTTACGAGGGTTTGCTCGGTCGCTTCGAGGAACAGCAGCTGATGGGTCATCCCCAGCGAGCTGAGATCGTCGACCACTGCGTCCAGCGCCTCGAAGTAGTCGCCGCCGCGCACGTCGGAAACGACCGCGGCGCGCTCCACCTTGGAGCCCTCGTGAACGAACAGGTCGACGAGCGAGCGGATCATCTCCGGCGGCAGGTTGTCCACGCAGAAGTAGCCCGCGTCCTCGAAGACGTTCATGGCCGTGGACTTGCCGGCGCCGGAGAAGCCCGTGATGATGACCAGCTCGCGCAGGCGCGGCTCGGCGGAGGGATCCGCGCCGGACTCCGGGCCACCGGGCGTGGTCAGGGCCATCGCCGTCCATGATGGCTAGTGCTCAGGACGACCCCGTTAGCAGGCCGATAACGGGTGGCCTCACGGGTCGCCCCCCCAGGCGCTCAGCCCCCGGTGCGGTGCAGGCGGTCATACAGCTCGCGCGCCACCTTGGCCGGCAGCCCCGGGACCGACTGCAGCTCGTCGCGAGAGGCACCGATCACCGCCTCGGGGGAGCCGAGGTGGGCGAGCAGCGCGCGCTTTCGAGAGGGCCCGATGCCCGGCAGATCGTCGAGCAGGGATGTGGTCATGGCCCGATCGCGTCGTGTCCGGTGGTGGGTGATGGCGAAGCGATGGGCCTCGTCGCGCACCCGCTGCAGCAGCTGCAGCTCCGGCGTGTCGTGGGCGAGCACGAGCGGAGCGGCGCGTCCGGGCACGAACACCTCCTCGATGCGCTTGGCCAGGGACACCACCGCGACGCCGCGTTCGCGCAAGCCACGCAGCGCCTGCAGACCGGCCGACAGCTGTCCCTTGCCGCCGTCGATCACCACCAGGCTGGGCAGCGCCGCGAAGCTCGGATCATGGTCGGGATCATGGGGTGAACGGTCAGCCTGGCGCTCCCACTGAGCCTCGCGGCGTCCGAGCACCTCGGCCATGGAGGCGAAGTCGTCTGAGCCCTCGACGGTGCGAATGGTGAAGCGCCGATAGTCCGACTTCTTCGGGGCCGCTCCCTCGAACACCACCATGGAGGCGACCGTGTGGGTTCCGCCCAGGTTGGAGATGTCAAAGCACTCGATGCGTACCGGGGGCACGTCAAGGCCGAGGGCCTGCGCAAGCCCCTCCAGGGCCTCGGCCCGGCGCTGGCGACCGCGCTCGCGCTTGAGGCGCTCCTGATCGAGGGCCAGGCGCGCGTTGCGCTCGGCCAGCTCGAGGATGCGCCGCTTGTCTCCGCGCTCGGCGGGCCGCAGCTCGACGGGGCCGTCGCGGCGCTGGGCCAGCGCTTGCGCCAAGGCGTCGCGTCCGGCGAGCTCGCGCTGAACGACGATCTGCGCCGGGATCGAGATGCTGCCCCCGTAGTACTGCAGCAGGAATTCCTCGGCCACCTCGCCGAGCCCTCGCTCGGTCTCGTTGGACAGGTAAAAGGATTGACGATCGGAGAGGACGCCGTCACGCACCTGGAAGACCTGCGCGTTGGCGTCGACTCCGCTCACCGCCACGGCCACCGCATCCAGCGTGCCCACCGCCTCGTTGGCCACGCGCTGGCGCTCGAGCAGCGAGCGCACCGCGCCCAGACGGTTGCGCTCCAGCGCCGCCTGCTCGAACTCCTGAGCCGCCGCGGCTTCATGCATGCGCTCGCGCAAATCACGCTCGATGTCCCGGTAGCGCCCGGAGAGGAAGTCGATCACCCCGTCGATGTTGCGCCGGTAGCGCTCGGGCGAGACGTAGCCCACGCAGGGCGCCTCGCAGCGCTTGATGTAGTAGTCCAGGCACGGCGAGCCCGAGCGCCGTCCCGGCTCGGTGCCGGTGCAGGAACGGAACATGAACACCTTGGTCAGCAGGTCCAGCGTTCCGCGCACCCGCTTGGCGCTGGAGTAGGGACCGAAGTAGGCGCGGTCGCGCCGGTGGCGCTCGCGGGTGAAGTAGACGCGCGGATACTCCTCGTCGAGCGAGATGGCGATGAACGGATAGGACTTGTCGTCGCGCAGGCGGACGTTGAACCGAGGGCGGTACTGCTTGATGAAGTTCTGCTCGGTGAGCAGCGCCTCCGCCTCGGAGGACACGACCAGGAACTCGATGTGCTCCACGGCGGCGACCATGTCGGCGTGGCCGGGGCTGCTGGGCACGTTCGCCTTGGTGAAGTGCGAGCCGACGCGCTTGCGCACCGACTTGGCCTTGCCCACGTAGATGACGCGCCCGCGGGCATCGCGCAGCAGGTAGACACCGGGCGCGTCGGGCAGGCGCCGGCGCTGCTCGGTCAGGCGCTCGGCGCGCGCGCCCGACGGCTCTGCCTCACGGCGCGCCTGCGGGGCGGCCGCGGGGTCACCCGCGGCGGAGTCGGTCGCCGCCTTGGCCATGGCCATGGCCTCGAGGATAGGGTCTGAGTCCGTGACCGAGGTCAACCTGCTCAGCGACACGCAGACCCGCCCCACCGCGGACATGCGCCGCGCGATCGCCAGTGCGGAGGTAGGCGATGAGCAGCTCGGGGAGGATCCCACCGTCAACGCGCTCCAGGACCGGGTGGCAGCCCTGCTCGACATGCCCCGCGCGCTGTTCCTACCCTCCGGCACGATGTGCAACGCCATCGCGCTGATGGCTCACCTGCGTCCGGGCGACGAGGTGCTGCTGCACCGCGAGTCTCATCCCGCCGCGTTCGAGGCCGGCGGCCCGGCCGCTCTGGCCGGAGCGATGCTGTCCGTGCTGGACGGAGAGGGCGGCTTGTTTGCGCCGCAGGCGGCCCGCGCGGCCATTCGCCCTCCGGACGATCGCCACCAGCCGCTGACGCGGCTGTTGTGCGTGGAGCAGACCACGAACCTCGGAGGCGGGCGCATCTGGCCGCTGGAGCAGTTGCGCGAGCTGCTTGCCATCACCCGGCAGCACGGTCTGCGGGCCCACATGGACGGCGCCCGCCTGCTCAACGCGGTGGTGGCCAGCGGCGTACCCGCGCGCGACTGGGTGGCCGGCTTCGACACGGCCTGGATCGACCTGAGCAAGGGGTTGGGCGCTCCGGTCGGCGCGGTACTGGCCGGTGGTGAGGACCTGATCGCCCACGCGCGCGTGCTCAAGCAGCGCCTGGGCGGATTCATGCGTCAGGCGGGGATCGTGGCGGCCGCGGGGCTGTATGCCCTCGACCACCACCTCGACCGCCTGGCCGAGGACCACGCCCGCGCCCGCCGCCTGGCCGAGGGGCTGGCCGAGCTGCCCGGCGTGAGCCTGGACCCGAGCGCGGTGCACACGAACATCGTGGTGTTCACCGTGCCCGAGGCCGGGCCCCTGGTCGCCGCCCTGCGCGCCGCGGGCGTGCGCGTGGGGGCGCTCGACGCCAGACGCGTGCGAGCGGTGACCCACCTCGACGTCGACGACCAGGGCATCGAGCGGACGCTGCTGGCGGCCGAACGCGCGCTGGGCTGATGGCGGCCGGCACGTAGGCAGTTCGTCGGGGTGGTGGGCGACCGCGAGACCCGGTGTCGGTCGCGGGCCGGGTGACTGCGAGAACGCGGTGTCGGTCGCGGCAGGGCACCGCCAGAGCGAGGGGGTGTCTGAGGGCGGACAACGCCGCGCGTAGACAATCACGCGCCCGGCGTCCACACGCCCTAGACATAGGTCCGGAGCCGAACGAGAACCTGTCCGTCCAATGGCCGTCCGTCTATGCCCGGTCGACTAGAAGCGTCACGGTGTCTACGTCCTGCGTTGGCCGGTGGCGGAGGCCCCCGGCGCCCACAGTGCCTCCGGTGCCCCCGTCACCGAACCGCGGACACGGACGCCCGCGCGCGCCCCCGATCGGGCGCACAGCACCCGCGAAAAGGTCTCAGTACGCGCGCGAAAAACGGTAGACGGTGAACAGGACGTAGGCGACGGCGGCCATGAGCGCGAACCAGATGAGCTCCCCGATCCCCGTGTGCCACAGTCGCCGCGTCGCGGTCGCGGTAGCCACGCCGACGCCCACTGCTCCGTAGAGCAGCGCGCGGTGGCGCTCGCCCAGCCCGTACACGGCAGTACGGTGCTCCAGATACAGGCGCCCGGCGAAGAAGGCCAGACCGGCCGCGAGGGCGACGCTCAGCACCGAGCGGAACGTCGCGGCGGCCGTGCCTCCCGCGGGCAGGAACTGCACCGCGGCCGCGATGGCCACCACGATCAGGATGTTGCGGGCGACGCGCGTGCGCTCCATTAGCTGAAGTCTAGGCTCGAACACGAGGTCTCGGTGGCGCGATCCGCGCCGGTCGCTGAGGCCTCCAGCGCGACGCCTTCAGGGTGCGCCGGGACGCAGCGAGGCAATCAGGACGGCGATCAGGGCCAGCGCGAGCACCCCTCCCCCGGCCTCGCGCCACCACCCGTGCGGTCCGGCGACGACGCGCAGCAGCGCAGCCACCGCCACCGCCACCGCCACCCCCAGGGGAAGAGTCCAGGTCTCGCCCAGCACGAGCTTGCGCGCCGCCCGCACAGCGCTCATAGCACCGCGTCGGCCGAGGGCGGCGCCGGCACGCGGCCGCCACGTGGCGTCGCGTCCCGACGGTCGGAGGGGCGCGCCACGGCCCGCACGAGAACCTGGGAGACCACCAACCACAGGGCCACCAGCACCAGCAGCGCCGCGTCCCCCAGGGGCCAGTGCACGTCGAGGCCCTCGGCGCAGAAGAACGTGCCAAAGCTCGTGAGGACCAGGCCGACGACGTACTTGAGCTCGGTCTCGGGCACGCGGCGCAGGGGCCGGTGGACCAGCGCCCCCAGGCCGATCGTAAAAAGCGCGGCCACCCCGGCGCCCAGCAGGGCCGGGGTCTCTCCCCCCGGCCGCGCCGCCAGCGCGGTGACGATGAGGATCACCTCCACCCCCTCCAGGAGCACTCCCTTGAAGGCGATCACCGCTGCGGCCCAGTCCAGGCCGTCAGGCGGTGGTGGCTCGCCGCCCAGCGCCTCGCGCTCCTCCTCGAACTCGTCGAAGCTGGACGACCGTGCGCGACGACCGCCCAGGCGCAGGATCCCCTTGCGCAGCCACTCCAGGCCGAACAGCAACAGGGCCACGCCCACGACGATGCGCAGAGGGGAGACGGACACGCGAGCGATGAGTACCGGCCCGAGCAATACCCCCAGCGCCACGCACGCGAGCACAGCGGTCCCCGCCCCCAGCAGCGCCTCGCGCGCCCGGCGGGTGAGCGCGACCGCGAGCACGATGGCCAGCGCCTCAAAGAGCTCCAGGGCGCAGGCCAGAGCGGCTCCGAGGGCGGTGAGAGCGAAGGCCATGCGCCTGCGAGGGTAAACCCTCACGGGCGCCCACCCGGACAGGGAGGCGATTGCGGCGTCGATTTAGCCCGAGCCTCGGCGCCAGCGGCGTCCATTTAGGCCGGGCTCGACGCTCGCGGCGCTTAGAGGACGGACTCGAGGCGCGTGTAGGCCGACTCAACCGCACGCTGCGCGGCGGTATGACGCGCCTGGGACTTCGCCGATTCGTACGCGGTCGCCCACGCCGCCGGCTCGGAGAGCTGCTGCTCGAGCATGCGCAGCTCCTCCTCGGCTCGCTCGATGTCCTGCTCAGCCCGACGCTGCTCGCGCAGGCGGTTCTTCGACGGCTCCTGGGCCCCGGCCCTCTCGGGCTCCTGCGCCGCGGCGGGCCCCGACCCGGTCCTGGCCCGCTTGGGCTCCGACGCTCCGGGGCGCCCCGCCGGCGCGGCGGCCAGGCGCAGCGCTGCCTCGCGGGCCGCGGCGCCCCGTCCGGCGGCTGAGTCCGCCCGGCCGCCCTGGGCGCCCGGTTTCGACACGGCGCCGGCCGCGCCGCCCGCCTTGCGCTCCTCGCGGACGCGCACGTACTCCGGCCAGCCGCCGACGTAGCTGCGTAGAGAGCCATCCTCCACCGAGACCGTGCGCGTGCCCACCGCGTCGAGCAGAGCGCGGTCGTGGCTGACCAGCAGCAGCGAGCCCTCGAAACCCGACAAGGCGTCCTCGAGCGCCTCGCGACTCTCGAGGTCGAGGTGGTTGGTGGGCTCGTCGAGGATCAGCACGTTTGACCCCGAGTGCACGAGGATGGCCAGCGACAGGCGCCGGCGCTCGCCCCCGGACAGCCCCGCCAGCGGCTTCTCGGCCTGCTCACCGGAGAACAGGAACCGACCGAGCAGCGCGCGGGCCTTGTTGGGCGTCAGGCCGGTAGCGCGCGCGGTGGCCTCGATCACGCTCTGGCCCGGCGGACCGCCAACCCCCAGCTCGTCGGCGTGCTGGGAGAGGTAGCCCAGCTTGACGTTGTGCCCGCGGCGCACGCGTCCGGCGGCGAGCTCCCGCCGACCCGCGAGCGCCTCGATCAGCGTCGTCTTGCCCGTGCCGTTGGGCCCGACCAGGGACACGTGCTCGCCGCGCTCCAGCCACAGCTCGACGTCGTCGAGCAGGCAGATCGGGGGATCGCCCACCTCCAGGCGCCCCTGCTCGAGCTCGAAGACGACGCGCCCGCTGCGCTCCGGGGGACGGAAGGCGAAGCTGAGAGCCTCGCTGTCACGCGGGTCGCGCTCGATGCGCTCCATGCGGTCCAGGCGCTTGGAGCGCGCCTGGGCCTGACGCGCGCGAGTGCCGGCCCGGAAGCGGTCGACGAACCGCTCCAGGCGCTCGATCTCGGCCTGCTGGCGCTCGATGGCGCGGCCGAGGGCCAGGTCGCGCGCGGCCTGCTCCTTGCGCCACGCGTGCCAGGTGCCGGCGAAGAAGCGCGAGCGGGTGGCCTCGACCTCCAGCACCGCAGTGCCCACGGTCTCCAAGAACCAGCGGTCGTGGGCCACCAGCACGATGGCGGCGTCCACGTGCAGGAGCGTCTGCTCGAGCCACTCCAGGGACTCGATGTCTAGATGATTGGTCGGCTCGTCGAGCAGGAGCACATCGGCGCCCGTGGCCAGGGCCCGCGCCAGCGAGGCCCGCGTGAGCTGACCGCCCGAGAAGCTGTCCAGGCTGCGTGCCATCTCGGAGTCGCCGAAGCCGAGCCCGCGCGCCATCTGCGTGGCCCGGTCGCGCCACAGGTAGCCGCCGCGCGCTTCCAGCCCGGCCTGGGCGCGGCTGTAGCGAGCAAGGGTGGCCTCGTCGCTGGCCCCGTCGGCCATACGCTGCTCCAGTTGGGCCAGTTGCGCCTCCAGGGCCAGCTCCTCGGCACAACCCGACAGCACGTAATCGCGCAAGCACAGGGTCTGGTCGCGTGGAGGCCGCTGATCGTGCAGGGCCACCCGCGCGCCCTTGGCAAGGCTAAGCTCGCCGCGATCAACGGACTCGTCGCCGGCGAGCATCCGCAGCAGCGTCGTCTTACCGGCTCCGTTGCGACCGGCGATGGTCATGCGCTCGCGCCGCTCGAGCTTGAACGAGACGCCCCGCAGCAGGGGGCGTCCGGCCATGTCCTTGTGCAGGTCCGATGCGATCAGTACGGCCATCTCAGCTGGCCAGGATAGGGGCGCCCGCGCCGCCCACCGTGGAGGGGCGCCCGCTAGGCGTCCCCTGACGGTCGCCCCGCCGGCAGCCCCGGCCCGCGGCGCTGCCACTCGACGAGGATCGCGTTCTCGCGCGCGACGCGCTCGGGGGGCCCCAGGCCTTCGAGCTCGCGAAACATGGCTTTCAGTCCGCGCACCCCCTCGGGGTCGTTGGCCGCCACCTGGCCGGCCACGGCCAGCGCCTCGGCCTCCGCTCTGTCGGCGGGTGCCACGCGGTTGAGCAGACCCATGGCCTGTGCCTCCTCCATGCCGATGACCCGGCCGGTGAGGATGAGATCTCGCGCGCGCGACAGCCCGACGAGCGGAGCGAGGCGGGCCGGTCCCACCGGTACGCCCAGACGCGCGCCGGCCCAGGCCAGGCGCAGGTTCTCCCCACCCACCCGCAGGTCACAGCCGGCGGCGATCTCGGCCCCCGCGCCCACGACGTTGCCCACGCACACGCACACCGTGGTCACCGGGAAGGCCTCGATCGCCGCGTACAGCCGGGCGAAGCCCTGCATGCGCGCCACCCCGCCGCGGGCGTCCAGCGGCTCGGACACGTCGGCTCCCGCGCACAGGGCCCGGACATCGGTGGTGGACAGAACGAGCGCGCGCAGACTCGGGTCGGCAGCCAGCTCGCGGAGCGTCTGATGCAACTCGGACAGCGTCTCGCTGTCCAGGGCGTTGCGCCGTGCGGGGCGGTCGAGGCGGACGACCTCTACCGTGGACTCGACGCGCTCGCGCTGCAGGCAGGCCATGGCGGTGGCGAGCATAACGGCGGGATCCCTCCGCTAGCATTCGTGCCCTCGTGCGCCGACTGCTGGCCAGCCTCGCGACGTTCTCGATGCTCCTGCTGGCGCTCGCCCCGGCGGCGCTGGCGTCGAACGACGGCCGCGGTTTCTACGGGGCCACCAACGACAAGGTGGTGACCAACGTCGGCTTCATGCTCATCGCCTTCTTTCCGCTCTTCATCGGCTTCGCCAGCCTGATCCAGTGGCGTTTGGAGAAGCGCAAGGAAGCGCGCGAGCACGCCGCCGCCGAGCGCATCGGCACCGCCGAGTGGCACGGCGGCTGGTAGCCGGCGCCCGCCGCGCTCGATGAGCGCCGGCCCACCCGTCCGCTACGAGCGCATCGGGGCCGCCGCGGTGCTGACGATCGATCGTCCTGAGCGCCGCAACGCCGTAGACGGGCCCACCGCCGCGGCGCTGGCGGGCGGGCTGCGCACCTTCGAGGCCGACGGGGAAGCTCGAGTGCTGGTCCTGTGCGGCGCGGGCGGGGTCTCCTTCTGTGCCGGCGCCGACCTGAAGGCGCTGGACACCCTGGCCGGGCGCCTGGACAGCCCCGGCGGTCCGCTGGGCTTCACCCGTGAGGCGGCCAGCAAGCCCACCATCGCCGCCATCTCGGGCTGGTGCCTGGCCGGGGGCCTCGAGCTCGCGCTGTGGTGCGACCTGCGCATCGCCGCCGAGGGGTCGACCCTGGGGCTGCCCGAGCGCCGGTGGGGCGTACCCCTGATCGACGGCGGCACGCAGCGCCTGCCGCGCATCGTCGGGCAGGGACGCGCCATGGAGTTGATCCTCACCGGACGCATGGTGCCCTGCCGCGAAGCGCTGGACATGGGCCTGGTGACCGAGGTCGTGGCGGCGGGAGACCATGTCAGCCGCGCGCTGGATATCGCGCAGGCCCTCGCCTCCTTTCCCCAGGAGACGATGCTGGCCGACCGTCGTGCCGTGCTGGACGGAGCCGGGCTGAGCCTGGCCGCGGGCCTGACCCTCGAGGCGGCCAGCGGTCCCGCGACCCTTGCCGTGGCGGCCCAGGGAGCCGCGCGCTTTGCGGCCGGCGAGGGCCGGGGGGGCGCCGGCGCCGGCGTCTGAGCACCGGTCCGCGCCAGCGGTCGGCGCTATATGCTCGACGCGTCAACCTTGAGGGGAGCTAGATGGCGTACTTCGTGACCGGGGCGACCGGCTTCATCGGCCGCAACCTCGTCGAGCAGCTGCTGCAACGCGAAGGGGCCATTTACGTGCTGGTCCGCGACGGCTCGCGCGGCCGCCTGGACGAGCTCATCGACCGCTGGGCGCAGATCGATCCGCAAGCCCGGGAGCGCATAAGACCGGTGGTAGGCGACCTGCAGGAGCCGCGCCTGGGCCTGTCAGAGGAGCAGGTCGCTGAGCTGAGCGGTGAGATCGACCACTTCTTTCACCTGGCGGCGATCTATGACATGACCGCCGACGAGGACCGCAACCACACGCTCAACGTCGGGGGCACCCGTCACGCCGTCGAGCTGGCCAACGCCCTGGAGGTCGCCCACCTGCACCACGTCTCCTCGGTCGCCGCCGCCGGTCTGCACAAGGGGCTCTTTCGGGAGGACATGTTCGACGAGGGTCAGGAGCTGCCCTCGCCCTATCACCGCACCAAGTTCGAATCCGAGAAGGTCGCCCGCGAGCAATCGCGCGTGCCCTGGCGCGTGTACCGGCCGGCGGTCGTGGTCGGGCATTCGCAGACCGGCGAGATGGACAAGATCGACGGGCCCTACTACTTCTTCAAGGCGATCCAGATCCTGCGCCACTGGCTGCCCGAGTGGGTTCCCCTGGTGGGTCCCGAGCTCGGCCACACCAACATCGTGCCCGTCGACTTCGTGGCCCGCGCCCTGGATCACATCGCTCACGTGGACGGCCTCGACGGGCAGGCCTTTCACCTGACCAGCCCCAAGTCGCAGCGCTCGGGCGCGGTGCTCAACGAGTTCGCCAAGGCGGCGCATGCCCCGCAGCTGGCCCTGCGTATCGACAAGCGTCTGACCGACGCACTGCCCAAGGGCGTCTTTTCCATGCTGCTCAAGCTGCCGGCGCTCAAGGACGTGCGTCGCTCCGTGCTGGCCGACCTGGGCATTCCCGACGAGGTAGTCGAGCACATCGGCTTCAGCGCCCAGTTCGATACGCGCGACACCGAGCGCGCCCTGGCCGGCTCTCATATCGCCGTGCCGCCGCTGAGCGACTACGCCGAGCGGCTGTGGGACTACTGGGAGCGCAAGCTGGACCCCGACCTGTTCAAGGACCGCTCGCTGGAGGCGGCCCTGAACGGACGTACGATCCTCATCACCGGCGCGTCATCGGGGATCGGTCGCGCGGCGGCCATCAAGGTGGCCGCCGCGGGCGGTATCCCGCTGCTCGTCGCACGCGGGGCGGAGAAGCTCGAGGAGACCAAGCTCCAGATCGAGCAGCAGGGGGGCAGCGCCTGGCTCTATACGGCTGACCTGTCCGACACCGACTCGGTGGGGGAGCTGGTGGGTCGCGTGCTGGCCGACCACCCCGCGGTGGACATGCTGGTCAACAACGCCGGTCGCTCGATCCGCCGTTCGGTGGCCCAGAGCTATGACCGCTTCCACGACTACGAGCGCACGATGCAGCTCAACTACTTCGGCACGATCAAGCTCATCACCGGCCTGCTGCCGCACATGCGTGAGCGTGGGTTCGGCCACATCGTGAACGTCTCCTCGATCGGGGCGCAGACCAATCCCCCCCGGTTCTCGGCTTACGTCGCCTCCAAGGCCGCGCTCGACGCGTTCACGCGCGTGGCGGGCAGCGAGGTGGTGGGCGACGGGGTCACCTTCACCACCATCCACATGCCCCTGGTGCGCACGCCGATGATCGCGCCGACCAAGATCTATGACTCCTTCCCGACCATCAGCCCGGAGGAGGCCGCCGAGCTGATCTGCGAAGCGCTGCGCTCCAAGCCCAAGACCATCAACACGCGCCTGGGCACGTTCGGCGAAGTGGCCTACACCCTGGCGCCCAAGGCGGTGGACCAGATCCTGCACATGGCCTACAAGGTGTTCCCCGACTCCGGTGCCTCCAAGGACAAGGGGCACCGCGAGGAGAAGGCGTCGATCGAGCAGATAGCCATGGCCAACCTGATGAAGGGCGTGCACTGGTAGCAGCGTCGCCGCCCGGCGGACCCGCGATCGAGGTGCGCGATCTGCGCAAGCGCTACGGCGAGGTGGAGGCCGTGCGGGGGATCGACTTCAGCGTGCGCCGGGGCGAGGTGTTCGGCCTGCTCGGTCCCAACGGGGCCGGCAAGACCACGACCGTGGAGATCCTCGAGGGCTACCGGGAGCGCTCCGGAGGCAGCGTCTCGGTGCTCGGTCACGACCCCGCCGATCGCTCGCGCGAGCTGCGCGAGCAGGTGGGCATCGTGCTGCAGAGCACGGGCATGTACGCCCACATCACCGTGCGCGAGGCGCTCCGCCACTGGGCGGGCTTCTACCCCCACCCGCGAGACGTGGAGGAGGTCATTCGCCTGGTCGGCCTCGAGGAGAAGCAGCACGAGCGCACGCGGCGCCTCTCGGGCGGGCAGCTGCGCCGCCTGGATCTCGCGCTGGCTCTGATCGGCGATCCCGAGCTGATCTTCCTCGACGAGCCCACCACCGGCTTCGATCCGGCGGCGCGGCGCGCCGCGTGGGAGACGGTGCGCGCGCTGCGCGACCTGGGCAAGACGATCCTGCTCACCACCCACTACCTGGACGAGGCGCAGACCCTGGCCGACCGCGTGGCGATCATCAAGGACGGGCGCATCCTGACCGTCGGCTCTCCTGGGGAGCTGGGCGGCGACGCCAGCCTCGGCTACCGCGTGAGCTGGCGCGAGGACGACACAGGCCTGACCACCCGTCAGGTGGACGACCCGACGACCCTGCTGTATGAGCTCAGCAGCGCCGCGCTGGCCCGGGACGAGCCCCTGCGCGACATCAGCGTCGTGCGCCCGAGCCTGGAGGACGTGTACCTGCAGCTGACCGCCGACTCGATCGCCGCCGAAGACATCGAGCCGTCTGGCGTTGAGCCCTCGGCGGGAGTACGGGGCCGTCGCGGACGCCGCCGCAGGGGCCGCTCGTGAGCGCCACGGCCCACCTGGTGTGGCGTCAGTACCGGCTCGAGCGCCGGCTGTTCTGGCGCAACCCCAGCGCCGCCTTCTTCAACTTCATGCTGCCGCTCATCTTCCTGCTGCTGTTCGGCGCGGTCTTTCACGACAACCAGCGCGAGCTGGACGTGATCGTGCCCGGGATCGCCGGCATGAGCCTGATGTCCACCACGTTCAGCGCCCTGGCCTACAACGTGACGCTGCTGCGCGAGCAGGGGGTGCTCAAGCGCATGCGCGGCACGCCGCTGGCCCCCGGGACCTACCTGAGCGGCCTGGCGCTCAATGCGGTGACCAACGCACTGGTGCAGATCGTGATCATCGTGCTCTGCGGACGCCTGCTGTTCGGGCTGCCCTGGCCGCGCGATGTCGTCGAGCTCGTCGTGTTCGTCGCCGCCGGCGTGATCTGCTTCGCTTCGCTGGGCGTCGCGCTCTCGCACGTGATACCCAACTTCGACTCGGCCACGGCTTACGTGAACGCGATCTTCCTGCCCGTGATCATCGTCTCCGGCGTCTTCTATGACGTCAGGCACACGCCGGCCTTCCTGCGCGACATCGCCGCCGCGCTGCCGCTGAAGAACGCCATCGACGGCCTCAACGGCGCGCTGGTCAGCGGGCGGGGACTCGGCGGCGACGCCTCCTCGCTGGCCATCATCGGTCTGTGGGCCGCGCTGGGGCTGGTGCTGGCCGTGCGCGGCTTCTCCTGGGATCAGTCGGGCAAATGAGACGGCTGGCCGAGGATCTCTTTCAGCTGCACGGGCTGCCGCCCAACGCGATCAACGTCTACCTGCTCGACGACGTGCTGATCGACGCCGGCACACGCTGGGCCCAGCGACGAATCCTGCGCCAGCTGCGCGGGCGTCCGGTGTCCGCCCACGCACTCACGCACGCTCACCCCGACCACCAGGGCGCAAGCCACGCGGTCTGCGAGGTTCTGGGGATACCGCTGTGGTGCGGCGAGCCCGAGAAGCTGGCGGTGCAGGCCGGGCGGATGAGCGGCGATCCTTCCCGAGGGGCGAGCGGCCGCCTGCTGGGACTCGCCACGCGCCTGGCGCGGGGTGAAGCTCACCCGGTCGCCCGCACGCTGGGCGAGGGCGACGAGCTGGCGGGGTTCTCGGTGCTCCAGACGCCCGGCCACACTCCGGGGCACATATCCCTGTGGCGCGAGCGCGACCGGGTCCTGGTCGTGGGGGACGTGCTCTTCAACGTGAATCCGACCACGGGAATTCCGGGGCTGCACGAGCCACCGGCTCGATTGACCAATGACCCCGCCCGCAACCGGGAGTCGGCGCGGCGCCTGGCCGCGCTGCGCCCGGCGCTGGCCTGCTTCGGTCATGGCCCGCCGCTGCGCGACCCCGACCGGCTGGCCACGTTCGTCGCGGGGCTCGCCTAGATCAGGATGCGCAGGGCCAGCCCGTGCGGGCACCCGTCGGCCAGCATGCGCGCGAGCCGCTTTAGATCGATGTGCTCTCCATCGGGACCGGTCGTGGCCAGCAGCAGCGCCTGGATCTCGTCGAAGCCCAGAGCCATCAGCCTCTGCGCGCGCTCCTGCTCGCCCGTGGACCTCACCGGCGTGGTAGCCAAGGACCAGAACCTCCTCGTAGCGGACCCCTGACCGGCAATGAGAACAGCACGGCCGGACGAATCGCTGCCCACTAACCTGGCGGCCTCATGGGCGACGCGATCTTCCGGACCGAAGGGGATCGCTTCTTGCCCACCGCGCACGCCCGTGGTCCGTGGGATCCGGCGGCCCTGCACGGTGGTGCGCCGGCCGCGCTCATCGTGGGCGCCTTGGAGAACCTCGAGCCCGGAGCAGGGCTCGCGCTGGCGCGCATCACCTTCGAGTTCCTGCGTCCCGTGCCGCTCGCTACGCTGTCGCTGCTCACCCGCGTGGTACGTGCCGGCCGCCGGGTGCAGCGCCTGGAGGCCGGATTGTCCTGCGGTGATCAGCTGATCTGCACCGCGAGCGCCCTACGGGTCGCCCCCGTGCCTGCGGATGTGCCCGTGGCCACAGAGCACCCGCTGACGGCGCCCGAGCAGGCTCGTCCTGCTCAGTTCTCGCTCACCGGGTCCTCGGAGCCGAGCTTCGCCGCCACCGCGATGGAGATGCGCTGGCTGACCGGAGAGGGCGAGCTCGGTCCGGCCACGGTGTGGATGCGCCTGCGCCATCCCCTGGTGGAAGGACGCGCCACCAGCCCGCTCATGACTCTGGCGGCGGCCGCGGACTTTGGGAATGGGGTCGGCGCGTCGCTGCCCTTCGCGAAGTGGGTGTTCATCAATGCCGACCTGAGCATCCACCTGCACCGCCGGCCCGAGGGCGAATGGATCGGCCTGGAGTCGCGTACCTTCGCCTCGGCTGGCGGCTGTGGCCTGGCCCAGAGCGTCCTGCACGACCGCCGCGGTCCCGTGGGACGTGCGTGCCAGTCGCTGGTCGTGCAGCGCCGCTGAGCACGCAAAGGACGCGTCGGCTCGCGCTGCGACGAGCCGTTTGTCGCGTTCGAACGCCGGGTATTCGCCTGGGGTCTGAGGTTTGGTAAGGAAAAACCCCGGCCCGCGGCCGACCCGATCAACCTAGGAGCAGGTCATGAAGATCCTCGTCGTCACCAGCGAGGCGCTAAGTGCCGAGCGCCTGAGGACCGCGCTGGGCGACGAGGCTGAGCACGCGGAGATCCTCGTGGTCGCTCCGGCGCTGCACAAGTCCTGGCTGCGCTTCTGGATGTCCGACGCCGACGCCGCCATCAAGCGCGCAACCACGGTCAGCGACGAGACCGTGCAGGAGCTGCGCCAGCAGGGCATCCAGGCCAGTGGAGACACGGGCGAGGGCGACCTCATCGAGGCCATCGGCGACGCGCTGACCACCTTTCCGGCCGATCGCATCGTGGTCTTCGCCCACCCGGAGGGCTCGGAGCACTACCGCGAGGGCCTCGACGCAGACGAGCTGCGCGAGCGCTTCCCGGTGGCCGTGGAGCAGCGCGTGCTGGAGTCCTGAGAGCGCTGGCGACGCACCGCGCGCTCAGCCCGAGCTCCAAGCGGCTAGTCCTCGCTGGTGCTCAGCGCGAGCTCACGAGTGGCTGCGAAGGCAAAGATCGCGTCCAGTCCCGTGAGACGAAAGACGCGCATGACGGTGGCCGGACCGGGCACGATCGTCAGCTGTCCGCCCTGCCCATCCAAGCGCCGGTGCGCGGTGAGCAGCGCCCCCAGCGCGGTCGAGTCCAACAAGGCCGTACACGACAGATCGAGCACGATCTCCCTGGCCCCATCTCCGACGGCCTCGAGCAGGCTCCGCTTGAGCTCGGGGGCGGCGAAGAGGTCCAGCGCGCCCCAGGCCACCACCAGGAAGCGCTCAGCGTCTATGCGCTCCCGCTCGACGCCGAAGTTTGGAGTGACCGTTGGGCTCATGCGCAGCCCCATTTACCCGGGCCCACAGAGCTTCACTCCCGCTGTCGGTGCGCGTGCGACGGCGCCGGCGTGGGCGAGCTGCTCACGCTGCGGCGGCGCCGGGGATGCAAAGTGTCCGGTGCTGACCTTGGAGGCGTGGTGGCGTGAAGGTCGCCACGTGGAACGTCAACTCGCTCAAGGCCCGCCTTCCTCGGGTGCTGGAGTTTCTCGATCAGCAGCGCCCCGACGTGCTGTGTCTGCAAGAGACCAAGTGCGCGCCGGACGACTGCTGTGTTGATGACTTCAAGCGCGTCGGCTACCACGCGGTGCACCACAGCGCCGGTCCGTGGGCAGGCGTGGCCATCCTCGCTGGCGAACCGCTCACCGATTACATCGCCGGGCTGCCCGGAGAGCTGCGGGCCGACGAAGCGCGCTGGGTGGAAGCGACCATCGCCGGCGTACGGGTCTGCTCGGCCTACGTGACCAACGGGCGCCAGGTCGACTCTGAATGGTTCGCGGCAAAGCTCACCTTCCTGGACGCCATCTCCCATCGCGTTGAGCAACTGCGCGCGGTCCCTACGATCGTCGCCGGAGACTTCAACGTGGCGCGTGACGATCGCGACGTGTACGACCCGGCCGCGTTCGTGGGCAGCACCCACGTCACCCCACAGGAGCGCGAGCACCTGGAGCGCGTCATCGACGCAGGAAGCCTTGCCGACGCGTATCGCTGCGTGCATCCAGACGACCAGCAGTTCACGTGGTGGGATTACCGCATGGGCGCCTTTCACCGCGGCCTCGGGCTTCGAATCGACTACATACTCCTGAGCAGGCACTCGCTCAGGAGCTGAAGCAGTGCGGGATCGAGCGTGACTTCAGAAGGGGCAAGAAGCCGTCAGACCACGCTCCGTTGGTGGCCGTCCTGGGCGAGGGGCCGGGCGGGTTTCCCTGCGCCGATCCTGTGGCACACTGCTGAGGATGGGTCGGATCGAGGTCGAGACCACGAGCCTGACCGACGCCGCGCGCACGCTGTGGAGCGTCGCAGGCGTAGCGACCAGCGTGCGCGGCGGGTTCGACGCAGCGACCCACGGAGTCGGTGCTGCCTGCGGCGATGGGGAGCCCGGCGGAGCGTTCGATGGGCTCGTGTCGTCGTGGTCGGTGGCGCTCGCCGGCCTGAGCGACGCGCTCACCTCCTTCGAGCGCAACACCGAGACGGCGGCGATTCTCTACCAGCACGCCGATCGCTCGGCGATGCCCTCCACCCCGCCGCCACCGCCCCCTGCACCGACGCACCAGGATTCGCCGCTTGACCCGTTCCTGGCGCACCCGCCGGTGCAGGCGTGATCCCCGCCGCGCCGCCAGCCGGCCTGCCCGGCGATCCCGCCGAGTCAGGGCCGCGGCTCACAGCCTGGGAGGGGCGGCATCGGCGACGTCGCGCGGGCCCAGGGCTGGGAGTCCAAGCCCGCCACGAAGGGCGGCGGGGGCACGGTCTACTTCAAGCCGGGTACCAACCGCACCGATGGGATACGCGTGATGGACGGGCACCCGAAGGCGCCCGCCGCGATGATCATGCGCCATGGGGTGAAGACGCGTGTGCCTCTTGAGGGCAACCGGGTGCTCGACGAGCCGGGCCAGGGGCCCGGGCCGTGGGCGACAGGGCAGACTCCACC
>JAABUQ010003808.1_pt1 | contig 26801 bp, 28 predicted proteins | sample 5560001 | NCBI WGS metagenome assembly JAABUQ01 (sample SAMN10711888, study PRJNA513371) | rock metagenome | isolation source: Antarctica rocks | place: Antarctica: Victoria Land, Finger Mt nord | collected 2015-12-18 | reverse complement strand
CCTGTGGATCTGGTCCATGGTGGCCTGCAGGTCGGCGGTCTCGGTCTTGGTCATGGTCTGGACGACCACCGGCGCTCCGCCGCCGATGGGCACCGACCCGACCATGATCTGTCGCCTGGAGGCCATCGGGTCAGTGTAGGGCGGGCTGATCGGCCACCTTGCCGGCGACGTGCGTGCGCTTGCGCTGCTGAGATAGGCGCAGTGAACGCTCGTCCCCCTGATCCCTACCTCACCGCGAAGGGACCCCTGGCCCGTCTGGCCGGCCCGCCGGCAGCGCGCGCCCGGGCGCGGCGCCACGCCCGCTTCTTTGCCCTCGCTCGCCTACCCGTCGGTGGACGGGTGCTGGATCTGGGCTGCGGTGCGTGGGGGCTGCGGGCGCTGGACCCCACGCTGGACATCACGGGGGTGGACGTGGTCGCCCGGCCCGACTACCCGGGTCCGTTCGTGCGGGCCGACGCCAGCGAGGGGCTCCCCTTCGCCGCCGGCGAGTTCGCGCTGGTGTACTGCTCGAGCGTCATCGAGCACGTCGCCCCGGCGCGGCGCGAGCCCTTCGCCTCCGAGCTTCGGCGCGTCGGGCGGGGCTGGTTCGTGCAGACCCCGGCCTACTCCTTTCCGCTTGAGCCCCATTCCCTGCTTCCCGGTGCCCACTGGCTGGCGCCGCCCCTGCGACGTCCCTACTGGCGGCTGGGCGCGGCTGGGATGTGGGAGGACATCCATCTGCTGCGCCGCCGCGAGCTCGAGGCGCTGTTCGGGCCCGCTGTCCCCGAGCGCCTGGGCGGCCTGGTCAAGAGCTGGGTCTGCGTGCGACCGGTGGGTACGGAGCCTTGAGAACCTGGCCGGGGTGCGCGTAGGGGGGCCTCAGGCGTACAGCGTCTCGATCTGCTCCCGGTACTTGGCGTCGATCGGCCTGCGCTTGAGCTTCATGGTGGGGGTGAGCTCCTCGCCCCCCGGTTGCCAGTCGCCGGGCACGATGTGAAAACGCTTGATCTGCTCCACGCGGGCGAGCTTGGCGTTGGCCGCCTCGACCCCCTCGGCGACCTGCGCCCGCACGTCATCGCGGCTGGCCAGCTGCTCGAGCCCGTCCGCCTCGGCGCCGTGCTGCTTGGCCCACATCGGAGCGTAGTCAGCGTCGAGCACGATCAGGGCCGTGTTGTAGGGGCGTCCGTCGCCGATCACGCAGACCTGACCGATGAGCGGGCTCGCGCTCTTCAGGGTGGCCTCGATGTTGGCCGGGGACATGTTCTTGCCGCCGGCGCTGATGATGATCTCTTTCTTGCGGTCGACGATCTTCAGATATCCATCCTCGTCGAACCGGCCGATGTCCCCGGTGTGCAGCCAGCCGTCGGGGTCGAGGGCCTCGGCCGTCTTGTCGGGCAGGTTGCGGTACCCCGAGGTGACCATGGCGCCGCGCATGAGCACCTCCCCGTCGTCGGCCAGGGTGATCTCCACTCCGGGGGCCGGGGGCCCGACCGTACCGAGCTTGACGCGGTCCGGCGGGTTGACCGCACCCGCCCCGCAGGTCTCTGACATGCCCCACAGCTCGGCCACCGGTATGCCGATGGCGTGGAAGAACTCGAGCACCTCGACCGGCGTGGGCGCCGCACCGACGTTGACCGCGTCGATCTGGTCGAAGCCGAACTGCACCCGCAGCGGGGCGAAGATCTCCCGGTCGGCCGCGGCCACCTGCTCGGCGAGCGGCGCGGGCACCGGGCGCCCGGCCTGCTCGTGGCGGACCTTCTCGATGGCCGCCGCCAGCGCGCGCTCGGTGGCCTCTCGCTGCTCCTGCGGCGCGGAGGCGACCATCGCCTCCAGCCCCGCCTTGAGCTTTTCCCAGATGCGCGGCACGGCGAAGAACCAGTTGGGGCGCACCTCGGGCAGGTAGGAGAGGACCTCGCGCGCGTTGGGACAGTCGGTTACGGTCAGGCCGTAGACGATCGGCAGGTAGTGGTGGGCGGTCCGCTCGGCAACGTGGGCCGCGGGCAGCCATGAGATCACCCGGGCGCCCTCGGAGAAGTGCACGAGCGCGTCGATGCCGGCCACCGCAGCGAGCATGTTGGCGTGGGTGAGCTGCACGCCCTTGGGGGGCCCGGTGGTGCCCGAGGTGTAGATCAGGGTGAGGACGTCCTGCGGCTGCACGGCGGCCACGGCGGCGGCGACGTCGAAGTCGGGGGCCGAGCCCTCGACCTCATCAAGGGCAACCACGCCCTCCGGTAGCTCCGCCCCGTCCTCGGCGTCGATCAGGATCAGGTGCTCGAGGTCAGGCAGGCCGCTGCGGGCCTGGAGCATCTGAGGCAGGTACTGGCGCTCGACCAGGGCCACGCGCGCCTCCGCGTCGCCGACCACGAACTCGATCTGGTTGGCCGCGTAGGTCTGGTAGATGGAAAAGGGGGTCCCCCCCAGCATCATCACCGCCAGGTCGGCGATGTGAAACTCCGGGCGGTTTGACAGCAGCAGGGCGACGCTGTCTGTGCGCCGGACGCCCAGCAGGTCCAGCCCGCCCGCGAGGGCGTCCACGCGCCGGCGCAGGCCCTCCCAGGTGATCACGACCTCGTTGCCCTTGGTGCGCACCGCCACCTGATCGGCGCGCGCCGCGGCCGTGAGCCGGAAGGCCTGCGCCATAGTCGTGGCGTCGAGCGCCCGTCGCGTGGGCGTGGGTGTCGTGGTGTGCATCGCTCTCCCCTCCTGGGCGACCGGCCGTCAGTGCGACCGTCCGAACAGTGCGAACGCTACCGCGCCCGCGCGCTCATTGGGTCTTGAAGCCGCCGTGGGTGAGCTGCTGGACGTCGTTGTTCAGGCCGATGAGGAAGATCCCGATGACCAGCAGGAAGCCCACAGCGCTGGCGCGCTCCATGACCCAGAAGGGAATCGAGCGCCCGCGGACCTTCTCGGCCAGGGCCCAGAAGATGTGACCTCCGTCCAGGGGCAGGAACGGGAACAGGTTGAAGATGGCGAGGGCCAGCGAGATGACGCCCAGCAGGTAGACCGCGTCGGTGGCGCTGAAGCCGAAGGTCTGTTGGGTGACCTTGTACAGGCCCACGGTGCCGTGCAGCTGGTGGCGGGCCTGGGCGCTGGTGAAGATGCGCGCGAAGGTGGACACCGACTGGCTGGTGATGCTCCACATCTGGCTGACCGCCGAGGCGGCTGCCGCGTCCACCGGCAGGGGCGGCAGGGTGCGCGTGCCGAAGGTGAAGCCCAGCAGCATCGCTCTCTGCTGGGCGTCATAGCGTGGAACCACGCTGAAGCTCAGGGGCCGCCCGCCGCGCAGCACCGCGATGGTCACCGGCTGTCGCCCGAGGCAGGCGGGGCTGAGCGGGCCCGGGCACCTGTCGGCCCGCAGGGTCCTGGTGATCTCCTCGACCCCGGCGGCCCGGCCCTGGATCCCCACGATGCGATCGTCGGGGCGCAGCACGGTGCTCGCCGGGCGCTGGTGCACGCTGGCCACGCTGTTCGTCGGCTTGGCCTGACCGTGAAGCGCATAGATCGTGGTGAAGATCGCGAAGGCCAGGACCAGGTTCACCGCCGGTCCCGCGGCGATGACGAACACCCGCTTCCACACCGGTTGGTTTGAGTAGGCCCGCTCGAGCACCGACGGATCAAGCGGCTCCACCGAGGTATCCGTCTCGGTCGCGGCAGCGCCCTCGGCGGTCAGGTCCGCGGCCCGCGCCCCGAAGCTGCGCGCCGGCGTCCGAGGATCGTGGGCGGTCAGCTCCGCGGGGTTCATCCCCGTGATCTTCACGTAGCCCCCGAGCGGGATCGCGCCGATCGCGTACTCGGTCTCTCCGCGACGCAGACGCAGAAGCGTGGGCGGGAAAAAGAGCGAGAAGCGCTCCACCCGCATCCCCACCGCCTTGGCGGCGGCGAAGTGCCCGAGCTCGTGCAGGATGACCAGGACGGCGAAGCCCGCGAAGGCCAGCAGGTAGGACATCCACTGAAGTCTGGCAGGCCGCTCTCGGGTCCCCGGTGAGAATCAGCCCGCGCGTGCCGCGATCAGCTCGGCGCACACCTCGCGCCCGGCGCGGTCGGCCTCATAGAGCGACTCGAAGGCGCGCACGGGTGAAGAGCCGAGACGGTCGAGGGTCTGGGCGATGACCGCCGGTATGCCCAGGAAGGGCAGGCGCTCGCTCAGAAAGGCGTGAACGGCGATCTCGTTGGCCGCGTTGAGCACGCACGGTGCGGTGCCGCCGGCCATGGCCGCCTCGCGGGCCAGTCCGAGGCAGGGAAACGCGTGGCCGTCGACCGGCTCGAAGGTGAGCGTCCCGATTTGCGCGAGGTCGATCGGACGTACGGGAACGTCGATGCTCGTGCCTGCGTGCAGGGCGTAGGAGATGGCCACGCGCATGTCGGGCGGGCCGAGGTGCGCGAGCATGGCTCCGTCGGCCAGCTGTATGAGCCCATGCACGAGGGACTGGGGATGGACGAGCACGTCGATGCGCTCGTAGGGCGTGCCGAACAGGTGGTGGGCCTCCATGACCTCCAGGCCCTTGTTCATGAGGGTGGCCGAGTCGACGGTGATCTTGCCGCCCATGGACCACGTGGGGTGAGCCAGCGCCTGCGCCACCGTGACCTGCTCGAGCTGCTCGCGCGAGCTCCCGCGGAAGGGACCGCCGCTGGCGGTGATGGTCATGCGCTCGACCGCCCCGGCGGGCTGGCCGCCCAGCAGCTGGTGAAGCGCGGCGTGCTCGGAGTCGACCGGGATGACGTGCGTGCCGGTGGCCTCGGCCAGCGCCATGACCAGCTCTCCCCCCACCACCAGCGATTCCTTGTTGGCCAGCGCCAGGTCTATGCCCTCCCCCAGAGCGGCCACCGTCGGCCCCAACCCGGCGGCCCCCACCAGGGCGTTCAGGACAAGGTCGGCGCCCGAGTCGACCACCAGACTGACCAGTCCCTCAGGGCCGCCGAGCACCACTCCGTCAGTCCATGCCTCGGCTGCTCGGGCGGCCGCGTGCGCGTCGGCCACGGCGATCCGTCCCACGCCGTGCTCCCGGGCTTGCGCGACGAGCTCTTCCCAGGAGCGCTCCGCGGACAGCCCCACCAGCTCGAGCTCCTCTGACCGACGCACGACATCCAGAGCCTGTCGGCCGATCGATCCGGTCGAGCCGAGGACGAGCAGGCGCCGGGACACGGCTGTCGAGACTAGTGGACGGCGTCAGCGCTGCCCGAGGGGGATGCGCCGTGAGCGCACGGCGACCCAGCAGCGCTACGCGTAGGCCGACCACACGTAGTAGCCGACCACCGCGGTGAACAGCACCGCGTCGAGCCGGTCAAGGGCTCCGCCGTGCGCTCCGAACAGTCGCCCGGTGTCCTTGGCGCCCGCGTCACGCTTGACAAAGGACTCAAACAGGTCTCCGGCGGGCGCCGCCAGCGCGACGGCGATGCCCAGCACCAGTGCGTGGGCCCCGGGCAGCCAGTCCTGATAGCGACCGGCGAACCACACGCCCAGGACGGCGAAGAGCATGCCGATGCCCAGTCCCTCGACCGTCTTGTTGGGCGACAGGCGGGGCGCCAGCGCGCGCGTGCCGAACAGCCGCCCGCCGACGTAGGCGCCGGTGTCACCCAGGAAGGTGCCCACCAGCACGTCGATCACGATGCCCTCGCCGTGCGGTAGGCGCCGCAGGAGCACCGCGTGGGCCAGCGCGAGTCCGATCCAGTAGATGCCCAGCACGGTCACCGCCATGCCCGCCGTGCTGGGGTGGCGCTGGACCACGGTAAGCGCGAACAGCACCGGGAGCGCACCCATGGCCACCAGCAGGACCTGGTACTGGCCGCCGTACTGGGCGGCCGTGAGCAGGCCGACGAGGGCCAGGAATCCCGCTAGGCGCACCGGATGCAGGTCCCCGAGGATGTCGAACAGTTCATGCATGCACACGCCGCCCAGCACGATCAGCCCGATGGTGAATACGGGGCCGCCGGCGATGACCAGGAACAGGGCGACGGCGATGGCGGGCACCGCCACCAGCAGGCGCGCGCTGAGGTCTGAGCGGGGCGTGCGCCCCCGGCCCCCCGCACGGGTGCCGCTCGCCATCAGGCGATCACCGCCCGCCGAAGCGCCGTCGACGCGCCACGTACTCCGACAGGGACTGCTCGAAGGCCTCGCGAGTGAAGTCGGGCCACAGCTCGTCGCGGAACACCAGCTCTGAGTAGGCCGCCTGCCACAGCAGGTAGTTGGACAGGCGACGCTCGCCGCTGGTGCGGATGATCAGATCGGGGTCGTGCATGTCAGGCGCGTAGAGCGCCTGGCGGAAGTCGTCCTCGGTTTCGCCCTGAAACCGCCGTGCGGCGTCGACGATCTCGGCGCGGCCACCGTAGTTGAAGGCCACGAACAGGGTGATGCGCTCGTTGCGCGCGGTCAGCTGCTCGGCCCACTGCATCTGGCCGATCAGATCGGGGTCGACACCGTCGCGACGGCCGATGAAGCGCATGCGCACGCCCTCCTGATGGAGCTCGGGCGTCTCCCCGGCGATGCGGGCAAAGAACATCGCCATCAGCCCCGAGACCTCCTCGGGGGGGCGGGTCCAGTTCTCGGTGGAGAAGGAGTACACCGTGAGCTCGCGCACACCGAGCTCGGCCGCATCGCGCAGCCGCGCCTTGACGGTATCGGCCCCGGCCCGGTGTCCTTCGTTGATGGGCAGCCCGCGCGCCCGCGCCCAGCGGCCGTTGCCGTCCGTGATGATGGCGACGTACCGTGCGTCCGTCCGCTGCGGGTCGGCCCGGGCGCCGGTGTGAGCCATCAGACCTCGAGGATCTCCTCTTCCTTGCTCTTGAGCATGCTGTCCAGGTCGCCGATGCGCGAGTCGGTCAGTCGCTGCAGCTCGACCTCGGCCCGGTGCTCGTCGTCGGAGGATGCCTCTCCATCGCTCTTGAGCTCGCGCAGGTCGTGCATGACGTCCCGGCGGATGTTGCGCACGGCCACGCGGCCCTCTTCGGCCAGGTTGCGAACCACCTTCACCAGGTCGCGACGACGCTCCTCGGTGAGCTCGGGCACGACCAGGCGCACCAGGTTGCCGTCGTTGGACGGGTTGAGTCCGACGTCGGACTCGTTGATGGCCTTCTCGATCGAGCGGATGGCCGACTTGTCGTAGGGCTGGACGGTGAGCAGTCGCGCCTCGGGGGCCGACACCGTGGCCAGCTGGCGCAGCGGCGTCTGGGCGCCGTAGTAGTCGACGGTGATGCGATCCAGCAGGGACGGGCTGGCGCGGCCCGCGCGCACGGTCGAGAACTCGTGCTGGGCGGACTCCACCGACTTGGTCATGCGCTCGCGTGCGTCCTGCAGCAGCGCATCGATCATCTCCGTTGCCATCTCTATTGCATCCCTCTCTAGCTAGCGACGAGCGTACCCACGCGTTGGCCGGAGATTATCCGCGAGATGTTTTGCTCGTCCTCCATGTTGAAGACGTTGATCGGCATGCCGTTCTCCATGCACAGCGCCAGCGCGGTGGAGTCCATCACCCGCAGGCGCCGCTCGATGGCCTCCATGTGGGTGATCTGCGGGAAGAAGCGGGCCTCGGGGTCCACGGCCGGATCGGCGCTGTACACACCCTCGACTCCGTTCTTGGCCATGAGGATGATCTCCGCATGCACCTCGGCCGCGCGCAGGGCGGCGGCGGTGTCGGTCGTGAAGAACGGGTTGCCGGTACCGGCGGCGAAGATGACCACGCGGCCCTTTTCGAGGTGGCGCATGGCGCGTCGGCGGATGTAGGGCTCGGCCACCTCGGAGATGGCGATCGCTGACTGCACACGCGTGTCGGCGCCCTCCTTCTCCAGGGCGTCCTGGAGAGGCAGCGCGTTGAGCACCGTGGCCAGCATCCCCATGTAGTCACCCGTGGCCCGGTCGATGCCCGCCGCCGCGCCGCTGATACCGCGATAGATGTTGCCCCCTCCCACGACGATGGCCACCTGCACCCCGCTGTCGCGCACGGCCCGCACCTGGGCGGCGACCGCGGACACGCGCGCGGGATCCGTGCCGTACTCGAGGTCCCCGAGCAGCGCCTCGCCGGAGAGCTTGAGCAGGATGCGCCGGTAGGCGGGAGCGGCCATGGTCGCGGCAGCCTATCCGGGGGGGCGCCGCGGCAACCGGCGCGGCTACTGGCCGACCGCGAAGCGGACGAAGCGGCGCACGATCACGTTCTCTCCGGTGGTCGAAGCGAGGTCGTCGCGCAGCTGACCGATCGTGCGGCCCTCGTACCTGTCGGTGTTCACGTGGGGTTGATCGAGCAGCACGGTGGACTCATACCACTTGCTCAGCTTGCCCTCGGCGATGCGCGAGCGCACGTTCTCGGGCTTGTCGGCGGCCTCCTGCTCATAGATGCGCAGCTCGGCCTGGACCTCCTCGACCGGCACCTCATCGCGCGTCACGTAGCGCGGTGCGGCGGCGGCGACGTGCAGCGCCACCTCGCGGGCGAAGGTCACGAAATCCGGGTTGCGCGCCACGAAATCGGTTTCGCAGTCGATCTCGACGAGGACACCGACCTTCGCGTTGGAATGGATGTACGTCTGCACGGTGCCCTCGGCGGCCACGCGCTCGCCGCGATCCTCCAGACGCCTGCCTTGTTTGACGCGCAGGAGCTCGATGGCCCGCTCGGTGTCCCCGGCGGCCTCCGTGAGCGCCTTCTTGCAGTCCATCATGCCCGCCCCGGTGCGGTCGCGCAGGGCCTTGACGTCCTTGGCGCTGATCTCGACGGCGCTCATGCCTTCGCCTCCTCCGTTGGTGCTTTCTCGGTGGACGATCCGTCGGGGTCGGCCGCCCCGGCGGGAGCCTGCGGCTGGGCCGCGGTGACGGGCGGAGATGCCGCCGCCTCGGCCGGCTGGGCCGGCGCCGTGGACGGGTTCGCCGGCACGGGTGTGGGCTCCTGGACCGGCGCGGGTGGAGCCGGCTCGGGCGGAACCTGAGTCGGGGGGGGCCCGGTCGGTTGCGCGCCCGTCCGGGTCGGGGTCGGAGTAGCAGTCGGTGCAGCCGGTTGCGCGGCCTGACCGGTGCTCGCCGGCTGAGCACCCACGGCCGCGGCTTCGGCGGCCTGGCGGGCGGCCGCCTCTGCGGCCTCCTTGCGCGCCTGCTCCTCGGCCTGGCGACGCGCACGCTCTTCGGCCTCCTTGCGCGCACGCTCCTCGGCCTCCTTGCGCGCACGCTCCTCCTCGGCGCGGAACACCGAGTGCCCCTCGGACACCACGTCGGTGATCGCGTGTGTGATCAGCGCGCAGGACCGGATGGCATCGTCGTTACCGGGGATGACGTAGTCGATACCGTCGGGATCGCAGTTGGTGTCGACCAGCCCGATGATCGGCACGCGCAGGCGCTGGGCCTCGCGCACGGCGATCAGCTCGGTCTTGAGATCGATCACGAACATCGCGTCAGGGACACGCTGCATGTTCTTGACGCCGCCGAGGTTGGCCCTCAGCTTGGCCAGGTCCGCCTGAGCGGCCATGCGCTCGCGGGTGGGCAGCAGCGCCAGCTGACCTTCGGTCTCGTAGCGCTCGAGGTCGTGCAGGCGGCGGATGCGCTGGCTGATGGTCTGAAAGTTCGTCAGCAGGCCACCGAGCCAGCGATTGTTGACGTAGGGCATGTCGGCAGCGGCAGCGGCCTCAGCCACGGTGTCGCGTGCCTGCTTCTTGGTGCCCACGAAGAGCACCACTCCGCCCCGGTGAGCCAGCTGCGAGGAGAACTCCTGCGCCTGGCTGATCAGCTGCGACGTCTTGATCAGGTCGATCAGGTAGATGCCATCCCGCTCGCCATGGATGAAGCGGCGCATCTTGGGATTCCAGCGGCGCGTCTGGTGGCCGAAATGCACGCCGGCCTCCAGCAGCTCCCTGAGTCCGACTGAAGCCACGGTTACTCCCTTTGTCGATGTACGTAGACCGTACGCTGGCGACGAGGACCCGGAGACAGGACGCCGATGGCGCCGTCGGCCCGGGCAGGGCCCCTTCGCGGCACGTGTGGGTTGAGGTTGTGCTGGTTGAACCTTCGAGGATAGCCCAGCTCAGCCGGCTGGGCCCAGGGCGTTCAGCCGACCGGCCAGAAGCGGCGCACCAGCGGCAGCAGCACGCTGCGGGGAAGGTGCTGACCGTAGAGCGAGGCGATGCGGTTGACGGCACCCGGCACCACGACGCGCTCTCCCCGCTCCAGGCCCTGCAGGGCCGCCACGGCCACCTGCTCGGCGGACAGCCACAACACCCCGGGAATGCGGTCATCGGCGCCGCCGAAGCCGCCCGCCTCGCCGAAGCCGGTGCGTACCGGGCCGGGGCAGACCGCGGTGACCGAGACACCGCTGCCGCGCAGCTCCTCGTGCAGCGCCTCCGAGAAGCTGAGCACGAAGGCCTTGCTGGCCCCGTAGGTGGCCTGGAAGGGCACCGGTTGGAAGGCGATGAGCGAGGCGAGGTTGAGCACCGCTCCCGCTCCCCGCTGGCGCATGTCGGGCAGGCAGGCTCCGCACAGCTCCACGATCGCCTCCACGTTGGTCTGCACCATGCTCACCTCGCGGGCCAGGTCTAGCTCGGTGAACGAACCTCCGCTGCCAAAGCCGGCGTTGTTGACCAGGATGCTCACGCGCTGTCCTCGCTCGCGCACCTCGGCCAGCGTGCGCTTGCGCTCCTGGCCGTCAGAGACGTCGGCGACGATGACCTCCACGCCCACGCCATGATCGGCGGAGATCTCGCGGGCGAGCTCGATCAGAGGTGCGCGCCGCCGGGCCACCAGGGTGACGCCATACCCGCGGCGGGCCAGGCCGCGCGCGATGTCGGCCCCGATGCCCGAGGATGCGCCGGTGATCAGGCAGGTGGTGTCGGCGCTGGGCTTCGGCAGGGCCACCGGCTCAGCCCCCCGCCACGAGGCGCCGGCCCAGGACGCGCTGGCCCACGCGCAGTGGTGTGAGCATCCCGAGCGCCCCGGCCGCCCGCACCACCTCGGAGGCCATCGACAGGCCGGAGCGCGATGACCGCTCGAAGGTCTCGCCGGCCATGAGCTCCGAGTACCAGTCGATCGTCGCCTGCAGGGTCTTGTCCAGGGGCCGCGGGTCATAGCCGAGCTCGCGCACGGCCTTCGCCGATGAGAAGCGCCAGTCCTTGGACATGAGCTCATAGCCCTCGGCCGACATCGGTCCCGGTAGGCCCAGGGCCTCACGCACGCGAGCCAAGCCGGCGATCTCGCGCGGCAGCACGATGACCGGATGCCTGACACCCGACAACCGTGCCACTCGGTCGATCAGCGCGGGCCAGGATGTGTTGGTGGCCCCCAGGATGTAGCGCTCGCCCGGGCGGCCGTGATCGGCGGCGAGCAGATGCCCGGCGGCGGCGTCCTCCACGTCGGCGAAGTTCATGGCCGCGTCCACGACGGCCGGCAGCCGGCCCCGCAGGTAGTTGCCCACGGTGCGCGTCGAGGTCTCCCCCGGCTGGGAGCGATCGACGGGCACCCCTAGGAGGTAGGCCGGGTTGACCACCACCACGTCGATGCCGTGGCGCTGTCCGGCCTCGATGGCGACACGCTCGCCCTCGTGCTTGGAGTCCGGATAGGCGAGACCGAGCCAGTCGCTGGGGTAGACCGTGTTCTCGTCGGCGGGGCGACCGCCCCGCGGCAGGCCCACGGCCGAGATCGTCGAGGTGAAGACCACGCGCTTGACTCCCTCCGCCGCCGCAGCCTCGACGGCCAGCAGTGGAGCGTGGGCGTTGATGCGCCAGACCAGCTCGGCCGGTGAGGAGCCGACGAAGCCAACGGTGTGAAACAGGAGCTCGCAGCCGCGCACGGCGCGGCGCATGGACGCGTAGTCCAGGACGTCGGCGCGGCAACGATGTAGCCCGAGGCCACGCAGCGAGCGCAGGCGTTCGGCGTCGCGGTAGGTCACGCGCACGTGATCCCCGCGCTGGGCCAGCATGCGCGCGACGTGTCCACCCAGGAATCCGGTCGCCCCGGTGACGCAGACCTTCATGTGAGCGCCGGCGCTTCGGACTGGCGGCCCTCGAGCGCGGCGCGACTCCCGGCGGCCAGGGTCAGCGCACGGTCCAGATCGGGGGGCAGGTCTGAGACCACGTCGATCCGCTCACCCGTGATGGGATGCGCGAAGGTCAGGCGCGCGGCGTGCAGGAACTGACGCTCAAGGCCGAGCAGGCCGGCGGTCCCGTACTCGGGGTCGCCCGCCACGGGGTGTCCGATGGCCTGCAGGTGGACGCGGATCTGGTGGGTTCGCCCCGTCTCGAGGCGCACGCGCAGCAGGCTCGTGGCGGGCAGTGCCTGCGCCAGCTCGAAGTGGGTGCGAGCGTCACGCGGCTCGTGGCTGTCGATGGACATGCGCGTGCGGCGGCGACGGTCTCGCCCGATGGGCGCGTCGATGGTGCCACTGCGCGACGGGGGGCGGCCTTCCACCAGCGCAAGGTACCGGCGCTCCAGGGCGCGCGCCGCCAGGGCGCGACGCAGGCGGCGGTGCACCTCCTCGGAGCGGGCCACGACGAGCAGCCCGGATGTGTCGCGGTCCAGGCGATGCACGATCCCCGGCCGCCCGGAGTCTCCCCCGGCCACGCGGGAGGACAGCGCCTGTGACAGCGTTCCCTCGCGGTGGCCGCGGGCGGGATGCACGACCACGCCGGCGGGCTTGTTGACGACCAGCAGGTGCTCATCCTCATAGGCCACCTCGAAGGCGGCCACGGGCAGGGCGGCGGGCGGAGGTTGCGGCTGTGCGGCGGCCACCACCACACGGGCGCCGGCCCGCACGGGGTGGCGTTTGGGGCGTCGATGACCGTCGACGGACACCAGGCCGGCGTCTATCAGCCGCTGCGCTGACGCGCGGGAGCCGACGGGCTCGGCCAGCAGGTTGTCAAGTCGCTGGCCGGCGGCGGCCGCGCTGACCACCAGTTGCAGTGGGTCAGCGGGGCTGCTCACTCGGCGTGGCCCAGCTCGCGGGTCACCGGCACCGCCTCCCCGTCGGCGCCGTCGCCCCGGTCGGGGTCGCCCTCAACCACCCAGGCGAGCACGAGCACCCCGAAGGTGATCGCCATGTCAGCCACGTTGAACGGCGGCCAGCCCAGCGGCAGCTGGATCCAATCGGTTACCGATCCGCCCTGCAGGCGGTCGATCACGTTGCCCAGGGCGCCGCCGATGAGCAGGCCGGTGGGCAGCCAGGCCAGGCGGCGGTCGCTGTGACGGGCGAAGTACAGCAGGAGAGCGAGCAATGATGCACCGATCACCGCCACCACCACCGTGTACTGACCGGTGAAGAAACCGAAGGCCACGCCTCGGTTGCTCGTGTGGACGAACTGCAATCCGGGCAAAATCGGACGCTCCTGTCCTGGGACGATCGAGGCGGCGACGGCGCTCTTGGTCAGTCGATCCAGGGCGACCACGCAAAACAGGACTCCGAACGCCCTGAGCCAGGCGACCGTGGGTCGGTGCCTCATCCGTGGATGAGGCCCTGCACCACGATGGCCCGCACGATGTACAGCACCATGACGCCGATGATGGGGCTGAAATCGAGCGGCCCGGCCATGGGGAGCACGCGGCGGAAGATTCGCAGGTAGGGCTCGCACACATCACGCAGGAACGACACCAATGCGTCAAAGGCGCGCGAGTAGGGCGGGCGAATCCCGAAATTGAGCAGCAGCTGCACCACGATGTACGCGAATATCAGGAGCACGTACACGCCGATGAGCGTCGACAGGTAGTCGGCGACGCTGGTCCGCACGCTGCCCAGAAGCAGTACGGTCACGGGTGCGCTCCGTCCAGCACCGCGGTCATGGCGTCGGCGAATGCGGCGCGCAGGCCGGCGCGTTCCAGCGCCTCGAGTCCGCGCGCGGTCAGACCACCGGGAGAGGCGACCTCCCGACGCACGGCGAGCGTGTCACCACCGCGAGCCCGGAGCATGGCCGCCGATCCGGCCAGGGCCCCGAGCGCGATCTCGCAGGCCTGCGAACCGGGTAGGCCGCGCCGGATGGCCGCGTCTATCTGGGCCTCGGCCACCAGCGCCATGTACGCGGGCGCGACGCCCGACAGCGCGGTGGCCACGTCCATCAGGGGCTCAGGCAACAAGACAACACTGCCCAGGCGCTCGAAGAGCTGGCGGGCGAGCGCCGCCACCGGCTCCTGGACATCGGGATCGGCGGCCACACAGGTCACTCCCTGCCTCACCTCCACGGCCATGTTGGGCATCGCACGCACCACCTCAGATCGCGGCAGGGCGGCGCGAAGTGCACTCACGGGCGTCGCGGCAAGCAGGGAGATGACCGTTCGAGCGCGGGGTGCTATTTCGTCGGCCACGGCCTGCAGCTGGCCGGGCTTGTGGCATAGGACCACCACATCGGCGCTCGCCGCGAGCTCGGCGTTGTGAGCGACGGCTTGTCCTGCATGCTCGGCGGCCAGTATGGCCGCCCGCCCAGAACCTCCGTCGCTGATGAGCAACGGTTCCCGCCAACCGCGCGCCAGGGCGCGCGCCATGTTTCCGGCGCCGATCATGCCGATGACCATGGCTCAAGGCTATCGACGCGCCACTGGGCCGCCGCGCCGGCGCCCAACGGCCCGCGGGCCTGGCACATCAGCTCTGGTTGAAGAACCCTTTTTCGATCAGGCTGGCGCGCTCCTCGGCTGAGATTTCGACGTTGCGAGGAGTGAGCATGAAAACCTTGTCGGCGATCCTCTGCATGCCGCCGTCCAGCGCGTAGGTCAGACCGCTGGCGAAGTCGATCATGCGCTTGGACAGATCGGTGTCATTGGCCTGCAGGTTCAGCACCACCGGGATGGCGTCCTTGAACCTGTCGGCCACCTGCTGGGCGTCATTGAAGGACTTGGGCACGACGAGGTGGACGCGCACGTCGCCTGAGCGCCCGTTGCCTCGGCCCACCGGGCGCAGCACGGCGGTCGGCCTTCCGGGCGGCTCGTCATCGGCAAAGATGTCGTCGAAGTCGTTGCCGCGCCGGCGACGACTGGGCAGGCGACGCACGGTGGGGCGCTCGCGGTAGCGGTCCTCGAGCTCCTCCTCCGCCGGAGGCTCCTCGTCGCGGTGGGGCACCTCGTGATGGTCCTCGGCCAATCCGAAGTACACGAGAGTGCGGTGCCAGGAGTCGCTGAAGGCCATGGTCCTAGGGCAGTTCGCTCGTTCGCATGATTTCCCTGCTCGGACCACACTGTACCGGCGCCCACCGCCCCGGCGCGCCGCGGGCACCTCGTGCTCAGCTCAGGCGTACAGGGCGGAGCCGATTCGCACAACGGTGGCGCCCTCCTCCACGGCCACCGCGTAGTCCTGGGTGGTACCCATCGAGAGCTCCCCCAGCTCGTGCGCGGCGGCCAGATCGCGCAGGGCGGCAAACCAGCGGCGCGAGTCCTCGGGACGCGCGGCCGCCGGCGGCATGGTCATCAGGCCCATCACCGGAACCGACGTCCGTTCCAGGTAACGCTGGAGGTCGCCGGCGGCGATCCCCCCCTTGCCCGCCTCGCGCGCGACGTTGACCTCGATGAAGATGGACAGGCCCGGACGGGCGAGGTGGCAATGGCGCTCGAGCGCCGATAACGCGGACTCTGAGGCCACCGAGTGGATGCGCTGCACGTGCGGCAGGATCTGGCGCAGGCGCCGGCTCTGAAGCTGTCCGATGAAATCCCACTCAAACAGACCGGGATGGTCGACCGCCTTTTCTTCGAGGGCCTGTGCTCGGTTCTCTCCCACCACCGTCACGCCCGCCCGAGCCAGGGCCGGCAGCGCGGCGGTTGACAAATATTTGACCGCTGCGAGGATCTCGACCGCGTCAGCGCACCGACCCGAGCGCCGCGCGGCCAGCGCCACCCGTTCGCGCACCTGCGCCAGGTTGTCGCGTACCCGGGCAACCTGAAGCTCCTCGATCAGCTGCGCCACACGATCCCCGCCTGTCGACCGGTCAATCCGCCCTCGCGACGATGGCTGAACAACAGCGAGGGATGGCTACACAGCGTGCACAGGCCGACATCGTGCACCTCCCCCACCCCGGCTGCCTTCAGGCGGGCCGCCGCGATGGCCTTTAGGTCGACCCGCCCTCGCGCGCCTGGCTCCCGGTCGCCGTCGCCAAAGGCGGCCAGCACCTCGGGTCCGACCTCGTAGCAGCAGCCGCCGGCGCCCGGTCCGATCGCCGCGACCAACGGCGGCAGGGCCCCCAGGGCGCGCAGGGCCTGGACCCCGGCTTCGAGGACGCCACCGGCCAGACCGCGCCAACCAGCGTGGATCATCGCCACCGCACCCTCGCCGGCGATCGCCACCGGCAGGCAGTCGGCCACCAGGACGACCGCGGCCACTTCTGTCAAGGCGGTGGCCTGGCCGTCGGCCGCCTGCGCACCGCGGCTCGGCGCCCTCCAGCCATCCGGCGGGATCGCGGTCACGCGCGCCACGTGGCATCCGTGCACCTGACGACCGTGGGCGAAGCGGCGTGCCCCATCGGCCACCTGGGCAGCCACCAGCCCGCGGTTTACCGCCACCATGCGGGGGTCGTCGCCACGGGTGGCGCCCGTCGTGGCCAGGCCCAGGTTGAGCGAATCGTAGGGACGGCACGACACTCCGCCGCGTCGTGTGGTGAACAGCGCCCGCGCGCCCGGCAGCTCCACGCAGACGTGCTGGCCTGCGGCGCGGAAGGGCCGCCGCAGTCCGAGCGTGACCTGTTCGCCCCAGCTGGACACCGGCATGGACAGGTCAGCGCCCCCGTGATCTGAAACCGTGTGGTCGCCGGGCAGCACGCGGACACGGTAGCGGCGCCCCGTGTGGTCAGACCCGCAACGCGGCCGCCAGCTCCGCCTCGCGTCCGTGAGCCAGGGCCCCGTCGAGGCGCAGGTCCAGGGTCGCGGTCAGACGCCGGCCGATCTCTGGGCCGGGGGGTATGCCGGCGGCGAGCAGGTCGTCCCCGCGCACGGTCAAGCGCACGTGGCGCAGCTGGGAGAGCCACAGCCGGGCCTGCTCGGGCGCGCCGAGTGCGCCGGCCAGCGCGACGGCCTCCAGCGGGGCGCTGTCCACCACCGCGCGCAGCTGCGACGGACTCCCGGCCTGCGCCAGCCCCTCCCGCAGGCGTGGCGTGGCCTGCGCGGCGGCGAGCACCCGCTCGCGATCGGCGGCCGCGAACTCCAGTCGGTCAAGCCAGCGGCGCAGCTCGGCAGCGGGGTCGGGCCGCGACAACGAAAGGGCGAGGCTGAGGGCGCACAGAACGAGCAGGTCGGCGCGCCCATCGGCCGGCAGCAGAGCCAGCGCGGCGCGCACGCGCCCGGCGTCGAGGAGTAGACGCGGGTGCAGTGCGGCGAGCACGCCGAGGCGGTGCATGGCGCTCAGGACGGCCACCGGGTCGGGCTCGCGGAGGGCCAGGCGCAGCTCTGCGCCCAGGCGCCCACCGCTGACCGTGTCCAGCGCCCGCGCACCCACTGCCTCTTCGGCGAGCCCGGCGGTGTGGTCCTCCGGCGTGAAGCCGAGCCGCGTCTCGTAGCGCGCCAGGCGCAGCAGACGCGTCGGATCATCGCGGAAGCTGGCGCCGTGAAATACGCGCAGGCGCCGGGCCCTCAGGTCATCGAGAGCGTGCTCGGGAGCCACCAGCTGCCCGGCGCGCTCGCCTTCCAGCTTCAGCGCGATGGCGTTGACGGTGAAGTCGCGCCGCATGAGGTCGTGCTCGAGCGAGGCAGGGCCGACGACCGGCAGCGCGCCGGGGGTCCGGTAACACTCGGTGCGTGCCCGGGCCAGATCCACCCGGACGCCGGCGCCGGTCACGGTGGCCGTGTCAAAGCGTTGGTGGCGGATCACCTCGGCGCCCAACCGCCGAGCCAGTGCTCTGGCCACCGGCTCCGGCTCGCCGTCTACGACCGCGTCCAGCTCGCTCGGGAAGCGGCCGCCGAGCAGATCGCGCACCGCACCGCCGACGAGGGCCACGCGCCCGGGATGTTCACCGGCGACGCTGATCAGCTCCTGTCCGCCCGGCAGCGTCGCCAGGCTTCTCAGGGCGACGTGCCCCTCGTGCTCGTGGCTGGCCCCCCCGCTGGCCCCGGTGGCGCCGGGCGGCCGCGCGCTCACACGGCGCGCACCGCTATCCCCGCGTCGGCCAGGTAGCGCTTGGCCTGGGCGACGCTGTGGTGCCCGTAGTGGAAGATGGAGGCGCACAGCGCCGCGTCCGCCCCGGCCCGCAGGGCCTCCGCGAGGTGCTCCAGGCGTCCCGCCCCGCCCGAGGCGATCACCGGAATCCGAACCGCCGCGGTCACTGCAGCGGTGAGGGCCAGGTCATAGCCGTCGCTGGTCCCGTCCCGGTCCATGCTCGTGAGCAAGATCTCGCCGGCTCCGCGCTCGCTCGCCTCGCGCGCCCAGTCCACGGCGTCGCGGCCCGCGGGCGCGCGTCCCCCGGCGGTGAACACTTCCCAGCCGCTCTGGGCGCCGGCACGCGCGTCGATGGCCAGCACCACGCATTGGGCCCCGAAGTGCTCGGCCAGATCGTCGACCAGCCCTGGGCGCGCCACGGCCGCCGAGTTGACCGCGACCTTGTCGGCGCCGGCGTCGAGCACCGCCTGCGCGTCGGCCACCGAGCGGATCCCGCCACCGATGGTGAAGGGCACGAACACGTCGTCGGCAGTACGCCGGGCCAGTTCCACGATCGTCTCGCGCTTCTGGTGGGTGGCGGTGATGTCAAGGAACACCAGCTCGTCGGCGCCCTCACGGTCGTAGTACGCCGCAAGCTCGATCGGGTCGCCGGCGTCGCGGATGTCCACGAAACGGGTGCCCTTGACCACCCGCCCAGCGTCGACGTCCAGACACGGGATCACGCGCTTGAGCTGCATGCCCGCACGGTAGCGACGCCCGGGCGCCCATCACCTGCCCTACCGGTCCAGCTGATCCTGTGCTTCGGCGACGGTGAAGCGTCCCTCGTACAACGCCTTGCCCACGATCACCCCGGCCAGGTTCACCTGGCGCAGCTCGGTGAGCCCCTGCAGGTCGCTCAGCTGTCCTATGCCACCCGAGTACAGGAATCGCCCACGGACGGTTTCGGCGACCCGGCGCACCTCCTCCAGGTCAGGGCCCTCCAACATGCCGTCGCGATCGACATTGGTGTAGACGAAGTTGCGCACGCCTCTGGCCTGCAGACGCCCGACGACATCGTCGGGCGTCATCTGGGTCGTCTCGGTCCAGCCGGCGGTCGCGACGTTACCTCCACGTACGTCGACCGAGACCAGCACGCGCTCCGGCCAGGCCCGCACCACCTCGTCGAGGAACTCGACATCGGTGAAGGCGGCGGTCCCCAGGATCACTCGGTCCGCTCCGGCGCGAAGCGCCTCGCGCACCGCCGGGAGCGAGCGCAGTCCGCCGCCGTACTGCACCGGCACGTCCAGCTCGCTGGTTATCTGACGCAGGTGCTCGAGATTCACCGGCTCGCCCGCGCGGGCACCGTCGAGGTCGACCACGTGCAGGAAGCGCGCGCCGGCCTGGGCCCACCCTCGGGCCGCGCTCAGGGGGCTCTCGTCGTAGACCTTGCTCTGGGCGAAGTCGCCCTTGACCAGCCGCACGGCGTGTCCGTCGAGAACGTCTATGGCCGGATACAGGATCATGGCCCGCCGCCCTGACCGACGCCCATTACGGCCGGGCCGCCGCCCGGCGCGCCGCGCAGATACCGGCGAAGTTGGCCAGCACGCGCAGACCGTCGCGTGAGGACTTCTCGGGGTGAAACTGCACGCCGAAGAAGGCGCCGTGAGACACGATCGTGACCAGGGGCGCGCCATAGCTGGTCAGGCCCACCACGTCACCTTCGTCGGCGGGCTGGGGTGCATAGGAGTGCACGTGGTAGAAGGCGCAGCGCGGTGCAAGCCCCACCGTGAGCGGCGAGGGCCTCTGCAGGGAAACCTCGTTCCATCCGATCTGGGGCAGCTTCAGGCCCATCTCGGGCAGCCGCACGACCTCGCCCGCCACCAGACCCAGGCCCTCGGCGCCTCCCCGTTCGCTGGAACGCTGGAAGCCGAGCTGCATGCCCAGGCAGATACCGAGCAGGGGAGTCCCTTCGCTCACCCGTTCGCGCAGCAGCTCAGCGAGCCCGAGCTCCCGCAGGTTGGCCATCGCCCGCGGGAAGGCCCCCACGCCGGGGAGCACCAGTCCATCGGCGCGGCGCAGCACATCATGGTCGGCGCTGACCCGCGCGGGGGCACCGACGTGGAGGAAGGCCTTCTCGACCGAGCGCCGGTTACCCATGCCGTAATCAACGATGGCCAGCGCGGGCCGCTCGCCGTCGTCGCGGTCGCAGTGGTGGGGCGCGTCGCGCCGATCTTCTTCGTGGTTGCTCGCCTGCGCGCTGGGCCCCGGGACGCTCATGCGAGCGTCCCCTTGGTGCTGGGCACGCCGGTCTCGTCGGGATCGAGGGCGACCGCGTCGCGCAGCGCCCGCGCGAAGGACTTGAAGGCGGCCTCGATCATGTGGTGGGCGTTGGTGCCCGTCTCGACGCGCAGGTGCAGGGTGAGCTTGGCCGCGTTGGCCAAGGCACGAAAGAACTCCTCGGCCAACTCGTGGTCCAGGCCACCGGTGGCCCCGGGTGGCAGCTGCGCCTCCCACAGCGTGTAGGGGCGTCCGGAGATGTCGACCACGCAGGTGGCCCGCGCCTCATCCATCGGCACTGTCGCCCATCCGTAGCGGGTGATCCCGCGACGGTCACCCAGCGCGCGGTCGAGCGCCTGGCCGAGCACGATGGCGGTGTCCTCCGCGGTGTGGTGCGCTCCGGTGTGCAGGTCGCCGCTGGCGCGCACCTGTAGGTCCAGGCGCCCGTGTCGCGCCAGCAGGTCGAGCATGTGATCGAGGAAGCCGACGCCCGTGCTGCGTGTGCCCGCGCCCGTTCCGTCCAGGCTCAGGACGACCTGCACCTTGGTCTCAGAGGTCTCGCGGGTGACCGCGGCTTCTCGCTTGATGGCGTGTGGTGCGCTCATGTATCGACATTGTCGCCTAGCGCGCTGAGCGGGCGCCGGGACGCAACGAACGGTGCGCTCACGGCCGCTCACCGACTGAGGGGTCCGGCGCCGCTTGCGCGCGCGCCTCCATGGACTGGGCGTGCAGCTCGAACCCCTCCGCGCGGGCCACGGCCGCTCCGGCGCGGGCCAGCGCCCTCGCCCCGCTTCCGATGTGAACCTCGGCCATGCGCCGGCGGAAATGGCGCACCGAGAGGGCCGACGAGAAGCGCGCGGCGCCGCCGGTTGGGAGCACGTGGTTGGATCCGGCGACGTAGTCCCCGAAGGCGGTGGCGGAAGCGGGGCCGACGAACAGGCAACCGGCCGTTCTCACCGAGGAGGCCAACCGCTCGGCCGCCGCCCCGACCAGCTGCAGATGCTCGGGTGCGAAGTGGTTGGCCACCTGCAGCGCGCTCTCCATGTCCGGTGCGTGCACAAGCACGCAGGCCGCCGGTCTGACCTCGGGGTGAGCCCTCCCCAGGTCCTGGACCTCTGCGGCGAGGGCCCCCAACGCTTCGGCGGACGGGCACAGAGCGCCGACCAGCGTCCCGGCGCCGTGCTCGGCCTGGGCCATGAGGTCGAGCGCGACCAGACGGGGATCGCCGTCCGGCGCCATCACCACGAGCAGATCGCTAGGCCCGGCAAACCCGTCGATCCCCACCACGGCCGAGAGCTGGCGCTTGGCCTCCTGCACCCACAGATTGCCGGGGCCGACGATCACGTCGACCGGGGTCACCGTCTCGGTGCCGTGAGCCAGGGCGGCCACCGCGTGCGCTCCTCCCATGCGGTAGACGGTGGCCACCCCGCACAGGCGACACACGCCGAGAATGGTGGGGTGCACGTCGCCGTTCGGTCCGGGGGGCGCGCACACGCTCACCTCAGACACGCCGGCGGCTCGGGCGCTGACCACGCCCATGACCACGGTGCTCGGATACGGAGCCCGCCCGCCGGGCACATAGACCGCGGCGGAGTCGACCGGGATCTCGCGCAGCAGGATGCGCTGTCCCTGAGCGAGGCTTACCGCGGCGTCCTCGCTCACGGAGTGCTGGGCGATCTCGGCCACGTTGGCGATCGCCATCTGCAGGCCGGCGACGACGTCGAGGGGGAGAGTCCGGATGGCCCGATCGAGCTCTTCGGGGCGAACCCGCAGCGGGCGCGCCGTCGCGCCGTGCGTGTCGTAGCGACGGATGAGCTCGGTCAGGGCCGCGTCCCCCCCGGTGCGCACCCGCGCGACGATCTCACGCACATCCTTTTCCACGGACGCCCCGCTGGGCACGCGCGAGCGCAGGCTCGCCGCGGTGCCAGCGGGTCCCAGGCGCTCCACCTCAGAGCGCGCGACTCGCTCGACGCGCATGCCGTCTAGGCCGCCGCGGCGCGGTTGCGCAGGCGGTCGAGCAGCTCGTCGATGGCCTGGGCCTTGAGCTGGTGGGCCACGGGATTGGCGATCAGTCGGGCGGTCGCCACGGCGATCTGCTCGCGCACCACGAGATCGTTCTCGCGCAGGGTGGTCCCGGTGGCGGTGAGATCGACGATCGCCTCGGCCAGGCCGGCGAGCGGAGCCAGCTCCACCGAACCCTTGACCTCGACGATCTCGGCCTGACGCCCGGTTTCCTCCATGTGGCGTGAGGCAATGCGCGGGTACTTGGTGGCCACCCGCATGACCCCCAGACGGCGCAGAGCCTCGGCCGCGGGGTCCGGGCCGGCGCGGGTGGCAAGCACCATGGTGCAGCGTCCGTATCCGAGATCCAGTAGCTCATAGACCTGACGGCCCGCGCGGGTGGGCGGACCTTCGGCCTGCTCGAGCAGGACGTCCTTGCCGGTCACGCCCAGGTCGGCCGCCCCGGCCTCCACGTAGGTGGGAACGTCAGACGGGCGCATGGTGATCACGCCTATGTCATCGAAGAGCAGCCGGCGGTCGTTGACCCGTAGCTCGGAGGTGTCCACGCCCAGCTCGGCAAGCAGGTCGACCGTCGGGGTGAACAGGGCACCGCGCGGGACCGCGATGGTCAGGCCGTTGACGGGACTCACAGCGGTCCCCCATCCCGGCCGGCCAGCAGCGCACCGCTGCCGTGCTCCTCACCGGCCAGCGCGAGGTGCAGGCGGTCGATGCCGAGCGCGAACCCGACCGCGGGCAGTGAGCGACCGAACCGTGAGAGCAGCTCGTCGTAGCGTCCGCCGCCTCCGATCGGCGCGCCCAGGGCGGGGTCATAGACCTCGAACACCGCCCCGGTGTAGTAGTCCAGGCTGCGTACGAGGCCGAGGTCGTAGATGATCCGCGCGGCCACCCCAGGCTCCAGCAGGTCGTGCAGGCGGCGCATGCCGGCGACGGCATCGGCCGCCGCGCCGGGCGAACCGCTCAGCACCTCGGGACCGCCCCGACGACGTGGTACCGACAGCAGCAGCTCGGCGTCGCCCGCCTCCAGCGCCAGGGCGCCCACCTCTCCCGCCAGCGCCACGAAGTTGCGACGGGTCAGAGCCTCCAGCAACCGTGGCCGAGCGACCTCCGGGACGTTCAGGCTGGCCATCAGGCCCGGATACAGCGCGACGTCCCCCACGCCCACGCGGTAGTCGCGTAGCCCGGTGGCATCCAGAGCCCGGCACATCACGGTGAGCGCCTCGGCCGTGCCCTCCGGGGCTCCCGAGCCGATCAGCTCGATCCCGCCCTGCAGGAGCTCGCGTGGCTGGCCGCGCTGGGGGCGCACGCCACGGTAACAGTGTGCGAAATAGCAGAAGCGCAGGGGCGGAGGGGTCGTCGGATATCGCGTGGCGGCCAGGCGCGCGATGGGGACGGTCATGTCCGATCGCAGCGCGAGCACCGCCCCCGAGTCGTCGAACACGCGATAGGCCGGGCGCGTCCCGCCCATGCCGGCACGCTGCAGCTCGGACTCGTACTCGAGCGCCGGCGTGTAGACCTCCCCGTAGCCGTGGCGCTCGAACACCGCGCGCAGGGCGTCGGTGATGGCGCGCAGCTCGCGCGTTTCGTCTGGCAGCACGTCGCGCGTGCCGCTGGGGATGGGATGTATCACTCAGGGCCTGTGGTCTGGTCGCACGATAGGGCGGCCCGACGCGTCTGACGCGGTGACCTCGAGCGCGGGCGGGCAGGCACATCATCGCGCGCCGAGCCGCGCGGCGGCGCGCCTCGTGGGCGTCAGGCGTGGACGGGTTCGGTGGACACGCGCTCGATGCGGGCGCCCAGCTGGCGCAGGCGCTCGTCGATGCGCTCGTAGCCACGGTCTATCTGGCGAATGTTGCCGATCTCGCTGCGGCCCTCGGCGCACAGGGCGGCGATCAGCATGGCCATTCCCGCCCGGATGTCCGGTGACTCCACCCGCTCGCCGCGCAGCTGTCGCGGGCCGTCGACGATGACGCGGTGAGGATCGCAAACGGTGATGTCCGCGCCCATGAGGATCAGCTTGTCGGTGAAGATCAGCCGGTTTTCGAACATCCACTCGTGGATGAGCACGGAGCCTTCGGCCTGGGTGGCCAGCGCCACGGCAATCGACGTCAGATCCGCCGGAAACGCGGGCCACGGTCCGTCCTGGACCTTGCGTTTGTGCGCGCCCACGTCCGGGCGCCCCGCCAGTCGTTGGTTGCCCGGCACGATGACGTCGTTGCCTTCCAGCGTGCTGTGCAGGCCGATGTGCTCGAACACCAGGCGGATCATGCGCAGGTCTTCTGGGATGGTGTCGCAGATTCGCAGCTCCCCACCGGTGACGCCGGCCAGGGCCATGAAGCTTCCGATCTCGATGTGGTCAGGCGCGATGTCGTGCTGGCAGCCGTGCAGTCGCTCGGCCCCGTTGACCGTGAGCAGGTTCGACCCGATGCCCTGGATGTCGGCGCCCATCTTGACCAACATGCGGGCCAGGTCCTGCACGTGCGGCTCGCACGCGGCGTTGCCGATGACCGTGGCTCCGGGGGTGAGGGCGGCGGCCATGAGCGCGTTCTCGGTGGCCATCACCGACGGCTCGTCCATGAACACGTCGCTGGCACGCAGACCGCCGGGGGCGCTTATGTCGATCGTGCCGTTCGCCTCGACCCGCGCGCCCATGGCCCGGAAGGCGTCGAGGTGAGGGTCCAGTCGCCGGCGTCCGATGACGTCGCCGCCCGGAGGTGGTAGCACCGCACGCCCGCAGCGTGCGAGCAACGGGCCGGCGAGCAGGAAGGACGCGCGGATGAGCTCGGCCAGTGCGCGGTCGACAGCGGTGTCGCAGTCGACGTCGGCCCCGCACAGCACCACCTCGTTCTCCGCGCGCCAGCTCACCCGGACTCCGATGGCCTGCAGGATGGCCACCATCGCGTCCACGTCTCGTATGCGCGGGACGTTACGCACGACGATCTCGTCCTCGGTGAGGATGGCGCAGACCAGGATCGGCAGAGCCCCGTTCTTGTTGCCGGCCGGCACGACCGTGCCCGATAGGGGTTCTCCACCCTCGATGACGAACTTCTCCATGAGCGGGGAGTGCGCGCAAAGGGCCCGATCGGCCACCGATCTGCGGCGCCTGGAAAGGGTAACAGCCACGGTCGCTTGCGGAGTTCGCCGAAGCAGGCGCGGACCCTTCCAAGTGCCTTGGTGGCGATGGCCCAGGCTCCCCCCGCAACCGCGTCCGCGCTGGCCGGCCGAGATTGTCGCCAATCCCAGGGCGACGTTGCTCTCCCGTCCGGCCATTCTGAAATCAAGGAGCCCAGCGGGGTCATGAGTGGGCCGAGCAGCGGCCGCGCGCCACATACGAAGCCGTCACGGAGACGGCGGCAGCCGGCATCTGCACCCCCCACCGGGGCGGCCATGCGTCGAGCACGCGGGCGACCGACGACGTCGCGCGGCGTGTTGGGCGCAAAGCTCGCGACCGCACACACGTAGGCGTGCTGGAGCCGGGCCGGGGCCTCCGACGGACCGGCGCCGACGTCTGTGCAAGTTCCGTTGCACCGCCACAGGCGAGGATCGCCGTCGCAGAGCCAAATCAAAGTCCCCGAGCCGACTCTGGAGCCCGATCGCGCGCTTCCGTCCGGAGGCGACCGTAGCTTACGAACACATGTTCCCTCTGGCCAACCCCCCGAGGGCCAACTCCAGTCTCCCGTCACGGGATCGACTGCGCCGCGCCATGGCGCTGGCCGCGGCCGCGCTCACCCTGGCCGACGATACGGAGCCAGCGGACTGGCACCTGCCGCACGAGTACGTCAGCCTGGCGGGCGGACGCGCGAGACCATCCCGAGGGCCAGCGGCCGCGGCGCGGGTCGACCGGCCGCGCACGCAGCGGGCCCTACCCCAGGCCGGTCCTCATCCCCATCGCCACCCTCTTGCCCGCCGCCGCCCGGTGCGTCGCGCCGGCTCTCCGGCCCCGCCTGTGCAGCCGTGCCTGTCGCCGCTTCACGGCCACCACGGTGCTCGCGCCTGCAGCTCCCCCTCTCTCTGAGCGGCAGAGCTGCAGGCGCTGAGCGATCGCGCCCTATGGTGTGCACCGGGTACTACGCGGCCACGTCACCACCGGCCAGCAGCGTGCCAACCGTCAGGTGCGCCCCTTGGCCCCGGGTCGACAGGGCTACGACGGGGCGCCCGCCCGCCCGCTGGGGCGGCCGCCCGTCCGGGGCGACCGTCCCACATCAATCAAGAACCGGCGGCGTCCTACTCTCCCAGGCCCTTTCGGGCCAAGTACCATCGGCGCTGAGGGGCTTAACTTCTCTGTTCGGAAAGGGAAGAGGTGTCTCCCCCTCGCCATAGCCACCGGAAATTTGCGAGAGACCGCCCTGGGCAGCCCTTCAAAACTACACAGCGCCACACGCGCAATCACACTAAAAATCCGTCAAGCCCTCGACCCATTAGTACCGGTCTCCTGCGGACGTTACCGTCCTTACAGATCCGGCCTATCAACCTGGTGGTCTACCAGGGGTCTTACTCCCTCATGGGGATGGGAGAGCTCATCTCGAGGCCGGC
>JAABUQ010003807.1_pt1 | contig 26804 bp, 34 predicted proteins | sample 5560001 | NCBI WGS metagenome assembly JAABUQ01 (sample SAMN10711888, study PRJNA513371) | rock metagenome | isolation source: Antarctica rocks | place: Antarctica: Victoria Land, Finger Mt nord | collected 2015-12-18 | reverse complement strand
CCCTCCCCACCCCCCCTCCCCCACTCCCAATCACACATCCACTCAAAAGCCACCCCCCCCCCCTCTCCAAACCACCCAGCCGCATCGAGAGCAGACCCATCGTGGGGAAGGTGTGCAGAGGTGAGGGCAAGAGACCTTCCCCCTTTTTCTTACTGGCCCTAGGTTCTGTTTTCGTTCCTTCGTTCCTTCCTTTCTTCTTTCTTTGCTTCCTTTCTTCTTTCTTTGCTTCCGTTCTTCCCTTTCTTTCTCCCCGTCCGGAATTCATCCTCCGGATCACGACCGCAAGACCCCGACGATTCGAAGGTGCGATATGGCTTGAGTATTATTCCTCGCTTGCGCGCGAGGGGGTTGCGGTGGGGTGAGGGGGAAAAGGGTGTGGCATGGGGGATTTGAGATCAGGCGAGGGGGCGGTGGTGGGGTTAATTGGGATGGGAGCTCGGTGCGGCTCGAAGGGCAGATGGATTGTCACGCGGTAGGAATGGTGCAAAAACCAGATGGGCGTGATGAGGTGCTGGTGCGTGAGATCCAGGGCGTGGTGATTCGAATTGGGAAGTAGAAGAGCGGGGAGTGGTAGGGCGATTGGTTTTCAAGAGCGGAAATCCGATTGATGATGGAGCGAAGGGGAAGAAGCCGTGAGGATCGAGGAGAGATGGAGAGACACAGAACGGAGGAGCAGTACCACAGACCGCATTACAACGATCAGAGCCGTAGCCGCAACATCTTTCTCGCAAGAAACAAGGCAAGTCGGAGCAGTTCTGCACGGCCATTGCGTCACCCTCGCCCATCCTATCTGACAATCTTATTGAAGGTAGTCGATCTAGAGTCGCGCTCAAAGCCTCCAAAAAGTTGCACGAGGCATGAAAAAGGAGGAGCGCAGTCTATCGCACCCGCGCAGTCGCAATGCCCGCACTCACCCCACCCACGTCCCTGACGGCAGTATCAAGCACGAATGTTAGGATCCCCCAGTACGCCCAGCGAGAGCATGTTTCAAAAGCACAAACGAGAAGCTGAAGGGATGAAGGGTGGTGGTTTCGACTGCTGTTTGCAAGCGAGGACAAGTTGTTGACAGTTGGATATCGAGACCAGAGATGGGAGGGGATGCGGTAGAATGTTTAGGTGATGGTGTAGCCGCCGTCGACCCTGATGTCGGCTCCGGTGATGTATCCTGCTGCGTCGGAGAGGAGGAAGACCACGGCGCCCATCAGATCTTCGGGCTGGCCCATTTTGCCGACGGGAATTAGGGATGTCCAGTGCTTGTACAGCTCTGGGTTGTCCTTGAGGATCTTCTCCGTGCTATTCAACATCAGTATCTGGCCCTCAAAGAAAGCCCTGAAGAAAGAAAATGGACGTACAGTGCAGTAAGCATATAGCCAGGCGAGATGACATTGACTCGAATGTTTGCGTGCGCCCACTCCACCGCAAGCGAGCTCGCCAAATGCCTCACGGCCGCCTTGGCCGCATTGTACGGTGCCTGCGGTTGAGGCACGTTGACAATATGTCCCGACATGGACCCAATCATCACCATACTGCCCCCGACCTTCCTTTCCATCAGATGCTTAGCGAAGCCGGTGGCCCAGTAGTAGGTGCCGTTAAAATCGACGCCCATGAGCTTGTCGATCCGATCGGGGGGGTAGGCAATGGCATCAAAGTTTTCGGTAAAGCCTGCACTGGTGACTAGGTGGTCGATTTTGCCGTGCTCGGCAATGACTTCGGCGATGGTGCTGGAAACGGATTTGTGGTCAGAGACGTCACAGTAGTGGGAGGTTACTTTGGGGTCTCTGTGTATGACTGTTAGCTTTCGTGCGTTGCGGCGATCGGGGGAGGTTGGGTATTACTCGTCGACGCCCGGGTTTTCCTCCCTGAAATGCCTGACGAGCTCCTCGGCTTGGCGGGCACCTTCGTCCTCTGCGGAAATTGGATTAGCTCTGCACGATTGATCGCATGTAAGGACCTTACTGTTCAAATCCACGAGAGCAATATTGGCTCCACTCAACAGACACGCCTGGGACATGACCAAGCCCAACCCCCTCGCACCTCCAGTGACGACAGCCACTTTGCCATCGAGGGTGAAATTCGCAAGGGTTCTTTTGAAATGCATGCCCCCACGCCCTTGTATCGGCTTGCTGGGAGGGTGCTCATGTTCTTCGGGATGGTAGATCTGGACCGTATTATCTGTCCGCGAGAAACTTCCCTCGTGGTCGTCATGGGCTTCGAGGGCACGCTCAGCGACTCGAGGAGTGCGCTTGTCTTCCTTGTAAAGCTTCGTCGTGCAGGTGATTGGGCGCACGGCGTATATCGGCTTGGCGGTGTCCGAAGCTGTGATACGTGAAAAAGTCGACCCGGCGACGAGTTTGCTTGTGGGTCTGGAAAGGCGGGAGAAGAGCATGGTGAAGATTGTTCGCCCTGTGCTGTTGCTTGTATACGCGCACTTTCACAGAGTCGAGGCAGGAGTGGCGTGTAGAAATGTATGGGGTTCCGGATGGACAAACAGGTTGGCAATACGTGGAGGGGGAAAAGCTCGAATAGGGAGCTCGCGGATTCGGTATCCTGCAACCGGACTTGGTCGGGGCAATTGAAGTGCTGTCTATAATGATAGGGGTCTCTTAAAAGGGGAATGGCAATCCAGAGGCGATTCAGAGGCAGTGAACAATGTAAGGTGGTATGTTTGAAAGGAGCCTCTTCAGCAGATTTCTTCAATCAGTTGTCGGACTCCGTAAAGTAATTCAAATTTAGGTAATGGCCCTAGTTCCAAACGTTAAAAGCTCGAACCTTTTTTTCTTTTCGCTACCCGTCGACAGAGAGTGTAAGTATTTGATTGATGGGATTTATCGAATTGGACCATCTTCTATGGTGGTTTTACAATATTTCTACTTGTTGGACGATACCATGCGCTCTCATGTACGCTATCTCTCTAGGGTTAGGCGCTTGACATCATCACGTGTGATAAAAAAAATTAATTCTGCATCTGGGGAATTGGGAAACGTGTCTCGTATTGAAAATGGCCACTTGCTGCAAGCTAATTATTCAGAGTAGGGAGTAGTCAGCACATGTGTGGGGGTCCACTTGCTGATCTCAAGTTGGATGTCATGACCAAGATTGCTGCCCCTTTTCATCTTTTGGGATGCATTCGCTTGTTGAAAAAGACTTAAGAGACTCGAAACATATAATCAATGCTCCGACGCAACGGCCACACCCCTCTCCCAATCCCAGATTGAGCTTCAATGCGTAAACCCAGATCGCCGAGTTGCCTCTCGGTATCCAATCGCTGCCCATCGCCCCCCACACGACCAAATTCGGACGCGTTCCAGTGAAATCGGAACGGAGGAACGATGATGGAAAAGTCCCTGCGATAAGGGTATCCACTCGTCCAGTATTCTTCGTACTCTATCAATAGTCTCCATACGCCTCCAGTTCACTCTCGTCCATCAGATCCCATTGCCTCCCTGTCAACTTCCGCATTCCCCGCGTCGGCGTCTTGGCTGAAGTTGTGGCCGGAGCTTTGTTCTCCTTGACCTCCGCCATATCATTCGTCAAGCTCAACCCATTGAGCTTGAACAGCCCTGTACCAAGCACATCCAGGCTGCTGTCGAGATGGAGACTCGACCTTTTTGTCGTTTTGGTTGGCGAGCGACATTGCAATTCACGCTCCAGGTTTGTAACTTTGTAGTGGAGAGATTCGTTCTCGCGTTCGAGTTCGGCGGTGAACGCCGTGTGGTCGAATGGGTCTTCATGGACTGTTTGCTGTCAGCGTTGCAAAGGAGCAAGAATGGGTGGTCTTCTAACTTTGTATGCCCTTTGACAGGATCTCCACTTTGCGGTCAAGATGCTCGTCATTACGATCAGCCTCGGCACCCCATGCCCCTTTCCATCGTCTCCGCTCCTCGTCCAGTCTTCTCTCCATCTCACTCCAGCACTCTTCTCTTACGTCCATCTCGATGGTTTCCGATTTGTCTTCAGCCTTCTGCCAGTTCTCTTCGGCCTCTCGCCTACGCCCTTCCTCCTCATTCAGTCGAAGATTCAGTATCTCTACCTCTTCGTTCAAGCGTGCAATTTCCGAGAACGCCATTTCTACCACGGCTTCGTCTGTGTGCGTCGCGGTGGGAGATTGCCTCCCGCTGGGTGCTCGTCCTAGTGTACCGGCTAGAATGGTACTTGATGTTGAAGGAATCCGAGGGACAGTGACTTCGCGGGCCAGAGCAGAGTAGCGAAGTATCTGAGACGTTGCATTGAAATCACCCACTGGGTCCGCGGTGACGATCATGACCGCCTTCTGCGGGTTTCGGTGGTGCTGCACATGTGTGGAGTGGTGGTGAGTCATGGATGGGAAGGAGTTGGAGAAAAGAAGCTCGGTCAATTTGCATTGGCGGAACGGCACCAAAGACGGCTGCTACGAATCAGTTGATGCTCTTGGTAACTTCGAGTATCGATTCACCTTCGTTCCATCGTGACTGTCACTCTGCATTTGAAGACATTGTCCAAGATACATCAAGCTTTCGTTAATCTTGCCAGCTTCTGCCAAAGTCGCACCTGCTGTCTTTGCGTTTCTTGCACGCTCGGACCCTATTACACATCGTCAGGGACAAGGCCAAATCATATCGTGAGAATCAGCAGGCTTACCAGCCAAGTCGACAACCGTGAATTGCGCTCCACTCCACGAGTTCGACATGCCTCCTCTCGGTCGCTTTTTGACCTCCACACAGAAGAACCCATGGCTCCTAGAGCTGACACTGTTGCTTCCAGTGCCAGCCACTCTTCGCTCCGTTAATCCTGTCTCCAGCACCATCAATGCCTCCTCATATGTCCCACAGACAATCTTGCGAAGGCCTGCTACCACCTTTCTATCAGGTGAAGCTTCAGTCGACTTGAAGAGGAGAGCTCGTCTCCGCAGATCTTTTCGGCTGCTTGGTATCGATAGGAGGTCGAAGATCCGGTCGTTGTATACCTCATACATCGATATCACGATTGCGTATTCAACATTTGATTCGACTGGCACCGCAAGGCTGCTTATATCAGGGAATTGGGGCATCGTAGATGGTCGTGGAGGTGGTTTGCGTTTGGGAACACTGGGGGTATAATTCGGGTCCTGCAAGTTGTTGTCGAAACGAACTTTAGCTTGTTTCCTTGTCACCTGGGAGGTAAGGGGTTTCCAGACGGGGAGTTGGGATGGGAGAGGGTTCTTATTTCTGGAGGAGGCTTGCACCGCATAGAGCGCAGACACCTCGTCCTCAAGCTCGCAGCCTAAGCGAGATGATGACCCAGGGGATGAGCCATCGAGACTCAGGATTGACCATTGACTCTTTGGGCCTTTTGCTGGGGGGAGTTGTAGGGTAGAATGAGAAGGCTTGCCTACCGTCATTGGGGTGGGTGCTCTCGAGGAGCTTTGGATCGCGTCTCCATATACGCTGTCAAGGAAGGTGTGCGCAGACAAAATTTGTGATTCCGAAGAATCAGTAGCGCTGAGGGAAGCGATTAGGGATGGGCTTCCAGCAGGATGTAACGTTTTGGTGTTGAGAGATCGGTAGAGCAGGTCCAGAGACAATTGTGTCAGACCTCGTTGTGATCTCGATCCTAAGATAGTATGACTCTGGTACAAGATCAGTACTCGGTAATTTCTATATTCACTTCCCGAAACAACGCACCTTGCCAGAGCCAGTGACTCCCAATGTAGCGACCAGACCATCTCTTGCATCTCCTAGCACCCCCTCCACCAGGGGCACAACGCCTGTACCTCTGAAAATATCAATCTGTTCTGCCTGCTCTTCGAAAACTTTGGTGAATGCAAACTTCTCAACAGCGCGCTTCCTTGAGTCGCTGGGCGGATGTAATGTGATGTGAGTGGGCATGCCATCTTGAGCCTCTTGAGCCGGTGGCTCGACCGTCAAGTAGCGCTCAGGTGGTGGAAGAAGGGGGTAGAGCGATTGTTGTGTCAATTGGACCAGTGGCGATGGCGGAGGGCGGAGACGGAGGTAGACTTGGAAAAGCGAAGTTAGCGGCGGCTTTGGTTGTGAGTCCATGACTGTACTTGAAGAGCCGTTGAGGATGCGGCTTGCAAGATTGGACGTAAAAATGGAAGACGGTGCTCAGAAGCCAAAGTAAGGTGCACGACTCGAGGCTAGCGAAATGGAGTAAACAAAGTGGTTGCTAGTAGCAGCTGCGCTTTTCGTTATACAAACCACGATTATCAAAGAGTCCAACAAGATCCAAGCACATGCACCCTCGCACCGCGGCATCCAAGCAAAGAAATTTTGATAAGGATTGACCAGAACCCTCCACAACCCAACCATCCAGAAAGTTGCCAAATCTCTGGTACAGTTGAATACAGGCAGATATGTCTTGGTTATAGAAATAGAGCAGTGATGGAAGAACCCGGGAATTCGGGACATGGCTTTGTTACATTTGAATTACTCCAAGCAGCCCAAGAACAATATGCCTTACATTTGGGTATATAGATGAAGCCATTTACGCATAAATTTCGACCCTGCCCTTTCCCGGTTCAACCTAAACCTCCAGCAATGACAATCCACCCCCCAATAGCCCCCACAAGCACCACAAGTAGGATACCCCTGCCCTCCCATGTCACCATTAGATAAGCCCCTATCCCCACCGCTAATTCTCTCCGTCTCGCCCAGTCCCGCTTCTCTCTCCATCTCATATCAAGCTCAAAAGGCGGACTGACTCTCACACCCCCGTCGCTCTCCTCATCCTGCGCACTGGGCTCGGGGATAGCCATTGCAGGGACGCTGAACGAGGCAGCAACAGGGCGGTGGTCACTCATCGCTAGCAGTGGTAGAGCTTTGTAAGACGTCACTTTTATCTTTGCTTTCGAATCTGGAGCTGGAAACCATGAGGGCAGGGGAAGGAACAATATCCGATCGCACCAGCTGGGCCAGCGATGGGTGGACCACAGCCACGTCTTCCCATCCTCTGTGCTATCCATATCTGCGTCCGCGCTCCCACCTTCCGCAGCTGGCGTGCCGGCGAGCGCGCGCGCCCGATCGGAGTATTTGTACGTTGGAGGAAAATCCACGTCTGCTTCGCTGAGGCCATGGCATGTGCGTCCTGCGCGGCGCTCTTGGCTCAGTTGGTCGCGACTTAAGAGATGCCAATAGTGGCGTGGGAATGATTCGTCTTCGCTTGGTTGTGGAAAGGTGTGGGCATCGATTTGTGTAGGGGATGTGGTGGAGGTCCGGTAATTAAGGTCCCCTGCTAGGAAGAGGTGGCTTGTTGGCGTGTAGATGCCTGACATAGGGGGAATGGCATTGCTTTCTGGATTAGAAGATGGAATAAGTGGGGTAGTTTCGTCATTCGAGGGTTCCGAAGGAAGACGTTGGGTTTTAGCTTTGCTAAGGGAGGTAGGGGAGATGGGCTCGAAGACTAGCCCGCGGACAATGTTCTTCCAGTCTTCATTCCTGCGAGTGAGGCCGTCCTCCATCGGTGCCAGATGTGCAGAGACAAAGGTAAAATCGAGGGTATATTTACCCAGAGAGTAGCCCAGTCGAACCCCCACAGCGCCTTTGTTGCCCATCTCCTGTACGCCAACTCCTACACCTGCGGTCTCCAGCTTGTGTATTTGTGCCGTTCGATCTCGTAGAACGAACACCATTATAGCGATCATGCCCACATTGCGGTTGATAATATTGACGTAGCTCGCCCCACGAAGGGACGTGGCGGCGACTGAAACGGCATGTTGGAAGCGAGAAAGGTAGGTAGTCAGGTAAGAGCCGCCGAGGAAGGAATAAGCAATTGGTGCTACCTCTTGGAGCGCGAGGATGAGGATGTCAGGGGGGCTTTGCGGTTCAGAGAGGCCGGAGAAGAGGTGGGAGCCAAACCGGTCCGGATCGATCTGTTCACGGCCGCAATTGAAGGTCAAGACGTAGAGATTTAGTGTTGACATTATTTTCTTCGGCTCAGAGGAGCCGGGCTTCGAGGGTCTCAACTCATGGTCGTTTGGTGGGAGGTGGTACAACAGAGCAGTGGGTGGGAATGATATCGAAGTCAATCAAACTAGTGAACAGCGAGGAATGCTTTTATACTCTCATACAACATTGATGCCACGTTATTGACACGCTTAGAACAATTTATCATAAAGAGCCAATTCATCTTTTTGCTAAGATACACCAGTAAGAGAGTGCAACGCATCTAGGAAATATCAAAACCCAGCCGATCCCCAGATACAACACCAGACAGTCTCCCCACACCCTTCTCCTTGCCTGCTCCATGCCTTTCTACCATTCACGTCGCCGAAATTCTACCTTTCCTCTCTGTCGCTCGTCATATCTTGCTCTAGGCCTTCGACTCGACCTCTTTTTCGGTCACAGCCTCGTTGGATGGAACGTCCTCATACGGAGGAGGCACTTCCTTCTCATCAGTCTCAACACGCTCGTACACGACCACGTTGTCCGTGCGACGATAACGCATCCAAAGGAAGACGACCATCTGACCAACCAGCATACCAATAGCGCTAGCAGCCATACCGAAAGCGATACCGATAAGGATAGGGACGAAGGCGACCTTGACGGTCCTCCACATGATATGACGCATCTTGTGGAAGAAACCATGGTGGCGATGGTGGTGATGAGGATGGGGCTTGCCGTCGGCAAAGTCGAGATGAGCTGGATGCTTCACATCTCCATCTGGGCGACGGTGTGCGTCATGGGAGGCGCCCTCGTGGTGCTTGAGGAAGTTGAGACGCTGGAAGCATTTGACGCAGATATGTTTGATCTTGTGTCCAGCAGCCTTGGCCTTCGACTTGGCCTTTTGAATGCCGGTAATGAGTTTAGTGAAGACACGGCATAGAACATTGGTGCAGTGGGCATCAGGGTCGTTGGGAGAGGCGGGAACAGGGCGGACGGAGGCAGTTACGAGCTGGCAAGGGTTAGTGGAAGACTGAGATGTATTGAGGGGATGTAGACTTACTCTGCCATCAGAGTTCTTGACGGCCCTGACCTCAAGGTTATCAATATTAACCATCTCGCCATCGAGACCCATGACAGTCATGAGAACCGTGACGAGAGACGCGCCATCCTTAGCGGCCTTCTCATCATATTCAAGGCTGTAGCTCAACCTCAGACTTTGCTTCTCGCCTTCAATTTCCTTGGCCTCCTGCTCTTCCTTCTTGACTTGGGAGACAAAGAGTGTCGGAGGGAGTCCAGGCGCTTTGACCGGGTAGAAAGAGACGCCGTTGAACTTCAAGGTGGTGCCATCGCTCTCGATGTTCATCTCGAGGTCACTGGCAACATCTTGAGCCCATTTGCGGATTCCGTCATCAGACTGGAGGGCGAAGGGGCAAGTTGAGCAGTCAAGCTTGAAGTTCTGTGTGTCATGGGGAGAGGTTTTGGGGTCGACAGCCTCTTTGTTCCAAGCTAGATTGGCATCGGGGATGAGGAAAGCGTTGGCAGTAAGGGCCAGTGCCCCGACTGAGAGGCAAGATGGGAGCAACATGATGATGGTGATGTTGCCAAGATGATAGTTGATGGTTGATGTCGGAGTTGATGGAAGAAGAGAGGTGGTCGATGCCCTACGGCTATTTCTGGGGGGAGGGAGAGGGGGGTGGCACTGACTGGGGGCTGTCCACGTAAGACTATTTGTTCCAACCTCGCCCCTCAGAGCCTTGCGCCTCTCAATCCGAAACCGCGCTATTTTTATTTCTCTCTTCTTTGCGACTTTCGCTGTGACAGACTGCCAGTCGCTTGTCGCGCCTTGTCTTTGATGGACTGCTTGGGACTTGATCAAGCAACTGTCAGAGTGCTTAGGTTGAATTGTATTTTGCTAAACTACCATTGTATGGGGATTGTTGCCAGAGAGTCAGAGGAATGCGTGCAAATAAAAGCCAACAGAAATATCGTACAATGGGGTATAGTCGCTCATTCAAAGATCACAAAGAAAGCCTTTCAGGCAACCTGCTTATTGGAGCCGATGACGCTATGCCTCATGCTCTATCACCAATATGCTCGCTCGAACGCTCAAAATGCCATATGCCCTATAGCCACGATAATAATACAGTAAATGTTACAAGAAGCTGTGCTGAACAGCTCCGTCTTCCCTCCAAGCATCAGGGATTGTCTTTTTCCTTGTCTTCGGTTGCAGCCTTGCTTCTCTCGAGCAGCAGTGTTAGCTGACTCTTTGTTCTTGGCAATGGTTCAGACGTGTTCGTATCCGAACACTCTGGGGCGACGGGACCAGGAGCTTTCAGAGGAACGATCTCATCCGTGAAGGCTTCTCTTGCTGTTCCTTTTCCCTTTCCTTTCCTAGTAGAAGAGGCTTGCCCAAAGTCCATCACGCCGGAAGCCTGAAACGATGCAGCTGTCGCACCAGCCGCACTTGACTTTTGGGTGAGGGAAGGTAGATTTGTGAAGGAACGGTGTTGACCGCCTTTTCTCTCTGCGAATTTTGATCTGAAGTTGGACTCGACCAACGGAGCTACTTGTCCAGGCTGCTGTGTCTCTTCGTTGTCCGAGTCTTCCATAGCCTCTTCACTGCTTGCCTCGGATTCGGCATAGTCATCATTGCGCCGTCTCGACGGATGGGGGCTGGAAGCTCGTTGTTTTCCTTTCTCTGGATTTGACTCTAGGTCTTGAACCGCAATTTCGCTGTCTTCCTTCACCAAGAATTGGGTAGGCTGCGTGGAAACTGGGCTTGGAGGATTTGGTGATTTCTTCTCTTTGGGTGAATCTTGGGAGGACTGCGATGATCTGTGGCGGACGATTGCTGGTCTTCTTTTGCTAGCTCCCGAACTTGCATGTATCACGGGATTCCTCTTCATAGATTTTTGACTTGACTCTCCTTGCGTACGTGAAGATCTTTCCGTAACTTTGGAGGACGACACAGGGGCCTTCGGTATAGATACAGCCACTTCTTCACTAAATCGCGTCGAGGTGTATTTCTTTGCTGGGGGCGAACTGCTGCGGAAAGGCTGGCTTGTACTTGTCGCTGCTACAGCCGATGTCCCACTTTCCTGTGCTGGCTGGTTCGACTGCGGTTCACTACCAGCAGGTACCAGTGCCGCGTTCGCCGATGATCTGCTGGATCCTGAACTCGGATTCTTCTTGAGAATGGGTGGCCGACGCTCCGCTGCTGGCCTTCTGCTGTCCTTCGAGAATGCCGGTTCCCCGGCATCGGCGACGGAGCTAGGTGGAGTCTCCGTGTCTTCCTCAACGTCCTTCGGATTTTCTGAAAACCCAGCTTCTGTAGATAGTGCTGATAATGTCGAAAGAGCGGATTTCTGGCTTGGGACATGGGCAGGTGGACCTACGAGTGTAGGGGTGCTTCGGCCTTCCTCACCGTGACCTTTTGGAGGGTTTGTGGTGGTTGAAGGGTCCGAGGTCGACTGGGGAGCACTGGCAGAGCTGGACCCAATATGAGCTTGAGTTCGGCGCTCTCCAAAGGCTCGTGAAGAGCGAGGTGATTGTGTTGGTGTAGTCCTTATGTATCCACCTTCATTGATCCGGCTGAATTGTATAGCCACCTGTTGCCCACTTATTCGGCCCAGTAGACGCTCGCTGCTCCAGATCCTCCAAAAGAAATTCTCAAGCCGTCTGCCAATATTCTCGGCAAAGACAGCTCTGTTGGTAGAATAAACTGAAGTGTCCACATATCAGTTTCGGTTGCTTGCACAGGCAACGGTCAAGGTGTTTACTCACCCAGCCACAGCTTCCTGATATCTTCGACATCGATCCGGTCAACTCTCTGGATGTCACCAGTGACAGCCTCGTTAGTGACAACCAGACCCTCAGGCAGCCCCTCTGCCATTTTTGTCACTCTCCCACCGAGCCAGGGACTCGTACATGCTATGGTGCGAAACTGCTTGCACACGAGATCTGGGCATCAGTAAGCTGGGTAGAAGTAGGTTCGCCGGGTAGTTCCCCGCGTGCGAAGAGTGGCAAGCGTCGAAGTCAAAGAAAGAGAATCGGGCCGTCACTCTTGGAAGAAGTAGACAGGGGTAAGGGCAGGCGGTCAGATATGGTAAAAAGGAGAAGAGAAAGGAAGCTGATCGGCATGACAGGTGTCATATAAAGAAAATGGGATCTGAAAGGGAGGCTGCACTCAGGAGTAAGGACCAAGCACGGCGAAATGAAACATCTGCCAGCAGAGGGAGAGTTCGCCTATGGTCAGTAAGGTACGTAAGTCAAACCACTCATAGAGGGTGATAGGAGCAATGTTCGCCAAATCGGAATTTGAGGGTCGGTCAGCTGCCATCACTATTATTTCTCCGGATCGCCTTGGATGTTTGGGTGACGGTGGCTAAGGTCTTGATTGCCTTGTCTGTTATTAGTTTGCTTGGCTGTGACCGGGGGATGAAGGGAGGCATCAAGCTTTGATGGTTTGCTTTGAACCGGCCTTCTGGGACAACTAGCTTGAAATTATGTACCGCTTGCCTCTCAGGAGGCAAAAGCTGTGTTCCTGCAGGCCTTCTAGAAGGCTGCTAGAAAGCTTCTATTGCATGGGTGCCACACCCGCCGGGATTCCAGCACCAAGGAAAAGTTCTCCGAGTGCCGCAAGTCTCCACAAGTGCCTCGAGGCATGTAAGGATACCCTCCTGAAGATCAGCAAGTAGTGAATCTGTATGCCCAAGAGGGAAATGGAGAGAATCGATCGCGTGTATCAACTGCCCGAATCCATTCCCACTCGACACTCTTCATGTGCCGAAGAGAGCTCGAGACAGCGATCGACAGCAGACACGACAACCGAAACTGGACTTTACACGTGCTCATCAGCACATCGATCTTACCGCTATTTTTCTTTTGGGCCCCTAGAAACCCTGAGCAAGGCGGTGAAGCAACCTTTTTAGGCCTCTCGGGCTTAGGGCCTAGTTATTCTTAACGTTTGTATCGCAACGTTCCATCAAAATTACACAGGCACTCCTACATTTCCATTCTCAGTGCTTCGGGGACAAAATACCTCACGGAATTATCCGCATTGGGCAGAAATCAATAATTCTGTATTGGCGTTATCATTCAATCCTTCCGGCTCGCTTCGTTCTACATCTGATCAAAACACACTCTGGGTGATCAAATAGGATCTGCGGCATCTGGGGAAAAGCAACGGGCCGCGGCGAGGGCCATATGGAAGTCACCTCGTAATTCTTTTGCTTTGCTGCATGTTTCGTGCCTGCGATTACCCCCTGAATTACCCAGCACAGCAAGGTGCGCTGTTAAGTTAAGTCTGATGCAGTAGATCGCCAGAGTATTCAGGGCAAGATGCCATGCGTTGTGTTTCCCTGCCCCGTTGGTTGACACCTGTCGGAGCGCGCCTTGACCGCCTGACACCCACCGCCCGACACCCACCGCCCTTGCAGAGCGCGCAGGGGGTTCCTGGACTGGCTCGTGCCTTCCCCGTCCGACTCGTCTCATCTAATGAATTGATGAGGTCTATCGGAGATCCCAGTCTAGCATGTGGGTGTTCAGGATTGCCTTTCCGAAAAGCGCTGTTGGTGACAGGTGACTATTGCCACGTGGAACGCGGACTGCGGTCTTCTATGCTTCACCGCAACTCTGATATGGTCACTCCAGCAGCGGCTTCCTAACCCTTGCGTTCAAGTACGAAGGTACTCCTCGGGGAAGCCGGTAAGGCATTGATCCCCTGACGGATAGTGCGGCTTTCTATTGCAATCCCACAGTCGGTGGGCATCTCCTTTCCAATACATTTTCGTTGCACGCACTGCCCGTCTTCAATAATCAGCTCAACACGGATCGGGCACGAAGCTGACGCAGCAGGGTATATAACACTCCCAATCTCACACACCCTCCAATGATGGTCTGCCCATCCAGAATAATTACGTCCGTAACTTGTGTCTCTATCCCACAAACAGTCTTGGCTCTGCCTCCCACTCCGTCAGTCTCGGTCTTCCATCCCCAATCATCTTCACCATTTGCTCGACGCTCTGGGAGTCACGAGGGCTCAATCGCCTGATCTCAGTGGTGGCGAAGCTAGTGTTCATTCCTGCAGCCTTGACATGACTGTCAAATGCGGCGTATCTGTACTGACTAAATTCACGCAGGATTCATGCTTGAAGGTAAGCATACGTGGAGGTTGGATCAAGTATTGAAGCTACTTGTTCGTACACTATGAATAGTATGCCACCACTAAAGATAATTCGTCCTAGCCCCATCGTAGTCCCTCGCCAGAATCCTTTCACCCCTTCATCGGCCAATAAGCTTCGAAACGCTCCAACGGTACTGGTTCCGGCTGCGCTCTGGGCTCTGGTCTTGATCGTATCAAAGGGCTGAGTGGCATATGTCGTGACTATGCCCGCCATCGCTCCATTGGCGAAATTGGTGCCAGTGTTCTGCTTTATATTTCGGCTATTCTCATATTCCTTGAGAACGTTATATGTGCCCATACGGAACGCAGTGGCGGATGCTTGCTTGAGCGTCGTTCCAGCAAAGCCACGATACAAATCCATTAGGCCGTGCTGTTGGAATATCAATCGCACTGCGTGGGTAGGCAAAGTGAAACTTTTCCGTGAAGCGTCCCGGGCATCGTCAATCACGGCAGTTTTAATGCGCTCCGTTGGTGTCCCAGCAAAGACGCTGGCTACTATACCAGATGCCATGCCGGCAAGTTAGCTGCGAATAGGAGAGAGAGTCCCGGATTCAGGGTCCTGGAAGAAGGATTTGATTTCGTCACAAGAGAAGAAGCGGACGCCATCTTTGGCTATAGATCCAATAATCAAAGTAGAGCATCCTTTGAACAATGCAGGAAGGCCTTCCTGGCAGAATACATTCCTAACGACCAGTAAAGGGTTTCGAGGGGCGGTGGCTCCGGCTTCATTGCAAAGCTGGGCTCGTGTCTTTGCGAATTCGAACGGGTACTGTCTCTACATTTGAGCACAGAGTGTGCGTACATTGTCTTTGTGACTTACAGTCGCGGCAGCCCCAACCCCTCCTGCAATACCTCCCGCAAGAAAAGATACCAAACGGGAATTGCACCCCTTCAGATACCAATCGGATGGTCAGCATATCTACCGTGAGTTCTTACAGTAGCACGGTGAAACCCATGTCCTCCTCTGCCTTTGAACCCCTTTTAAGGAGGTGATGGAGTTTCTTCACCTCTTCAATCAGCCAGATGACGGTACGAGGCGTATGACATTCTCGGTCTGCCGAGGTGCTGGAGCGGGCCGACCCTTTCTCCAAGCGTTTTTGTTTCGTTATTTCTATTTCCCACTGAACGAGGGGACGACGTGAATTAGCACACACAGATTCACGCACGACAGTCTTATTTCAATTTCGGAAAAATCTGATCTTTTCCGCTATTTGTGTTTGTTTATCCCCCCTATTCCCTTCCTCCCATATCTCCATCTGGAAACGCCGCACCCTAAGCGGCCAACAGACTCAGATGCCAACGAGCGCCCCAGGCAAGCTCTGGGGTGGGCGGTTCACAGGTACCATTCTCTACTCCACCTGGGAGCACCACAAGTACTCATTGATCTATCTGACATCTAGAGCAGGAGGGCTCGACCCTCTCATGACCAAATACAATGAATCAATCTACTACGACCGGGTGTTTTACCTGCAAGATATAGCAGGGTCAATTGCCTGGGCACGTGCGAACCAAAAGGCCGGAATACTTTCCCAAGATGAGTTTAAAACCATCCAGAAAGGGTTACTGGAGGTGGAAAAGGAGTGGGTGGACGGTACATTTGATATTCAACCCGGGGTCGACGAGGTAGGCGGAACACATTCTGGTGTCCGGAGAGACTTTTGACGCGGAATAGGATATCCATACCGCCAATGAACGTCGCTTGTGTGAGATAATAGGGAAAGACGTTGGAGGAAAGCTGCATACAGGGTCTGTCGCCCCCCATGCCACGCCTGCGGGTCTTGTATCCAAGGCGACCGGGCTGACCTCTTGTACAGACGCTCGCGGAACGAGCAAATCACCACGGACATGAGGTATGACCCCCCTGAGCCCAGCGCTGCACCAGTCTTGATTCTGACCCGTATGCAGACTGTGGCTGGTACAAGAGCTACGAAAGATAGAGAACTGGATCGAAGACCTCATCAAAGCAATGACCCAACGAGCAGAAATCGAAATCGAGATCTGTATGCCCGGTATATAGCTCCTCCTTCACCTCCCACTTATTCAACACCCCTTTTAACAAATCTTCAGGATACACCCACCTCCAACGCGCCCAACCAATTCGCTGGTCCCACTGGCTATGCTCCTACGCCACAGCCTTCGCCTCTGACCAAGAGCGCCTTCGCGAAGTAATCAAACGCGTCAATAAATCCCCACTAGGCTGTGGAGCACTTGCCGGCAATCCATTCGGCGTGGACCGTGACTCCATAGCCAAAGAATTGGGTTTTGAGGGCCTGCTTATGAACTCATTGGCAGCTGTGTCCGATAGAAAATTTGCGACTGAGACGATGCAATGGGCTTCCGAGCTCATGGGGGATATATCACGTATAAGCGAGGACTTGATTATCTATGGGACAGCGGAGTTTGGGTTTGTTCAGCTGGCGGATGCGTATAGTACGGGAAGCTCGTTGATGCCGCAGAAGGTATTTATTTCCCTCTCCAGTTTTTCTCCTTTGCTCTCCCCCATGAACGCTTATATCTTGACAGAAAAATTCAGACTCCCTCGAGCTTCTCCGCGGCAAATCCGGCCGCGTAATGGGCCAAATGATCGGCCTCATGATCTCCACCAAAGGCCTTCCGTCTACCTACAACAAAGACCTCCAAGAATCCGTCGAGCCCCTGCTTGACTGCGTGAAAACAGTTTCCGATTCCGTCCGTATACTCACTGGTGTTGTTAGCACCCTGACCGTTCATCCTAAGAAGATGCTCGCGGCGCTTACCCCTGATATGCTGGCGACGGATCTGGCGGACTATTTAGTGCGAAAAGGGGTGCCATTCAGAGAAACACATCATATCTCCGGTCAAGTGGTTGCTTTGGCCGAAGAAAAAAGTGTACCTATGGACAAGCTCTCGCATGCTGATTTGCAGGGTGTGGACAAGAGGCTTGCAGCGGACTTTGTGTTTGATTATGAGAAGAGCGTTGAGATGAGGACTGCGAAAGGGGGGACGAGCAAGTCGAGCGTGAGGGAGCAGATTGCAGTCCTCAGGGCTAAGTTGATGGGGAGGTCGCATGGGGGTGGAAGCAATGAGAGTTTCTCCTGACGTATGTTCTGCTCAGCGTCTGGCTTTCCCGGTTTGCTGCGAACAGATATAGGCCTGAAGTTGCTCCATAGCAATAGTAATGCAATATTGCTTCGTTCGCCTACCAGCACATCCCCTCCTCAAAGTCTCATCGCCCACAAGTCGGCACCTCGTAGCTTCAGTATCTCGGGGAACCTTGATCTTGCCGATTCCCTGCAGCACAGAATGACTATACATGTACATAGAAGTACAAGAGATGCTGTCAGACTTCTTTCATCTTTTTCTTTGAACGGTTGATAAATTCCGCTCCGGAAAGTAGCAAGACCACGGACCACGCCGATTTTGTCGACGAAAATCCAAGGCGAACCAGCCTGGTCCCCTTAGAACTCGATATCAGTAACAGATTCTGACTACAAAGAGAATCGGAGAAGGGAAGTCATGTATATATCCGTAAACGCTCTCATAGAGCTCCCTCCAAATCTGTACGCCCGCCTCACCGAAGCAGTGCTTGAATTCCCTCTCCGGCTTGGATATAGAGCTTTTCCGTCTACGCCCGACATTTTGTGAGCTTGAATTTGCGCATCTTCGAGTGTAAGCTGGTCACTCAAAGCCAAGAGAAAGTTGGTGAGGAATGCGTAAGCTTCTGAGGCGGTCGCGTGGGGGCTAACGACAGCGGGGCGACGTTTAGGCTCGTCGGCCCTAAGAAAGCCAGTCAATTCAAGTTATCGGATTGTTCAAGAAAAAGCACCTACATATCTGTGTTCGTCGACGTTATAACATTCAAAGGTGTGTGGTTGAGCGAAGTGAGGAACGAGGGAAAGATGTTGCAATTTGAGTGCTCGAGAAACCGCCTTTAACCGAAAGTGGCATACCTACTTCACAAAGTTTGAAGACGCTTGGATTGCTATCGAGGGTATCAAGCATGCAGACATGACAAGGCATACAAGCAGATCATCAATTATGGACCCAGCTGCACACATCTTAAAACACGCAGACATGATATAGGCGTGCAAAAACACCAGTAACTGCAGAATCTTGGTCGGCTGGACCGGTCGAGTCACAGTGCCCGCTCACTCTTCGCGAAGGACGTCTTTGCATATCTCCAATTTCAGTGGAGAGATGCCGATCTGGCTCTTCAGGAAGTTCTCCACGCCTCCCCATTCGTACTTCACCCTCTTCAATACAGCCAGCATCACCTCCTTTCTTGCTCCGACCATCCTCTCTACTCCTCCACCGTCTTTGCCTTGAAAGACAGGAAGCTCCTTCAACCTACCCACCGCATCGGCCTTCCATTCAGGCCCCAACCCAGCTTCGCTAAGGTGGTACTCCTCGGCGATTGTTGCTTTGGAACAGCCTGCAAGTGACAGCAGTAGCATGACTAGCACACCAGTACGATCCTTGCCAGCAGAGCAATGGATGAGAATGGGCGACGGCATCTCCACATCTTCCGTGAGATGATCAATAATTGCGGTAATGGCAGGGCCGCAACTAAGAAGAATGTTGCGGTATGCTCTCTCAAACCCCTAAATCTCTCTTAGTCGTGCCTGAAAATCTAGACTTGCAAACATACCTCTGTCCCCTCGCTGGAGTAATCCTTGAATCGAACCGCCATGGCCTCCGGAGAGAAGTCTTCGTCCTGGAAGATTGGCACAAATACGCGCTTTGGGCTACCTAGCATCGTCCAGACGTCTAACTCCTCCTCTCCACCCGCAAGTCGTCCTTTCTCCACCTCCTTGGCGCTTCGAACATCGAACAGAGCCATGATGCCGAGGGCATCCAGCTGCTGTGTGCCCAAGTATGTCATGTCTTTGAGGTCGCCGCTTCGAAAGACCAGATCAGTCCGCACGGATTTGCCATTCCTAACGGGGTAGCCACCAATATCTCGGAAGTTGCGCACTCCAGGAATGTCAACGAAGGGAGGTCGCGGCAACTTCCTCTTGCGTGGGTGGAGGTAGTCCAAGTGATCCTGGATTGGGCGACGCTCCACGCACGAGACCTCCTGGTGCTTCCGCCTGTCGTAAAGTGACGAGTCAGCATTACTTCTTCAAAGTACGGCTGGAAGTGATCAGGGATGTCTCAAGAGTATGTTCCCGCGACATGTTACACGGCTTGTGGCTTTGCTTCCAAAGAGGCGACAAGGGGGAGGAAGAACTCGGAAAAAACCTACTCCCATGGCAGATAGATCTGGTCGGCGATTGATTGGCCGTTCTTGACTCCCGCTGGCCTCAGCCTTCTCTCGGCGGTGCCCATCACTGCGAATGCCATGGGGCTGAGGTCTCGGAGGCTCTTGTGTTCATCTGACAGTCGTCAATAAGGTCTGGATTACAAGACACACCTGTTGGAGAACGGATCATTACTCACTTTGTCGTGTGCCCAAATCACATTCAGCCAGCTTGTCAAGGCCGACAAGCCTGAAACTATCAATCAATGTTCCAATCTCTATACCATAGCCAACAGGGAACGGCAATCGCTCCAACAAAACACGTCTTGCTGCAAACTCTCCAGCCAAGGGTTGTCGGAACGCGGCCAATTGCGGAAAGTGAAGGTTGAGCAGCGGGCGAGCCACAAGCTCTGTAACTCTTCCACCATTGTGAGGTTGTACATCGCCTGAGGGAGATTTAAAAGGACGGTCGAAGCATCCTTTAACAAGCTGCAGGCTATCGTTGATGATCAATGGCCCGATGATCCCTATGAGGTGCGCGATCGAGGGATCTTTCGTGTCGCCGTCCAGAAAGGCAACAATCTCTTCACGCACATCGTCACTCTTTGCCGTCGTAGCAAGGAGGGCCCTCCACAACGCGTCTCCTTTACCTGTTGCACATTGTAAAGTCAGCGTCATAATCCTGAGGAGGAAACATAAGGACAGTGATGCGCAATCCCCACGACATTGATCTGGAACTCGTCTGATCTTGATACGGAAGAGTCGACTCCGACAAGTACGTACCCAGGCTCCTTCCCAACTCCGGGGCGATCTCGGCACGTTGAAGCACATGGGCTCCATTTGCAGCTGCTACAGCTCCTGTGTTGTCGATTGAATTGGCATCGATTGCAATCACGGAGTGAACTACATGGCCATCGACCAAAGGCTTGACCGTTTCATTAAGGACGCCGCCAATGCTATCAGCAACTTCGCGTGCCGGTACGATGACTGTGACCTTGAGCTGCTTTGACTTGACCACAGAAGCGAGGCCGGCAATGGTGAAGTCGGTGTGGTGGTATGTGTTTTCGCTCAACCAAGCGGAGCGCGTGCAATCTACCCCTGGTTGTGCCATCAAAGTACAGATTCGGTGGTGGCAATGTTGGTCGGTTGCTTGTCTGGGACTCGGGTGTACGGGAAAATTGGAGATTCTTGGAAGGTGTATGAAGCACGAAAAGTGTTGTTGAGGGTACCACCTCGCGGTGCTCGCGGGCCTTGCCCGCCTTCACAACCAATCGCGACTCCGCAACACTATTCTTTTTGCCTTATGCTACAAAGTCCTCGAGGAGATCCTTCCTTTATGATCTGGCAGCCAAGGCTTGCGTCATCTTTGCGCGATGCGTACGGTAATGCAGACCCCGTCACGCCACCGTTAGCTGCTTTCCTCGCATCCCTTACGCACGCGCCTGCAACGAGAAACCACATTGCCAATCACCCTTATATTTTGGGCTTCACCGGTCATACTATCATGAAACTGAATGAGGTCAGCCTTCCTAGGCTCTGGTACCGCGAGAACAAAGAGCCTTTATCTTTTCGTCGCTGTTGCATTCGGTTATGGAGCAGACTACAAGCCAGTTTGCGCATCTTATCGGCGACACTGGGGATAATGCTCATGGCGTGCGATGTGTTCGTGATGCTAGTGGAATAGCGTTCTCACGGCTCAATTTCCTCGAGGGGGATTTTGTATCGTCTCTGATTTTGGGGCGGTGATGATGGACCCTTGACCCTGACGGTTGTACTCGCCAAGGGACGCCAGCGTTGGTGACGGCACTCTAGGCAATTAATTCACGATAAGGAAGATAAAGGCCGGAACGTTGGCGTTGCAATCACGAAACGCCTTTCCTTCAAGCTTCGAATCCGACATTGCATGCAGTGACTGCGTTTCAAATCGCTGCCGCCGCCTCATCTTATGCCCTAGCACACAATTGGCTCTCCAACTCCGACCTTTCCCCGCACATGCTCCAATCTATGCCCACAAACGTCATCTATCTGACATCGTGCCGCCATCAATGGACCAGCACCTACACGACTGAACCCACAACAGATGTATTTTCACCGCCTGAGACCTCCGCTAGTCTCCTGCCTGTGCCCTCATAAGCGATGATTCCCTCCCGTTTTAACCCGGTCCAGATAAGAAGCGCGTGGTTTCGTAACAAGGCACCCAGCGGCTCTACCGAGTCAAATCCACATCCCCCAGCTTTCCTCGGCCGAACAAAACCGACAGACTGGCAACATATGACAAAACCTCCGGGGAATTGACGCACAACGGGCGCTTCCCCGTCCTACGATACCTACTCAGATGAATAAGACCCACAACCTCTTTCATACCCAGACACCATTCGACATTGCAACGTAAGCAAGCTGCAGCCGGGTCAAGTCGACGAAGTACCTGTTTATTCACCCATATCCTCCCTCGTTAAGTGCTCTCGGTAGTATAACGAGCCTTGAGCTCAATCTCCCCACGCACCTGCCCACCGCACAAACTGCGCAGGCGGCGCTTCGAGCCAGGGAGCAAAGTTCCTTGGTGTTGATGGGAGTGGAGGGATGTAGGATTGAGGGGGAACAGATGAGGTCGATTTTGTATCCTGAAGGGTATCTAGGATGTAAGGATATAGAGATGTTGTAGGCTTGAGAGCAAGAGCTTCTTCCTACCTTCAGTATACCATGTCAAACCCTACATCCTCGGTAGTTCTCACAAGGGAACCAGCTCCGCTGATATCCTTTCAAAATCGAAAATGTGCACGCCAGGTTGATGACGCGCTTTGATCAGGTGGATGGTATTATAAGGCAGATCTATCATGCCCATCCATCCCCATCCCCATTCCCGTTCCAATCCATTCACATTTCCATTCCCATCCCCATTTCCATTCACGTTCACGTTCACATTCCCGTTCCCATCCTCATCCATTGCCCTTCCCATCCCCACACATCCTTCATCCTTCATCTTTATCTCCGCCTTCAATGCAAACACCCCCTTCCCCATACTTCCACCGCACTTCCCGTAATCCCCAAGGCACTTCACGTACTCCATTAAGGCACACCTCGTACTTCCCCACAGCCACCCCAACCTCTCCCCCTGTACTTCCCCACAGCACCTCCACATCACCCTCCCCTCAAACCCACCCGGCACCCCTACCCCCTCCGTCTAACCCGCCGCACCACCCCCACCCTCCCCCATGTAGAGCAGCCAAGACTTCAGCAGAGTTCCCGCCCAGAAGGCAAGGCGGAGGGGTGTAGTCATTCTACCGGGCCGTCGGCGGGCGGTTGGCAGGGGGTTGGTGAGGGGGGTTGCGTTGTTGTGCACAGCAGTATCATCACGAGTCGACATTATCATGGGTGAATCTCGCGGGGGTGTGGAGCAAGAGCTGGGGCTGCTGTGGAAGGTCGTTGCTGTTTGGAAGGGGAAGGGGGAGGCTGCTGCGACGGTGAATCGGCACCAATGCAGACTGCACGTATTGTTTGAGGGGGCTAAAGCATGGCTAGGATCACCCGCTGAGGCACGCATAGTATTTGCTGACCGGTGCGAGAGTGTTCATTTCCCGAACGCGAGCTTCTTCTGCCTTTTCCCCGCTGGTGCTGCCGTGTTGCGGGGTGGTCTGCCCGGTCCACGTTTTCTTTCGCTGGCAGGGTGGTTGTGATTAGGTTTCGGCGCTGGGGGGGGATGGTCTTGAGCTTGGAGGGATTGGGCGAAGTGGCAGTCTTCGTGCTCTTCTCGCGAGGAGGTGGGGAGGGTGGTTTGGCAGTGGGGGCAGAGGTAGCTGGTTATCGCGGACTGGTGCTGTAAGTGTGAGTGAGCGTGGGTGGGGGGTTGGTTGTCCTCGATGTGATGAGTAGGTAGTCGGTCAGCACGGGCGATCGGGTCGCTCGCGTTGTCCTCGCCTTGAGAGGAAGGTTCTTCCAACCCATGTGTACCTTCATATGAAGCATCGTCGTCCTCGCCCTCATCACGACTACTTTCTTGTCTTGAGAAGTAACTCTTGATAGCCCCATGCTCCGTCTTCAGCTTCTTGGCTGGATTTTCCTCCCGCGAAGAGGATATCATGGCTTTCGCCTCGTCTCCCCTAATAAGGAAGCCTCCGATGCCCCTATTCCCCGTCGGACCGTCCTCGAAACCCCCAACGCTGAGTTGAAGATTGCTACATGGCCATGCTCTGCCGTCAACCACGACTTGCCCAAGGAGGTTCTTTGCGATATCCAAAAGGAGACTTTCATCTATGGATCGTCCGGTCGGGATAGGAGCTTGACGCGATCGCATCTGGGCGCCCTGCCTGTGGTGCAGGTTGATTGTTTTTGGTCGGCGCTTGTTCTCCAATAACCCTTCTTCAACGAGTCGTGAATAGATGTCAGCGACAAATATAGGTAGCCAGCGAACCGCTTGGTCGGTACTGTTGATCGTAGGCCTAAAGGACTTCGCGGACAACATTGATTTGATCTGTGTGCGGGCGTTGACTTCGCTCGAATCCTCGCCACGGATGATGTGGTAGACCCACGTCCCCGTATCGTCGCCGAGTTTCGATTTCAGCTGTTCGACAGGGACGGGGAGAAGCTCTTCCACCTGATCCGTGGCGAATTTGGCCACCACCTCATCGCCCAGCTTTCCGCCTAGGTTGCGGATTTTGGTGAATTTAAACCCGCCCATGAAGTGCTGAATCGCTCTGTTTCGAACAATAGTCTGCTGATTGGGCTTCTTATGGGCTGAGCCCAGTTTGGCAATCATCTTGTTGCGACCTATCCCTGCGGAACAGGTATACTTGAGGCGCTCGACGATTGCAGCACGCACGTTGCGGATGATCTCGGAGCCGACGAGCATTGTGATGTCGTCCCAGTCAGGATCATCGTCCTCTGATTCTGTCTTGTCCAGGTCCACCAAAGCATCTGTATTCCAATCGAGCGCTGTGGTGGGTGGTCGTGGAAGAAGCTCCGTTGGGTCGTCGTAGGGAGCTGGGCCAGCGATCTCCGGGTATCTCTCGAGAAGTAAAGAATGTGTCTGAGCCGACAGATCCAGAAAGACTTCATCTACACTTGCTTTCTCCACCCGTTGCACAGGCGGTGCGGGAAGCACATCTTTGATACATGCCAGGATCCTCCGCGATTCCAGGCGATATGGATCCAGGGAGACCTTGTGGGTTGCGATGTGCTTGAAAGCGTCTTCGTGATATGCCCACTTTTCGTCCCCCTCTTTCCAGGTAGCAACGTGTTGCATGATCAGATTGGGGCATAGTTTCTTGGCTTCCGTGATCGTGATGTGTCGGCTCAGGCCATACTTCCTGGCAGGATAGTTGATTGCGATAAGTCCTTGCCATTGCTAGGAGTAGATTAGCTTCTTGTGAGTGCAAATGTACTGTCGGCGAATATTTACCTGAACAGCTAACGGCTGGTCTTCTGAGATTCCCAGGCGCACCCCTTCGCATTGTGCATAGAACGCGTCCAAGTCGATGTGTGCGATGACCCGTAGCGGGCATGTCGTGGACGAGACAGCGAGCTGGGATAGTTGTTTGTAGGTGAATCTAGACTTGCGCCTCCGGCCTTTGCTTGGGGAGATCTGGGAGGAGGTTAAGAAGGGTTGTGAGGAGGACATTGTATTTGATGCGAGAGAAACTCGCACGCACGCCTCTGCTTTGGCATATGCATTTTTAAAGCATCATGCTACATCGACCGCAGTCGACTTGCGAATTTCACGAGAAGGATAGGATCCAAGATCGAGAATGATATCAGATTTGGGCGTGAGGGCGTGTTCCCCCTCGCCCGGTCCCAATTTTCAATTCCGAAGTTTTTCCATCATTAGATCTTAGGGTCGAGGGTGGAATGCCATCATGGACTTTGCCCTTTACTCTCTCTACCAGCATCACTACAACAATTTGGAGAACCACCGTTCATCCATCATGTCCTTCCTCCGCAACCCCCTTGTTCTCCTCGGAATCAATCTTTCCGCAATTGCAGGCTCTACATACCTCCTCCGCGAGCACCATATCTACAATCTGGAAGAACACGAAGCACGTATGGACGAGCTGGAAGGAACTTTGCGAGGACACATTGGTCTGATCGAAGAGTCATTGGATCGTCTTGAGGGCAAAGGTACAGAGGCTGATCGGGGGAAGAAGATGTACGTGATCCGAGGTCTCCCAATCGAGTCACTATTGACAAGAGGGTAGGAACGAGTACTACGGCAAGCGTGGGCGAGATGAGAAGAAGTCATAATACACAGTTCTACCCCAAGATCTCAATTTCATTTCTTGCTCCTACCAGGAAGTTTCCAGACGCCAACAGATCTCAATCTCAATCTTGCATCGATCTCATCTACAGCATGGAGATACTGTCCTCGTATCTCCGTCACTTCCTCGGCAAATAATTAGGCAATGACGGTATGGATCGAGCGGAGAAACCCCATTGAAACATCTTCTTCTTCATCCACATTTCTCTCTTCTCGTCCTCCCTTGTCTTCGCAATCCAACTTCAATTGACTTCGCCAATCTTCTTTGTTCTCTTCTACCATCAGCCATCATGTCCGCACCCAACGACCTGATCCTGTTCCACTACTCCTTCTCCCCATACGCTCGTCGGGTACGCCCTCACCCCACGCTCTCCACCTTCCAGACCAATTAACCAAACAACAGATAAAATGGTACCTCACCCTTCGCGGCATCTCCTATGCAGAATGTGTACATACCATTCCCCCCCTCTCCCCTTCGTTTCCCCCCCTCTAACAACTCCAGATCCAACCCCCCACCCTCCCCCGCCCCACCCTGTCCACGCTCGGCCTAGCCTACAGACGCATCCCCGTCCTCTCCCACGGCCGCTCCCTCTACTGCGACACCCGCCTTATCCTCCAAAAGCTCGACGCCTTCTTCCCCTCCTCCCCCCTCGCAACCACCACCCCCGACCAGCGCGCCCTCTCCACCCTCCTCTCAAACTGGACCATCGACGGCGGCATCTTCGCCCGCGCGGCGCAAGCCCTACCAGCGGAGATGCCACTGATGCGGGACGAGAAGTTCCAACGGGACCGCGAGGAGTACACCGGGCGGAGCTGGAGCCAAGACCACGTAAAAGCAATGAGGCCCGAAGCGCTCGTACACTTACGTGAAGCATTCACCTTTCTAGAAACAGGCCTCTTGGCCGATAACCGCCGCTGGATCCTAAACACCCTGCAGCCATCCCTAGCGGACATCGAAGCGATCTGGCCGTTCCACTGGCTGCTGAGTTTGAAAACCGCTCTACCTACCGATCTCTTCGGAGAGGAAAAATACCCCAAGCTCCACGCCTGGATCCGTCGCTTCAATATCGCCCTCAAAGAAGCCGCTCAGCGCCCTGGTTTCTCGGTCAAAAGACTGAGTGGGGAGGAGGCGATCGCGCATGTGACCGCTGCCAGCTACCCAGAGCCAGAATCTGTGTTACAGGTCGATGAGAGCGATCCGACTGGGCTGAAGAGGGGCGACCTGGTGGAGAGTTGGCCTGTTGATAGTGGGATGAGACATCGTGACCGAGGCAGATTGATTGGGTTGGGAAAGGGGGA
>JAABUQ010003806.1_pt1 | contig 26808 bp, 3 predicted proteins | sample 5560001 | NCBI WGS metagenome assembly JAABUQ01 (sample SAMN10711888, study PRJNA513371) | rock metagenome | isolation source: Antarctica rocks | place: Antarctica: Victoria Land, Finger Mt nord | collected 2015-12-18 | reverse complement strand
AATATTAAATTTAAAATAAAATTAAACTGATTTAAAAACTATTATTTAAAACCTTATTATTATTAAAATAATAATATTAAAATAATAATATTAAAATAATAATAATAATATATAAAAATAAGAATAAAAAGTAATAATATAATAATATAATAATTAAAAGTTAAATTAATAATTATATAAAATATATTTATAATATATATAAAATTATAAAATTATAAGTTCAAATTCTACTATCTTAAACTTATATATTAAAAACAAAAGATTTATAATAAAAGAATATAAAAATATAAAATTTTATATTAAATATAAAAAAAATTTAAAATTTAAAAATTTATATATATTAAAATAAAAAATAATAATATAATAATAATAATTATACAAAACGCGTTTATAATATATATATATTATTATTAAATATATATAATATATTTCTTAATTAATTATTATATAATTATTTATAAATACTAAGGCGTTAAGCCGCTAGGCCCGATTAGGTTATTAAAGTATTAGGCTGGATTAATATTGAATATATATAATACTTATATTTCTTAATTGATTACTATATACAAAATGGAACTATTTATAAATACTAAAGCATTAGGCCGGATTAGGCTTAATAGCAGAATATATTCGTATTATTATTTTTATTATTTAATATTTTTATTTTATTATAATTATATTGCAAACAAATAGTAATAAAAAGCTAAAAATAATTAAGCTGGAATTCCTAAAACGACCAAATTAATAACTCTGACCGTTTTGATATTATCGTTTTAATAATAATAAAGTTATTTTTAAGCCAAATATAATATTTTCAAAATTTTTCTTATATATATATTAATATTAGGCAAATCAGGAGTAATAGAAAGTAAAAGGATTTATAAAAGTTATATATATATATATATATATATAAACTTTAAATAGTTATTAAAGGCTTTATAGGTTTCCGTAAGCCTTTAAATAGAATAATAAGTAGCTAGGTAAATAATTATAAAGTTTAAATAATAGTTTTAAGGCCGGTATATTAGCTCCGGGGTATAATATAAAATATAATAAAAATATTTATAAATTTATTTAATATATATATAATTTTAAAATATTATTAATATAAATATTATAATATAATATATAACTAATAGAAAGCGGCTAAAATAAATAAAAGGTTAATATATAATTCCCTTAAGGCCCTTATAGAGTTTGGGAAGTATTTATAAAATTATAATAAAATAATTATTATTGCTAAAGGAAAGTAAATATATTTATAAAATATAAAAAATATAAATTTATATAATTTGCGTTTATTAAATTAATTAAATAAAAAGAAAATTAATATACTTTTTTATATATAAAATATATAAATTAAATTTTTTAAACTAGTTTTTATAATATATAAGCTAATATAAAGTTCATTCTAGACTAAGAACTTTATAAAACGTTTCGAATTTAATTTTAAAGAGAATCTTAATAAAACCGTTAATTATTATTTATTCGATAAAAGTATATATTAATTCGATTTTACCCGAAGCTATTTTCTCTTTTATAAATTTATATTAAATATTAATATATTTGGTACGCCCGTAATTAATAAGGTTTTTGGCAAAGGTAATTGCCCCTTAATTATTGTAATAGATTATTATTATAAAAGCGTAAATAGGCTTTATAATATTATTTTTAATAAGGGTAGCAGGAAAGGAATCCTTAAAAACGGGTTATAATTAAAAAGGTAATCTTTTAAACCAAATAACCTTTTTAATTGCTTAAGTTTGGGTTAAATATTTAATTTTATAAATAAATAATATAATTATAAGTTGATATTTAAAAATCTAATTAATAATTATATTATTTAAATTAAAAATATACTTATTAATAGAATATCGAATTTCTTTATTTCTAATATAATTAGCGTTATTATAATTATATATAAAAATAAAGAAGCCTTTATAAATAAGCTTTAAATTAATAATAAAATATAAATAATAAAAGATATATTTAATTACTCTTTAATAAGATTCGGTTAAATTAAAAATATATTAATTTACTATAGAAATAAAGAAAATATTATTAATTTTAATATTTATTATAATATATATAATCGTACTTATAGCAGATTGGTATTTAATACGATTTTTATTATTAATTATAAAATTTAAAGGGACCTTTTATAAGTTTATAATTTTTATAAAAATATTAATATTATAAGCCGATTTATTATTTTATATATTATATTTTATAAAAACTTTTTTGAAATAAGTCTTTTAATTTAAAATAAAAATATAATTAGCTTTATTACAGGTTATTTTTATATTCAAAAAGAAATTAAAGGGTTTAAGATTGGTTATTTCGAATTTCTCAAAGAATTATACTTTAAAAATATTAATTTCGGCTATTATAAGGCTTATAATCAAAATATTATTTATATAAATAACAATAATAATATATATCTTTTAATTAATATTTAAAGGTTTAGAGCCTAATTCTTTGAATTATATAGTTGATATAAAATATATTAAATATAAAATAATTATTTTAAGTTATATAGAGAATAAAATAATTTATATATTTTAGCTTTCTTCTTTTCAAAGTTAATAGGCTAAATAATATAAATTATTTTGTTGATTTCGCCGTATAAGAAGGCGGTCTTTATATCTATTTATTCGATTTCCAAGTTATATATTATAATAATTATAAAAATAGCTTTATAATTTATAAGTTTTACGATTAATATAAAAGTTTTGTCAAAATCGATATTTTATTATTAAAGGAAACCCTTTATAACCTAGCAAATTTTATAATAGAAAATCCTATTTTTATTATTCTATTTAATTTTATAAATCTATTTGCCTTTTAAAATATATTTTTTATTAAAAAGGTTATATAATTCCTATATATTCTTTTTTTATAATTATTTCCTATTCTTTATTATAATAGCTTCTTATAACTTCTTTATAAATAATTGGTTTATTAAAGTCGAAAGGGTTAGTATAAGAAAATAATATAATAAAGTTAGGGGATTAAGTAGGTTCCCGTAATTAAAGGTAATATTTAAGGATATTTTAATATATATTAAATATTTTATTTTAATTAAAAATATTATATAATAAATTAAAATTAAAAATATTATTATTATTATTGCTTTCAAGTTCTTATATACGAAAATAAGGTTTATAAGGAATTAACTTAACGCGTAATATATCGAAAGCGGTTTTTGTTAAAGGTATTAATTAAAAAAGAGGTTAATAAGGTTAATAATATTATTATAATTAAATTATAATAAAGTTAAGTCTTATTATTACCGAATTATTTCATCAAAGGATTAATATTGTTTTAAAAGCCTATTTATATAAATAATTAAACAAAATTTCTTAAATAAATTATTTAATATTATTATAATATTAAACTAAATTATTAAATATTAATATATAATAAATATTCTTAACTTTATAATTAATAAGCTATTCGAATATAAAATATATTTTGAACTTTTCCTAGTTTATACTGTTAATCTTGTAGTCCTAATAATAGCTTTGCTAATTAATTTATTAAATAAATTTAAAATCGGGTTTAATACCCTTTTTTAATTTATAAGGGGTCTTATTTTGCAAACCTTATTAAAGAGTATAATTTTATATTTATATTATATTAATAAAGATTTTGTAAAATATTATTTTAGGCAAATATATATTTATTATACTAGTATAGGTACGAATAAGCAACTCTTAATATATATACTTTAATATTTTATTTATCTCGGGGTTGCCGGGGATAGATAACTCTTATATAATATTATAATTATAATATTAATCCAAGAAGTATTATTCTTTATAATAAGAATCCTAATCAATATAAAACCGCTTATACTTTAAGTTAAGTTTTTTTATAAATTAAATAATAGAAATAGGGGTATCGTTTTTATAGGATATCGATTTTGTATTAACCTATTTTATAATAATAAACTATAGTTATTTAATAAAGTTATAGTTATTCAAGGGGCTAATAATAATATTATAATAGAAATAATTATAATACTCCCTTAGCTCAATATAGCCCTTATAAGATTTAACTTTAAAGAGAAATTTGGAGCAAATATTATATTCGGGTTTATTTAACGGCGGATAAATAAAGTTAATATTATTATATATATAAGTAATATCGATAATTTTTTATTTATTAATATAGTTTAAATATAAATATTAAAAATAAAATATATCGGTATTTAAAGTTGCTAAAGCAATAATTATAATAAGCTTTTATATATAAATAATATATAAATCGCTATCTTAACGCTCCGCTATAACTTTATAAGTATTTAAAAAAATATTTTAAAAAATAAATTGAATAACATAGTTATAATATTAAAGTTAAATTAATAAAATCAAATTAAATTAAAAAAGATTTTAAGAATATAAAAGCGCTTTTTGGAACTATTATAAGTATAATAAGTTAAAATAGTCTTTTTTATATTATAAATAAGACAATTAATTAAATTAATAAAAATAAAAATATTATAATTATATAATATATATTAAAATATAATAATATCGAAAGTTTAAATATTCTTAAAGTCTTCAGAGGTAACTTTTCTATAACCGGCGATATAAATTATAAAATAAATTTTATTTTTATTGTTATTAAATTCCTTTATATAATTAAAGGAAAAATATATAAATAATATATTTATAATAATATTAAAATATATTTCGAAATTATATTCTTTTAAAAGTTTAGTCTTTATATAAATAGTTTTAGCCTTTTTTATAAAACTTTTATTTCGCTTTGTAGCCCTTATAGCTTCTACGGCTACCGCGATTATTACCTTTATTACGGTTTCTATTAGGGCTAAAAGTATTTATATAATAAATAAAAGAATTATAAAAAATCTTCCTATATATAATATAATATATAATATATTTAATAATATTTTTGAAATGAGAATAAAGTTATATTTTACTTTAAGGTTACTTATATTAAGTTTGCCCTATAATAAATATATAAGCTATTATTATATTACTAGGGCCAGTTTATATTATATTCTGGAAATATTAAATAATATAATTAAAGGTAAACTTAAGGGTCCTATTAGCGTTAAAAAAAATTATATTTTTATATATAATATTTGATATATAATTTGTAATCAAGGCTTAAATTCTTATAAAAAAGGAAAACTATTTTATTTTAATTTATTTTAACTTTGAAAATTAAAAGTTTATTATAAGCTTTGTAAAAACTATTAATATATTTTATAGAATTATTATTATAAATAATAAATATAATATTATGAAAATATTTGAAAATATTAAAAAAATAGCCGGAGCCTTTAAATTAATAAAGCTTTTTAAATTTAATTTAAATAATATTATAAATATTACCTTAAATACAAAAATAAATAGTAATATACGTAAGATTGTATTTGTTATCTTATTTTTTATAATCTTTATTATTTACCGGCAGGTTATTAGTTACAATAACCTAATATTAAAAGCTTTATAATTTAAAAATATCTTTTATATTTTGCTTTTATAAAATAAAGCTTTAAGGATTATCGAATTTGTTTACTTCTTTAAAGGTAGCAAGATTCGGTTTTATTAATAAATCCGTTATTATTAGGGACTAAGATCGGAAATAGAAAAAGAATCTTTATAAATAGAGTTTTAGGAATTATAAAACCCGAAATAATAATAAATTCGAAAAATAATATTAAAAGAGAATAATATAATTAAACTTAAAAATATTTAAGTCTATTTATATTATATTATATAAAGATTTATTTTAAATATAATAAATAATAACTAAATTTAATAATATAATAAAGTATTTTTTCCAAATTGCAAACAAGAATATATTATTATTTAAAGTTAAAATTCCTTTAAGTTTTTCTCTAAAATATAAAATGTATTTTTTTAATATAATTGGACCTTTTAAATATTAATATTATTAAGAATTTCTTTCCTGGAAAAGGAATAATAAAAAATTTAAATAATAATTTTCGTAAAAACGAGGCCTTTAGAAATAAATTAGTTATTATATATACTTATTTATTTAGGGACTTAAAAGAGAAAATTATTAAAAATTATTAAAAATAATTATTACTTCCGTTATTAAAATTTAATATTAAATTTAAAAAAGTATTAATTATATTAATTGTAGGTATATTTTATATTTTATTAAGCTTAAAGAATAAAGTCTTTACGTCTTTTAATAATAATATATAATTATCAATAAAAGCGGTAAAGCCTTTAGTTATAATTAGCAATTACGAATACCTTTGATAATAATAATATACCTTAAATAATAATAATAAGCCTTTGATAATAGCTAAAAGGAAGCAGGGAAAATTTATATATTTATATATATTTAGGTTTTAAGCTATCGTTTATTTTTATTATTTCTTAAAGTTGCGTAAAAGAAGCAACTCGATTATTAATATATTAAGCTATATTTATACCTTAGAGATTAAGACTCTATTGATATTAATAGGCTAAAAGAATAATAATAAATATTTTATAATTATAAGGTTATATAGTCGCAATCTCGAATATAACTTTTATAATTTTTATTATATCACTTTAAGGGAAAGCCGAAGTTAATTAAGGCTTTATATAAATTTATAAATTAATTGAATAAGCCGGTATATATTCTAGGTTTATAATTTATTAAATATATATAATATATTTCTTAGTTGATTATTATATATAAAATAGAACTATTTATAAATGCCAATATACTAGGCCGGATTAGGCTTAGTGGCGGAATGTATCCGTATTGCTACTCCTATTATTCAACAATTAGGCTTGGTAATAGAATATATTTATATTATTATTATTATTATTTAATATTTATATTTTATTATAAATAAATAATAATAAAAAGTTAAAAATAATTAAGCCGGAATTCCTAAAATAATTAAGTTAATAATTCTAATAATTTTAATATTATTGTTTTAATAATAATAAGGTTATTTTTTAAATTAATTATAATATTTTCAAACCTTTTTATATATACATATATTAATATTAAATATATTAAAAGTAATAGAAGGTAAAAAGATATATAAAAGATATATATATATATATATATAAGAGCTCCAAATAGTTATTAAAGGCTTAATAAACTTTTATAAATTTTTAAATAAAATAATGAATAATTAAACAAATAATTATAAAATTTAAATAATAGTTTTAAAACTAATATATTAACTTTAAAGTATAATATAAAATATAATAGAAATATTTATAAGCCTATTTAATATATATATAACTTTAAAATATCGTTAATATAAATATTATAATATAATATATAATTAATAAAAAAATAATTAAAATAATTAAAATTAATAAAGGTTAATATATAACTCTTTTAAAACTTTTATAAAATTTAAGAAATATTTATAAAATTATAATAAAATTATAATTATTATTTAAGGAAAGTAAATATATTTATAAAATATAAAAAATATAAATTTATATAAATTAAATAAAAAGTAAATTAATATATTCTTTTATATATAAAATATAAATTTATATAAATTAAATAAAAAGTAAATTAATATATTCTTTTATATATAAAATATAAATTTATATAAATTAAATAAAAAGTAAATTAATATATTCTTTTATATATAAAATATATATATTAAATCTTTTAACTGAAATCTTATAATATATAAATTAATATAAAATTTATTTTAAATTAAAAACTTTATAAAAAGCTCTGAATTCAGCTTTGAAGAAAACTTTAATAAAATTATTATTTATTATTTATTATTTATTTAATAAAAATATATATTAATTTTATCTTATTTAAAGTTATTTTTTCTTTTACAAACTTATATTAAATATTAATATATTTAATATATTTATAATTAATAAGAATTTTAGCAAAAATAATTACTTTTTTATTATTATAAAAATATAAATAAGCTTTTTAATTTTAGAAATATAATATAAATAATATATTTTTTATAATATTACTTTTAATAAAGATAATAAAAAGGGAATCTTTAAAAGCAAATTATAATTAAAAAATCAATTTTTTGAATTAAATAATTTTCTTAATTATTTAAATTTATAAATTTATAATATAATTATAAATTAATATTTAAAAGATTAATTAATAATTATATTATTTAAATTAAAAATATATTTATTAATAAGATATCGAATTTCCTTATTTTTAATATAATTATAATTATATATAAAAATAAAAAAGCTTTTATATATAAACTTTAAATTAATAATAAAATATAAAAAATAAAAAATAAATTTAATTATTTTTTAATAAAATTTAATTATATTAAAAATATATTAATTATTATAAAAATAATTTTAATAATTTTAATTTTAATATTTATTATAATATATATAATTATATTTTATAAAAAGCTTTTTGAAATAAGTTTTTTAATTTAAAATAAAAATATAATTAACTTTATTATAAATTATTTTCTATTTTAAAAAAAATTTAAAAAATTTAAAATTAATTATTATTTTGGCTGCTTAAGTAAGTTTTCTCTAGTTATAAAATTAAAAAGTATTAGTTATAATACTAGTTTTGGTTTTATTAATTAGAGAAATTCAATTGTTTAGTTATATAACTAATATTAATATTAATTATATTATTAGCAAAAATATTATTTAATATATAATCGGAGCCTTCGAATAATATTTTTATATTATTAATAAAATTATTATTTAATATATAATCAGAAGTTTTGGATACTTATTAGCTTTAATATTAATACCGGTAAATCCGTTATTAAATTAAGCAAAGGCTAATACCTTATTATTAATTATACCTTTCAATTATCGGAATCTATATTTATATTCTTATTTATTCTAAATCTATCCTCCTTTTTATCCGATAAGCCTTTTGTCTATTTTTGTTAATATTTCCTCTTTATTTAATAAACTATTTAAGTCGTTATTAAGGTCAAGCTTTGTATATTTTATTTATATATTTTACCTTAAGATATAAATATATAAAGAAGGAATTTATTATTAGGTTTACAAATTCCGCTTTTATATATAAATTATTAAATATATTAAATAAATAATCTCGAATATATTTAATATATTATAAGTTATAAATATCTTATTTATATAAATAAATTATCTAATAATAAATTATTAATTATATAAAAGTATTTAAGATTATCAATAATTGATCGAAGCCTTTATAAATATTTAAATTTATAATAAAGCTAATAGCTTCCGAAGTTATTAATATTAACAAAATTTATAATATTTATTTTAAATTTGAATATATTTTCAATTTAAATAGCTTTATAATTATTTAATATTTCTTATCGGAAGTCTTAGAAATTATCGATTAATATAAAGAATATCTATTTGCTCCTATTAGAGATATAAATAAAATGTTTAATTTATTTAGCCGATTCCTTCAAGATTACCCCCTTCTAAGTCTTATAAGTATAATATATCCTTATATATATATTATAATAGCTTAGGTAAAAGGTTTTTATACCGGGATATATAGCAGAAACAGGATTATCGACAAATTTATCATTTAATAATAATAAATAATACCGTCGAACGATATAATTTAGTTCTTTAACTATAACAGCTTCTATCTTGGTTATCTTAATTATAAATAAAATAAAAAATATTATACTTTTGCCTTTTAATCCTTATAATTATAATTATATTTAGAATTATAATTAGGATTATAATTAGGATAATAATTACAAGACTTTATAAAAGGTTGCTTATAAAAGGGTTTTTATTATAAAGGAGGAGAATATCAATTAATCTATTAATAATAATTTTCGGTAATATTTCTCGGTTTTCTCCGCCTTTATTATTGCTATTAATTATTATCTTGTTTGCTATACCCTTCCTTTTTGATAGCTATATAAAAGTAATAATAAAAAACTTTATAAGGCGGATTTTGAATTATTATAAAAGGCGGATTTTTAATAACTTTATAGCTTTAAATATGGGAATATTAAATAATTTAGCGGGTTATATACTTAAAGCCTTTAATAAGGCTGCTTTGCGGATAACTATTAATTTTAAGGGAAAAAATTTAAATTTAGCAAAAGGAGAAGGATATAGAAATTATAATATATAATATATTTTTTATAAAATAAGTTAGTTAATACCTTGTTATTAAGTATAATAAATTAATACCTATTTCTTTAGAAATATAATAAATAAGATATTTATATAAGCCTTATTCTCTTTATTATTGCTTTTTATTATATATTTATAATATCCTTTCTTTTATAATAATACCGTTAAACCTAATTTATTGCGAGATCCCTTAAGAGCAGGTTTCTTGTAATCGGGTATAATATATAATTAGTCTTTTTATAAACTATTCTTTGCTTAAAATATATTAATATATTTTTAAAATTAAAAAGGTATTATTATATTAAAACTTTTAAAAAATAAAATAAAATTGGAAATAAAAAAGGAATTTCCGATTATAATATTAAATATGTAATTTAATATTAAACTTTTCTTATTAAGATATTAGAAGATTTTTAATTCAATTTGGATTAAAAGCTATTTTATAAAATTTAATAATAATTAATATAAAATAAGGCTATAGAAAGCTTTTATAAATATTAAATAATTATTAAAATATTATATTTCCCTAAAGTAAGCCTTTTTAAATAAATATAAATAAGATATAAATAAAATTCCTATTATTTTCAATATTCAGGAGTATTTAAAGGATAGAATAAAATTATTACTTTTATATTTCTTTATTCCTTTACCTTTCTTTATTTGATAAGCAGCCCGATAACCTAGAAAAAATTTTATTATATTTTTTTATTTTTATATTTAAGATATCTCTTCTTATTTCAAATTTCTTTTAAACTCTTATATTTAAATTTATATAGTTTTTTATTAAAGGCTTTATAAGTTTATATTCTTTATTTTATATTATATTAATACTGAATCCGATTTCGAAGCTTTTTAATATTTTATTTTATTTATAATTTTTTATTAACGATTTGTTATAAGCAACCTGCTATTATAATTATATTTATATTTTATAAGATTTTATAAAAGGATACTCGAATATTAATAAAGGAATTAAACTTCGTTAATAAAGCGGATTTAAAAGATTTTATAATAAATTTATACAATTTCAAGCTTAATTATATAATTATATTAATATAAGTTAAAGCTGAAAATAAACGGAAAGCTCGACCTTAAAACCCTGACCTTATTACTATTTAATATATAATAATCGTAGGTAAAAAGGGTAGGTAATATTAATATTTGTATTTATAATTAGACTTCGATAATTATAATAATATCGATTAATATACTTAGTTCCTATTCCAAATAAAAAAGAATAATCTTAATTTAATATATAATATATTTTATAATAAAGGATTATTTATAATAGAAATTAAATTATATATTTAAGCCTTATTTAGAAATATAATTTATAAGATAATACTAGCCTGGAAGAGGAAGGGCAAATTAAATACTTTAATATTTATTTTAACTCCCTTATTTCCGAAGCCTTTGAGTACCCTCCCTTTTATAAAAGATAATAATAATAATAAAATAAATATTGATATTCCTTTGCCTTCCTTATTTCTGGTTTTATTATTTATTAACTTTTTATATTTCGAAAACCGAAAGGATTAGAAACCAATTTTATTTATAAATAAAAGATCCTTATAGATTTCGAATATTTAGAAGATATATATAGAATATATTTTAACTATAATAAATTTCAACAAAAGATATTAGAAATATATATTAATTAATACCTTAATTAAAAATAAAGGAGATTTATTAATATTCTGTAAAATATTAAATTATATTTATAATAATAATTAAATAATAAATATTATATTTTAATTATAAAAATTATAAGTTTCTAAGGAATAATAGGATAATTTGATCTTTTATAAATCTTTAAACTTTAAAATATTTTCCGATTTCGATTATAAATAAGCCTTCTTTAATAATATAAAGTATTAACGAAAGGATCTCGATAAATTATATTTAAAATTAATTATTATAAATAAGAAGTAATTCAGGATTTATAATATAACCCGATCAAAAACCTTGAAATTTTGGTAAATAATAGCAATTAAAGTTATTAAGGAGTTCTATTTTAATATAGAGACTTAGGGATACCTGTTTGGAAATATAATAAATTTTAATAAAATTTAGATTTTAATTAAATAATTATTTTATATAAATTATTAATAATTTCGAATTTTTATATTATTTAAAGCTTTTTTGAAGTTTTTAAATAAATATTAAATAAAGAATTGCTATTAAGTTATATTAATAAGAAATTATATATTATTTAAATTTATTCTTATAATAATATTTTTATATCTCCTTAATTAATAGATTAAAATATTTAATATAATAATATTAATTCAATTCAAATTATATAAATATTATAATCTTTATAAAGTATAATCTAAATAAATAAATATTAAAACTATTATTAATTAACAGTTTTCAAAATCTTATAATTTATTTAATAAAAATTATAAGAGTAATATTTTTATAATAATTATTATTATTTATATAACTCTAATAACCCGAAATAGTCTTATAGACTAGAATAAATAATATATAAATTATAATATATTATATATTAAAGAGAACTTCGGCAAATTAAATTAAGATTAAAATTATTAATTAAATAAAGCTTTTTCGATTACTATTTATAATAAAGCTTATATAATTGCTTTTAAGTTTATTATAATAATTATTATTATTATTATATAATTTCAAATTCTATTCTCTGTCTTTATAATTATAATATTACTACCGAATAAATTCTAAAATTTCCGAGCTTATATATTGTTTATTAAGCCGGTATATATAGAAGTATTATAAGAACCAGATTTATTAGAAGATTTAGGAATTTATAAGGATATACAAAGCCTTTGGCAATCTAATTTTATTAAAGTCTTTATTAACTATTATATTAAATAAATCCTTTTAATCTACCGGATTCCTATTTTAAAATATAATTCTAATATATATTAAAAATATACAATTAATTTATATTTTATAATACGATCAACTTAATACTTTAAGGATTTCGTTTAAGTTAAATATTTAAGCGATATATTATTAAAAGGATATACTCTTTTATTATCCTATTCTATAATAAGAGGAGAATCGGAATCGAAATTCTAAAATTCAAAAAATATATAATTGATTATATATTAAATATAGAAGAAAAATCCGAATATAAATTATTGAAAAATAAATTATTAAGCAAAATAATTATTCCTAAAGCCAATTTTTATAATTTATAAATAAAATTTAATATATTTAAGAAAATTATTATATTTTTATTATAATTTTCGTTTTATTAGATTAAGAAACGACTCTTATTAAAAATAACGAATATATTAGTTAATATAAAAGGCAAAGAAGACTTTATTAGGTAATAATTTATAATTCTGAATATTAACTCTCTTAATATAGGTATTTCTTAAGGAAAAATATATATATAAATTATACTAGCTTTTTAAAGGTACTTTTAAAATATATATATTTTTATATAATCTTCGATTATATATAAATATTTCCTTTAATAATTATTTAATAAAGGCTTCTACCCTTTAAGACTTATATAAGGAATATTTGAAGCTTTTATTAACCCCTTTCTTAAATTATTCGAGATAAAGAAAAGGCGTTAATCTGGATATATAATCCGGTTATATAAATATATTTATATAAGGTATTAACTTTCTTAAGGTTTTAATTTTTAATATTAATTATTTTTATTTTTTAATTAAATCGCTCCGGTATTTAAAATAAATTTAGAAAGAGAATATAATTAAGGAAGCTATAGAATATAATCCTTATAATATTTTATATTTACGCTAGGACTAGCTTGAATTTATAAAATAATTACTAATAATTATATTTATATAAAATAGTTTTTAATAAAGGGGTATAAGAATAAACTATTAAATAGTTACGATAATATAATAATCCTAACTGTATTGTTTATATTTATAAATATTTTATTAATAGAACTTTTTCTAATTAATAAATTTAATTAAATATCCGAAAGATAATTTTTAATATTATAACCGAATTAAATCGATATATATTTAAAAGTATTAAAAAAAATATTATAAAGGTTGACTTTGGGCAATAAATATAAATAAGTTATAATATTATATAAGCTGAAAATATATCAAACTATAAGGTTTTAAGGAAGTTTCTAATAACCGTATCGGAGTTATTAAAAGCCCTATTGCGCTCTCGGAAAAGGGAAATAGTATATTTATAAAAAAAGGGATAAAAGAGGGGTAATAAAAGGCTTTAATAATAAATAGAATTTAGGAGCTAAGCTAAAAGTTGGTATATAATATAATAAAAGGCTTTAGCTATATTTAATTCAAAAGGATAGAATATTTATTAAAGGAATAAAATAATTATTAAAGTAGAATAAAATATATTTCTTTTATTATTATATTTAAATATAAGTTTCTCTAGCTTTAAGAGAAATTTAAAGGCAGTATTAAAGATTTATTTATAAGGAAGTATTAATTTCGATTTATAAATTAGAATTTCTAGTTTATAAATTAGTTTCCCAATTATTAAATACTTATAATTAATAGCTATATTTATAAATTTATATTATAATATATAATAGGCTTTAAAAGCTTAATAATTTGCGTAATATTTTATAAGGATTTAATAAGGAAGAAGCTCTTTAAATAATACTTTCTTATTATATATCCTAAAACGTATTATCAAGCTTTAATTTCGATATTATATTTAATAAAATAGCTTATAAAAGTTTCCAAAAGGATTTATAAAAAGATAATTATATATAAATTAAAGAGTATTATATATAGACTAAGGTAAATAGTAATAATAATTTTAAAAAGATAAATTATATCCTAGCTAAATTAATATATAATAAAGTCTTTAATAAAAGCTTTTTATATAGGAATAATAACGCTAAAGCCTTTGGGTAAAATAAATTCGATATTATAGACGAAGATAGCGATATTATTATTAATAGAAATATTAAAAATAGGCGTAATAAGAATAATATTATAATTAATAATAATAAGGAAGACCTTTTTATTATATTTTATATTATACTTTAAGGGTTATTCTCTAATATTAAATAGGCAAATAACAAAATTCTTAACCTCCCTTAAGAAATATAATCTTTTATAACCCTTAACTACTTAGAAGACTTTATATTTACCGAGGAAAATAATAATATTACGGAAGCCTTTGTTAATATTATTATAAAAATACCTTTTCCTAATCCCCTATTTCCTTCTTAATAGTAGCAAAGGTAATTGCTATATCCTTATATAATAAAAGGGAAAGGATATAATATTATTACCTTTTTATATAATATTTGGATTATAATTTAAGAAAATAGGCAGTTCGAAATTTAATTATATTAAATTATAAAAAGTCTTATAATTAATAAAGCTTTCGATAGACTTTATTATTAATAATATTAATAATATCGAAATTATATAAAATATTAATATTATTATATCCTTCCTAATAAAACTCAATACTTTAAAAAAGTAAATAAAACGGTATATCCTTTTTTTGAAAGTAATAAAAAAGGTATTTAAAGTTGTTATTAAGAAGTAGCCTTCCCTTTCTATAAGTAAAAAGGGTATTATTAAAGAATATATTAAATAGTTAATATAATAATATTAATATAACTTTATCGATTTAATTAATATTATTCTTTTAATTAGGATTTAAGAAAAAAGATTCTTTGATATAATATAATATATTAATAAGCCAATCGAATTTTAATAATCAAATATATAAATATCTTTAATTAAATATTCGTCTAATAATATATATTATTTATAATAAGGAAATCTTATTATTTTAAGAAATATCGTATATCTTGAAGGCTTTAATAGCTTTATTAAAAGCTAAATTATTAATTATAAAAGAAATTTTATATTAATCATAATTTTATAAAATATAATTATTATTAAATTACAAGTTATTATCGATAATATAAATTCTTTGTTTAAGCTTTTTAAAGAGATTTCTATTAATAAATATTTTAATATTTATTTAAATTGCGATTTTAATAATAATATTAAAACAAAATTTATTTTAAATTGGCGTTTTTTTATTTAAAAAATATTAAATTAAGAACATTATATAGTTAAACCAATTTCTTAACTCTATTAAACTCGTAAGGAATTAGAAATAACTTGCTTTAAATATAAATATTTCGAATAAATTTTTATTAAACTTTATATATTTTTTCTTTATCTTCTTTTTATTAATAATTTTAATATTTATCGAAATATATATTAAGTACTTAAAGCCTTTTATTTAATTCCTATTAGTCTCTTATAAGAAAATAGGAAAAAGGTTATTAATTAGTTTATATTAATATTAAATCCTTACGGTACCAATCTCGCTAATATAATTAAAGCTTTTAGCAAACCTATTTATTAACTAAATCGAAATATAAATATCGGTATTAATAATAATATAGAAATAGAAATAATATATATTTTTGTTATAAGCTTTCTCGGTAATATATGTAATTATTGGTAGGGTAGTAATACTTGTTTGATTGCTATGTAGAAAGATAGACTATCAAGGAATACCAAGCCGCTAGTCCCGATTAGGTATAATAGCAAAATTATTCCCTTTTAATATTTTTACTCTAATATATTAATATTATATATAAACAAATAGAAATAGTTAAATCAGAATTCCTAAAACGACCAAGTTAGTACCTCTGACCGTTTTAACGTTATTGTTTTGATAATAGCGAAGTCATTTTTAGGCCAAACGCAGTATTTTCAAAAATTTTTCTACGCGTATATCAATATTAGGCAAATTAGGGCCGAGAAGAGGCAGGAGGATCTATAGGGATAAAATACAAATATATAAGGAATATAAAATAACTTTAAAGAGCTCCGTAGGCTTCCGGGGGAATATAAGTAATTAAGTAAATAATAATAAGGTCTCAAATAGTAGTCTTAGGATCGACTTAAGTTATCTTTAAACTTGGTATTATCTTTAAAGTAGGGTTCTACGTATAATAAAGATATATACGAAGTTATTTGATATATATAAGGCCTTAAGGTAATTATTAATATAAGGCTGTAAAATAATATATAATCGATAAAATATATTCAAACTCAGTAAAGGATTTACTTATAAGGTATATAAGGGCCTTAGAAAGTTTAATAATATTTAATATAATAATATTAAAGTAATCGATAATAAAGGAATATATATATATATAATTATTAAGGACCTGAATATAAATCCGTATAATTTATACAATTATATATATAATTAATTAATTATATTATATATATATTAAATAATATAAAAAACTCTTATTAGAAATATATTTATATATTATTTATAAATAATATTATTCTGTTGCTTCTATATAACGTTTAAAACTCTTATTTAATAATAAATATTATAGCCTTCTCCTTTAAGCCTAATATTACCTTGAAGACTAAGAATTTGTCCTTTGAAAATACCTTAATAAGTTTATCGGCTACTTACTTATTAATAAGGTAAAATTTTAGGTTTACTTGTTTATATTCTACTACCTCCCGAATAAAATATTAATTAATATCGATATATTTAGTTTTAAAGTAGAACTTAGGGTTCTCGGCCAATATGATAGTTCTTATATTATCGTAGTAAAAGATAATTACTTCGGGGGCCAAGGCTAATTTATTTATAAGGTTAAGTTAATCTAATAGCCTATTAAACTAAATAACTTCTTTTATAATTTGCGTTTAATTTATATATTCGGCTTTATAAGTAGAAAGGGTTATAATATATTAGCGTTTTAAGCTCTAACTGAATATTATATTATTAATATAAAATATAAACCTAGAAATAAAACGTTTAATATTAATATTTATAGCTTAATCAAAATCGGTATAACCGAAGAAACTCTTTAAGCTATTATAGAAGACTAATTCGTAGTTGACTATCCCCCTTAGATAGCGGAAGATACGTTGTATAGCAATTTAATAAGCCTTAATAAAATTAGAATCGTACCGGTTAATAATAAATATAATATAAGCGATATTAGAATAGGTACTGAATATAACGTATATTAAAGAATCTATAGCAGATTAATATTGTATACGGAATTCTTTATTTATTATATAGTTATTAAAGGCCTTTTCTAACTTATCAATACTTATAAGAGTAACGTTCGGCTTCGACTCCTATATTTGAAAGTTCTTAATTATCTTCTCGATATAGCTAAACTAGCTTAGATAGAAAATACAATTAAAATAATCCCGAATAATAAATATTTTCAAATAAAAAAAGTATATATTAAAATCTGATATTTCAAACTTCTTATTTAATTTGGCTTTAAACTTATTAATAGTTAATATATTAGGCCTAATAATTAATAGGTTATCAACGTATATAACTATAATAATTTGGGACTCGTTATTAATTATAACGTTATTATTTATAATAAAAGTTATAAAGCCGAGAATCTTTAGGAATTCAAATAAGACCTTATATCAAATTTAAAAGGATTATTTGAAATTATAGAGGGCCTTCTTTAAACAGTAAACGAGGTTATATCGATTATATCTTTTGAATATTTTATAATAAGGACTTTCCTCGAAGCCTTTAGGCTACTTTATATAGATTTCTTCTTCTATATCCTTATAAAGGAAAGCAGTTTTAACATCTATTTATTCGAACTCCTAGTCTAGGGCTATTATAATAGCGAAAATAGCTTTATAGCTTATAAACTTTATAATAGAGGCGAATATCTTATTAAAATCTAAGCCTTCGCGTTATTCGAATCTTCGTATTACTTAATATATTTTATAATAGCGTATTAAATTATCTAGGTTTCTCTTTAGTTTATAAATTTATTTGCCGTTTAAGATATAATAATCCTTAAATATAGGAATTAAAGTTTAAATATTATTCTTTATTAAGGATTCGAATTCTTTTTATATACTTAGCTATCAATTTATTTTATAATAATTATCAATTATAGCTTTAGTATATATTTTTGGCTTATAAAGTTTAGCTATCTTTATATAAATAAGGAGTATTTAAATTAATTATAATACGATTAAATCCGGGGACTTAAGGATTTATAGTTTAAGATATTTGATAAAAGTTTCAATAAATTCGTAATAATAATCGCGGTTAATATCTTCTTATACCCGTAAGGTTAGGAGTATAGAAGACTTTTTATTATTATCAATCTTTACGAATTTTTCCTTTATAAGGATAACCTAATATTTAGGTATAATATCTTCGGCTTTTAATATATTATTAGATTTCTCCCTTATAATAGGAAGTATAAATATTTATATAAATATTAACGGGGGGATAAGGCTTGCAATCCTTTTTCTGGATATTAAAGGCTCCTTATCGTTATTATTATCGTTCTTATTTACCTCCCTAATATCGCGCTTTTCTTGAAAGAAGATATTAGAAAAGTATATAATCTTATTAACAGGGTTAATAAGGCGATAAATTCGGTACCTTTTATATCTTATAAATTAGTACTTCTCCTTATATTCGTAGAATTTAGGTAGCTTTTTAACGATACCGTCGGTATATACTTAGCCTACGGGGCTAAATACCCGGAAACGGGAAAGGTTTAGGGAATCGCCGTATATCTTTTCGAAGGAAGTAATATTTATAAAGGAGATAAAATAATAATTACGGATATAATTTGCAGTATATATAAATTCCGGCTATTATTCAAAGTTTATCCTATTTTTAATAAATATCGGGTAGGCTCTTCTTATAAAAGTTTAGCCTAAGCGTTTACTTTAGTTATTTTATTAAAAGTTATCGGAGGTAATAAAAATATAAATAATATTATATTCTTTATAGAAAGTATCAAATATCCCCGATTTAAACTTTCTTTTATTATTAATATAATAGTATTTGATAAATTACCTATAGACTTTCCTTTTGTTGCGAGCTTTAAACTCTTTAAAATAATTAAAATAATCGTTTTTAAAGCGGATATAATATACTTCGGAGAATATCGTAAATATATATAAGAATATAATTATATAAACGGAGTTATTATAGGCTATTAAGAAATTATTATAATATTTTAATAATCTTATAAAGTCGCTTATAATATTTTCGTAAAGGTATATACCCTTTTTGATAACTCTTATATAAAAGGAAGCTTGAAATTTAATACGAATATACAATTCGCAAAAATAATCTTATTTGAATAGGTAATCAAAATTGATACCTTAAGTTATACCCGCGAAATAATTAAATATTAAAAGAGCTAAATAGCCTAATTTATTATATTAAAGCCTTTACGCTAATATAGTTCCGGTATTAAATATAGTTAATATAATTTATAACTTATATATAATATTAAAGATAAAAAGGCCGTTATAATAGAAGAAGCTAATAATAGATTTTGCCCCTATAGTAAATATATAGCCTTTAAGGTTAATATCGACTTTATAACCCTTTAATAAAAAATAAAAGATAAAAATAAGGCTAATTATAGCTTTAAAGATATAAAATATATTAATTAAAAGAATATTTGAAGGGTTATTATTATTATTAATATACGGAATAACGGTAATATTTTTACCCCGGGGGATTAGATTTATATTCAATATAATATTCTAAATAGCCTAGCCGTTATTAAAAGAGCGGTAATTATCCGCGAAATAGTTATAATCTGGCGTTAATAGCTAAATATAGCTAATATTTGCTATTTAAATATATATTAAATTAAATAATCTGCTAGTAACAATTATAAGGTTTATTTAAAATATATTATTAATATCGGTTTTAAGCTTCTTCGAATCAGGCCTATTTAGAATAATATTTTTACGGATATTCAGCTTTGGATAAAGTATATAATACTCCTAATAAATATAATTAAAATATTTATAATAAATATAGAATAAAACTTTATATTTATTAATATTATCGATTTATTTAATTTGCTTTAATAGGTTCGGAATATATTCCTAATAAGATTTATTCTCCTATAGAGTCGTAACTATTATAATAATAATACCTATTTCGTTAGAGGCTTAACGTTTTTCTTTATTTGCAATAGTTAAAATTAATTTATTAAATAAGACAGTTTTAATTAAGTCTTTAACCGAAATTATATATATTTAAATAAAGGTATTTTAGAATATATTATATACAAAGTCAAAATTCTAAAAATATATATTAATTATAAATATATTTAGTAATTTATAACCGAGCTTAATAAAGATATTTTAAACCTTACGGAACTTCTTAATATATTTATTTATAATATTAATACGTTATAAACCGTTGAATTTACGAATAATTTTGTTGAAGATATCGGCTCTTTAAGATTTATAATTATTTAAGAAGGTATCTTAAATATCTTTGCTAATATCCTTTTCTTTGATAATAATATAAGCGTTAATATTATAACGAGATTTGATAGCTTTGTAGGCGTATTCTTATTTATTATCTTATTGCTCTTTGAAGGCTTCGGACGTATTAACGAAGAAACTTTTCTTATTATTAATTATTTTAAATAAGCCTGCTAGTACGAAGTACGTTTTTATATAATACTCGAATAGAAGCTAGTTTTTGCTTATATCGAAAGTAGAAACTGAAGTTAACGGGAAGTTGCCTCTAATAATACCTCGAATAGGCTCTGCTTCAGTAGTTACTAGTATTTAAAATATAATAAAGCTGCTTATAATTAACGGTTTACGAGGTATTTATAAGTAAAAAGGAAATATAAGTATAAATTTGTCCGAGGAGAATAAGGAATTATTATTATTGCTATTGTTACTACCGGAGATAGCCGAAGGCTTATAAATTAAATAAAGTCAAAACCTTAGTTCTAAGCTAAAAAAACAGCTCGGTATTAGAGGTAAAATATAAAAGTTTAAGGTTATTTTATAATCGGGAATAGAGATCCTATTATAAGCTTTTAAATTTTATATAAATATATCGTATTTACTATTAACGGAGGGAATAATAAATATAAAGTTATTCTTATAAAATATTTTTTTACGTATATTTTCGAAGTCTATTTCGTTATATATACAACGGTAGTTCGTAGGGGCCCTAGACTATTATATATTAAAAAATATTAAATTTAAATACTTATTTTATATTAAAATAAAAATCCTTTATTAAATAATATTAAGAATTTCAGATATAATATTATTCTAAGCGTCAGGGCTTTTATATATCAATATAACTTATAAGCAACGTATAGCTAGGAAAGCTAGAAAGGCTAGGAATATAAGATATAAAGCAATATAAATATATAAGTTAATAAATATTAATAAAGCTAGGGATTCTCGCTTTGCAGACTTCTTTAGTATAATAAATATTAATAAATAATAATATAAGAGATTGACTAGTCTAAATAAAGGGCTAAGTATATATCTATTAAGTTAAATATCAATATATTATTTAATATAATTAATACTCTACTCCTTGGAAGCTAGGAACGGTTAAGGGACGTAGTTAATTAACTTAGGGCTCTAATAGAATACGAAGGGTATTTGCCGTATTAATAATAATATATTAAATTATAAATATATTAATTTAGGGGTTTTTAATATTTGGAGAATTATTGTTCCGGGGTACTTAATATTATATAATTTAATAGCTAGAAAAGCTATTATATACTACTATCGCTATCGATATATATCGTTAGAAAACTTAAATAACCTATATAAAAGGTATATATTTTAATAGTATATATTTGAAAGTAATCCCGGCAATCCGGGCTTATAACCTATAATTATTAATAAGGTAATAACACTTGTTTAATTGCTATATAGAAAGATGGACTATCAATGAATGCCAAGCCGCTAGTCCCGATTAGGCATAGTGGCAAAATCATTCCCTTTCAACAATATATTATAATAAGTAAATAATAAAGGTTTCCTATATTATTCTGTAATTAAAGGTTATCGAATATATTATTATTTAAAGAAAAAAAGGGGGGATTTAATATATAATATTATTAAAAGAAGGAGATATTATTATAAAACTATATAATAACGAAAAAAAATAGGAAATATAATTATCTTTAAGCAAAAGAAAGAAGTAATATAAACTAGAATTCGAATAAATAGCTTAACTATTACTTAACTTACCCTTATACTAGATCTTATTTAAATAAAAGCTTATAATATTTTATACTCGGAATAGAAAAGCCTAAATAGGATCCTATAAAGCCTTTTATTTTTATTTATATTTAATAAATATAATTAGATAATATATTTTAAAATATTTCAAACTTTCTAATTCCTACCTTAATAACTAAGAATATAAAGCCTTCTTTTTTATATTTAATTATAATTATTATCCGAAGTTAAATATATTATTATTTTTACCCTTTTTATTTTTTATAACTTTGTATCCCTAATTTGGTTTAAAATACCTTTTTTATAAATTATAAAAAGGCTTTTAGAGAAAAAGATATTATTATTAATATAAATAATTATCAAAACTTATAAAACGATTATATATTATAAGATTATTATAAGATTTTAATATTTTATAAAGTTAAATATCTTTTATAATTATATTATTATAGCGCGTTAGGTATATTAATTACTTATATAATATATAAATAAGGCTAGCGAAGGTTTTATTAGAAAAGAAGAATCAAAGACTATCGAGAATCTATTAAACGTTGAATATAATTCCGATCCTAATAGCCCTGTTATTTATAAGAATACTAAATTTAATAAGTTTTTGGCCCTTTTAAATATTTATATTAAATTATATTTAATTAATAATATATACGAATATATTATAATAGTAAATATAAATATATTAATAAGCGAGCTGAAATATAAGTTAATAATAATATAAAACCTTTAATAATTATTAATTATAATTTTAAATTATTTAAAAGTATAGTTAACACCGCCTCCCTTTTAAGATATTTATTCGCAAAAGATATTATAAATTAATTATTAAGGCTTAATTTAACAGGTATATAAAATATTTACCCGGAGTTAATAAAGGCTTTATTATTATTTAATATTAAATATTTTATATTAATATAAAATTTTCTTCCTATTAAAAAGCAACGATTTAAAAATAAAGAAAAGTTAAATAATAAAAGGTTTTTATTAATTATTAATAACGAATACTGGTATATATACCTTTCGCTTATAAACTTTATATTAAATCCTTTTTTTAATATTAAATTTAAAATCGATATAATAAAACTTAACCCGTAATATCCTTTTGTTTAATATTTAATCGAAGCTTTTCGCAATAAATATAACTTATATATTATTTAATTTAGAGCAAAAAGATTGAAATAATATTAATAAATTAGTTATATAAACCTATAAATAAAGCCTTTTCCAGAAGATATATTAATATTTATTAATAATAACTTTGTTTAGGAAAAATCGTTGCTATATTTATAAGGTTAGAGATTTTATTAAAATTAATAATATAAAATATCGCCTAAGCTAGTACTTCTTATATATCTATTAATATAAAAAGTATACTTTTATTATTATCGATCTATTTTATAATAAATCTTAAATAAATTCTATATTAGACCTTCTTATATATAACAAAGAAAGGATATAACGAATTTATAATTTGCTTATTATATAATACAAAATATTATATTTTATTCTTATAAATTATAATTAAATAAAATAAAATAATAGAATTAGTAATAAGAAAAAAGAATATTTATTAGAATATATATAAAGGGTAACTTATTTATAATTCTATTAAATTTCTATTATAAAATAATATATTATATAAAGGCTTCGGTATATAAGGCTAATAATATAATTAATAATATTATTAATATTAAAATTAATATATATTTAATTATAATTGCAATTAACCAAAATAATTACGGTTTTAATAGGACTTTTCCAGACTTAAAGCTAGCCTTTATTCGGCAATTAGGACTATTTAATTAGATAACTAGATTGAAACTTTTTAAACAGTACAACTAGTATTTCAAATCTCTTAAAGAACTTAATTATACTTTAAAAATATTAATTTCGGTTATTATAAAGCTTATAATTAAGATATTATTTATATAAATAATAATAATAATATATATTTTTTAATTAATAAATATGTTATTATTAATATTTAAAAATTTAAAGTTTAATTTCTTAAATTATATAATTAATATAATATATTAAATATAAAATATAAAATATAAAATAATTATTTTAAATAATAATAAAAATTATATAATTTATATATTTTAGCCTTTTTCTTCTTAAAGCTAATAAATAATATAAATTATCTTGTCAATTTTGTTATATTAAAAAAGTAATATTTTATATTTTATATTTAATTATTTAATTTCTAAATTATAAATTATAATAATTATAAAAATAATTTATAAATTTTATAATTAATATAAAGGTTTTATTAAAATTAAAATTATATTATTAAAAGAAATTTTTTATAATTTAATAAATTTTATAATAAAGATTTTTATTTTATTTAATTTTATAAATTTATTTGCTTTTTAAAATATATTTTTTATTAAAAAAACTATATAATTTTTTATAAGGGATTTATATCCTTTTTTTTATAATAATCTTTTATTCTTTATTATAATAATTATTTATAGAATTAAAAGGATTAATATAATAAGATAATATAATAAAATCAAAAAATTGAATAAAATTTTATAATTAAAAATAAAATTAAAGGTATTTTAATATATATTAAATATTTTAGAAATAATATATAACAAATTAAAAACAAAGATATTTTTATTTTTATTTTTATTTTTATTTTTATTTTTATTTTTATTTTTATTTTTATTTTTATTTTTATTTTTATTTTTATTTTTATTTTTATTTTTTTTTTTATTTTTATTTTTATTTTTATTTTTATTTTTATTTTTATTTTTATTTTTATTTTTATTTTTATTTTTATTTTTATTTTTATTTTTATTTTTATTTTTATATTTTTATATTTTTATATTTTTACATTTTTATATTTTTATATTTTTATATTTTTATATTTTTATATTTTTATATTTTTATATTTTTATATTTTTATATTTTTATATTTTTATATTTTTATATATAAAAACAAAGTTTATAAAGAATTAGTTTAATATATAATATATTAAATATAGTTTTTATTAAAAGTATTAATTAAAAAAGAAGTTAATAATATTTTTATAATTAAGTTATAATAAAAATTTATTTTATTATTATCGAATTATTTTATCAAAAGATTAATATTATTTTAAAAGCTTATTTATATAAATAATTAAGCAAAATTTCTTAAATAAACTATTAAATATTAATATATAATAAATATTTTTAATTTTATAATTAATAAACTATTCAAATATAAAATATGTTTAAAACTTTTTTTAATTTATATTATTAATTAACTTATTAAACTAAGTTTAATACCTTTTTTTAATTTATAAAAAGTTTTATTTTTTAAACTTTATTAAAAAATATATTTTTTGTTTATATTATATTAATATAAATATAAATAATTAATTTTGATATTTTGATATTTTGATATTTTAATATTTTATTTATTTTGAAGTTATTAAAGATAAATAGTTCTTATATAATATTATAATTATAATATTAATTTAAGAAATATTATTCTTTATAATAAAAATCCTAATTAACATAAAATTAATTATATTTTAAATTAAGTTTTTTTATAAATTAAATAATAAAAATAAGGTAATTAAAAGTTTTATTTTTATAAGATTTTAACTTTATATTAATTTAGTTTATAATATTTTTCAATAATAATAATAATAATAAGTTATAATTATTTAATAAAGTTATAATTATTTAAAGGGTTAATAATA
>JAABUQ010003805.1_pt1 | contig 26811 bp, 23 predicted proteins | sample 5560001 | NCBI WGS metagenome assembly JAABUQ01 (sample SAMN10711888, study PRJNA513371) | rock metagenome | isolation source: Antarctica rocks | place: Antarctica: Victoria Land, Finger Mt nord | collected 2015-12-18 | reverse complement strand
CCTTGCAAAGCTCGAGGGATCAAAAGAGTCCATGAAGGGCAAGCTCTATCGCGCCGCTCTAAGCGACACCTTCCTGACACGCCTTCTCGCCCAATTCAGCAAAACCCAAATGCGATAGCCCTGGGCTGCAGAGCCTGGTCGATGTGCTTGACAACGAGCCGGGCGCGGCGCTCGCGGGCGGCATGATGCTCGACGTGGACGGCACCATCCAGGATGCGGGCTGGCGCATCCAAGGCAACGGGTGGGACTATCCGCTCGGACGCGGCAGCGAGGCGCGGGACGGGGCGCATACCTACTGACGGCGAGTGGATGGCGTCGCCCGCGCCTGCCTCGCGATCCGGCGCGTGCATTTCGAGGAAATGGGTGGGTTCGATATCCTGTATGCGCCTACCTTCTATGAGGAGTTCGACCTCGCGTTCCGGCTGCGCGCGCGTGGGCTGCGCACGATCTATGAACCGCGGAGCCAAATCGTCCGCCTTGGCAGCGCATCTTACGGAACGGTACGGCGAGACGCACTCGTCGCCATTAATCGAAACAAATTCACCGAGCGTTTTGAGATCGCGCTTCGTAAGCAGCCTTACGACACCGGCGACAGGTTTGCACTGCGTCATGGGTCCGAGACGGGGCCGGTGATCCTGGTGGTCGATGACAGCATCCCGCCTGGCCACCATGCCGGCGACGTCACAATAGGTCTTTATCTGTCGCTGCTGGAGGAGGCTGGTTGGTGCGTCGTATTTGCGCCGATGGACGGCCGGGCGGACGGTCCGGCGGCGGACGCCTTGGAGCGGCTCGGCATCGAGCTCATCCGCGCGCCGCGCACAGTTGAGGACTGGCTGTCGGAGAACGGGGCGCACGTCAGTCGCGTGTGCCTGTCAGGCCCATCCATCGCCGAGGCATTGATCGGCCCGGTCCGTGCTCATACCAATGCGGCGATCGCTTATTACTCAAGCGATTTGCAGCACGCCCGCCTTCAGCACGAAGCGGACGTGTGCCGGGATTGGACCAACGCTGCAGAGATCGAGCGGGTGCGCGCGCAGGAATGCGCGGTGTTGCAGTCGGTTGATTCAGTGGTTGCGCCGAGCGAAGAGGAGGGCGGCACGATCCAGTGTCTGGCGCCGGACGCGTCGGTCGTGCTGCTGCCGCCGTGTTTCTACGACGCGCCCGAGATCGTCGCCCATGACCGCGATCATTTCGCGCCATTGGTCGACATCGTGTCCGTGGGTGTCCCGCACACGCCCAATGGTGACGCGGCGCTTTTCATTGCGCACGATGTCATGCCCCTCGTGTGGCAGGCGTGTCCAGATGCCTGCCTCGTGCTGGTCGGTTATTCGCCGCTGCCCGAAATTCAGGCGCTCGCCGGGTCGAAAATCATTGTCATCGAGCAAGTCTCGGCGATCGAGCCGATTCTGGCCCAAGCCCGCGTGATGTTGGCAGCAGTGCGCTCGGGCGCGGGCGTCAGAGGCAAGGTCGTCGATGCGTTGCGGCTGGGCGTGCCGGTCGTGACGACCCGCGTGGGCGCCCAGGGGATCGGGATTGAGCCGGGGGTCGAGGCGGTCGTCGCGGACGACGCGGCGGGGCTGGCTGAGGGTGTCGTCACGCTGCTGCGCGATCCTGGACGCTGCGCCGCGCTGTCAAATGCAGGGGCCAGCTTGGTACGCCGACGCTTCTCCAGGACCGCGGCGCGAGCTGCGCTCAGGGCGATCTTTCCCGCGCCGTGCTGCGTCGTTTGCGGCTCGGCTGGAGTGGTCGTGGCACCGGACGACAATCTCCGCGAGGGCTTCGTTTGTCGCAGCTGTTTCGCGCTTGGGCGGGCAGGAGCGCTGGCCCGCGTGGCTCTGGCCCGCTACGCGTCCAACGACGCCGTCTCCTTGGCGGCATGGGCGCGACAGAGGCCCACCGTCGCAGTCCATGAACTGGGCTTCGTCGGCGGGGTCGCGGACACATTGCGCGGCCAGCCCTGGTTCACGTGCTCGGAGTATTTCGAGGATGTCCCGCTCGGGCAGACGGGTCCGGACGGTGTTCGCTGCGAGGACGTGACGCGGCTGACCTACGCAAGTGAGTCGTTCGATCTCGTCATCAGCCAGGACGTCATGGAACATGTGGCCGATCCGGTGGCGGGGTTCGCCGAAACCGCCCGTGTCCTCCGCCCTGGCGGCTCGCATATTTTCACCATCCCGCAGAATCGAGAGCTGGGCCGGAGCATCACGCGGGCGCGGCTGAACGGAGGCGCCGTCGAGTATCTGCTGCCGGCCGAATACCATGGAGATCCGGTCCGGGCAGAGGGGGCGCTGGTGTTCACCGAATTCGGCTCCGATCTGCACGACCTGCTGACCCGCGCCGGCCTGCGTCTGGTCGAGCACGCTGTGCCGGTCAGGCCCGATGCGGGGGCGCCGTTCCTGCGCGTGTTCGAAGCAATCAAGCCGTCCGAAGGGCGGTGATCGCAATGATTGCCTCGGCTGGCCGGATGCCGCCGCCATCACTGACGATGTATGACGTGTGCTAGGCCGCAGACCCGTCCGCGTACAATCTGCACGGTAGCATATGATACGCAGCACCGAGGGTGGGTTACGGAGCGTCGGTCGAGGCTTTTGCGCCTGACAGCTAACGATTGAAGAGCCGTTTCATCAGCCCATTCGAAGCCGGTTTAGGCATTGCCTTGGCCACCAGGCCGGGCCAGTCGGAGTAGTTAATCCGATGCTCCTCCTCTGCGGTCAGCGGCGGCAGCGGCTGGTCGCGGCGGCGCCCAACGACCGCGGTATGATAATTCGGCAGCAAGCCGCTCCGGGTCAGCATCTGCTCAATTAAAATGATCAGCCGGGCGACCGTCTGATCTCTAGGGTCCGTCCAGTCGAAATTCGGCAGGATGCCCGCAAAGAACGGCCGCATGATCGCGCCGCCGTAGTCTTGCCGATAGATCACGTCGAACCACTGATAGGTCAACGGCAGAATGCGGGACGCATGCACGCCCTCAGACGGGTCGTGTGCCAACATCCACTCCAACGAAGGAGGAGGCAGCGTTTCGCGAGGCTGCTGGGTCAGCATGTCCCGGCGGTACTGGGGAGCAAGGCAGTCGTTGACCTCATTCATGATCGCCATCAGATCGGGCGCGTGCATGTGGAGGTCGGGGCCGACGTATTCGTCAAACCATAGCAGGCCGCCAGGCTTCAGCACGCGGTGGATCAGGGCATACATGTCCTCGATCTGGTCGAAATGGTGGATCGCCGCCAATACGAACACCGCGTCAAACCCGGCTGTTGGCAGGCTTTCGGTCAGCGGATCTCCGCAGCGCAGGTCAAGCTTACCGGCATAGTCCTTGTTCGCCATGCGCGCCTGCGCCTGTTCAACGGCGGTGCGGGACTTCTCATAGGCGGTCACGTGCTGCACATAGCCTCTGGCGACCAGGTACTCTTCCACGAAGGCCATGCCCGAACCGATGGACAGCAGACGGCTGGGAGGGGGATCGAAAAAACGTTTTGCGATACTGTCGAGAATACCGTGTTGCGAGAAACCGTCGCCTTCGCGCACAGGCCCGCTATCGAGCGCTCCTGTCATTGGCATGGAAACGGCATACCGATATAGGAACGGGTGTTGTGTGAAGTCGAACGGGTCTCCTTCGATCAGCGCCTGGGATCCGACATGTTCACCTTTTCCGTAGCGCTCATCCCAGAACGAGGTCGCGTCAACCGCCGGCTTCTCGGTGTCCATGCGTAAATCCTGCAAAGTTCAGCGTCCGTGCACCATCAAGCCCGGCGGCACGGTCGGCAGCAAGCGCTCAAAATACGGCCTGACCCATATGGGGTCATGCCATGTTCTGTAGTGCAGAAGTGGATGGCCGAGAACCGGGCAAGGCTGGCCCGCAGGACGCCCCGGACATAGCTGCCAGAGGCAATGGCCAGCGCGACCCCCGGCGCTGGTCGCCCTCGGACGCCGCAACTGTCGGGCGCACCGAGCAGGACAAGGAAGCTGCCCAGGCCGCCTCCTCCGCGCGTCGGTTCACCGCTCTCGTCCGTGGATGCAGCGCCGGGCGGCCGACACGCCCTGCCGCGCCCGCGGCCGATTTGGACACTTGGCTCACTGAAGCGCGCCTGCGTGCGGCATCTCCCATGCAAAGCCCGGGAAAGCCACGGAACAAAGGAAGATCTCCGAGGCCTTCCGGCCCGAGTGAAGCTATGGTTAGTTGCCAGCGGATGGCTTGTGCATGACGTCAATCAAAGTTCCTCAACCTGTAATCCTGTGCATCGCGCTGCTGCTCTCGTTGAGCGCAGTGTTCAATGCCCAGCTTCTCACCGGTTTCAACCACCTGACCGGCGACCGGGTGGATGGTCTCATTCAGACCAGCATCCTCGAACATTGGTTCAATGTCCTGCGCGGGCAGGCTGCCTGGGATACCACCAACTACTTCTATCCGCACCGCGGCACGCTGGCCTACAATGATGGCTACCTCCTATACGGCCTGGCCTACTCCGGCTGGCGCGCTTTGGGCGTGGATCCGTTCCTCTCGGCCGAGCTGGTCAACCTGCTCCTGCGCATCCTGGGTTTCGCGGCCGCATACCAATTCGCCTGCAGTGTCCTGCACGTATCGCGGGGGTGGGCAACACTCGGCGCAGCACTGTTCACGCTCAGCGTGAGCACCTATCAGCAATCCGCCCACGCCCAGGTCCTGAGCGTGGCCTTGGGACCGGCCGTCGCGCTGCTTGCCGCGCGGACCCTACGCGCCCTGGAGACCAGCCAGTCGAGGGCAGCGCTCGGCTGGGGCGCGGCTGCCGCGATCCTGGCGTCGGCCTGGCTGCTGACGGCGTTCTACATGGCCTGGCTGCTGGCCTTCTACGTCCTGCTGCTGGCGCTCGCTGCCCTTGCGACGAGGCCCGAGATGCGGAAGTGCAGCGCCGCTATCCTTCGGCGCGAGTGGCCGGCGATCCTCGCAATCGCACTGATCGGCGTGGTCACGGCCGCGCCGTTCCTGGCGCTTTATCTGCCCAAGGCGCGGGAAAGCGGGATGCACGAGTTTGCCGCGCTCCGCCCCTACCTTCTCGACCCCCGCGATACGCTTCGGATCGGGCCGGGCAACCTCTTGTTCGGGTGGTCCGACAGCCTGCTTACGGAGGGCCGAGCCGCAACTTCTGCGGAGCGGATTGTCGGTTGGCCGCCGGCGTTCCTGGCCTGCTTCCTGGCCGCTGCCTGGTCCTGGCGACGGTCGCCTGCGACGTGGCCAGCCATTCTGGCCATCGGCGCGGTCTATGCCCTGACCCTCAATTTCCATGGAATATCGGGGTGGTGGATCGTCTATCACCTGATCCCGGGCGCCAAGGCGATCCGCGTCGTGGCTCGCGCCTGGATCATGCTGACCGGACCGATGCTGTGCATCGTGCTGCTCTGGCTACGCAACCTGTATGGCACGCGGCCGCTTGCGGCGGTGGTCCTGTCGGCGCTGCTGATGGCCGAGCAGGTCAGCACCGGGCCGAACGTCGCTCTCCTCGATCGAGCCGGCGAGCTGCGGCATCTGGATGCGGTTCTGCCGCCTCCGGCCCGGTGCCGCGCCTTCGCCGTCGTATCGGCGCGGACCGACGACCCGGAATCGGATGCGACTCTGCAAACGGCCAGCGCCAACGCCAATGCCATGTTGATTGCCGAGGTCGCGGGCCTACCCACGATCAACGGCCTCTCCACCTTCAACCCGCCGGATTGGAACGCCGCTGATCCCAGCCGCCCCGATTACATCGCCCGTCTCACATCCTACACGCGAGCGCACGGGCTGGACGGGGTGTGTGGCCTGGACCTGCGGACAGGGCACTGGTACGGAGACCTCGGGCGCTACAGGCCCTTTCATCTGGTGGCCATCGGCGGCTTGCTGTCGATGCGCGCTGATGAAGCAGGCGGCGAGTTGCTGGGGACTGGCTGGTCCTCGCCACAGCCCTGGGGACGGTGGGCGGGCCATCGCGCGACCTTGCGATTCCTGCCTCAAGGCGGACGGGGCGCGGTACGCCTGACAGCTTGGAGCGTTGTCTTTCCGTCGCCGCCCGCCCGTACGCAGCGCGTGGCCGTGATGGTGAATGGCCAAACTGCTGCGATCTGGACAATGAGCACCATCCCGGCCGCCTACCAAGCCCTGCTGCCGCCCGACGCCTCTGGTGGTGCATTCGAAGTCACGCTCGTTAACCTGGACGCGGATTGTTCGCACGACGCTGACTGCGCCGTCGACAGCAGCACCCCGAGCCTTGGTCTGATTGCGGTTCAGCTGGACTGGCCTTGACGAAGTCTCCACGTCGGGGCTTCTCGATGCCGGCACGGGGTCACGACATAAAGTGGATGCTGCCAGTGGGCCAGCCTGTATACGGAGGCCAGGCGACACCCGCTGCTGACCGGCGCGGCCGTGCTGGGCGGCATCGCCCTGGCGGGCCTGCTGCGTGGCGGAAGCGCCCATGCCCAAGGCCATGCGGAGCCGTTCGCCAGCCGGGCGCTGCACATCACCTTGGAGGCGAAGCCGGGACGGGAGGCGGAGGTGGAGCAGTTGCTGCAGGACATCCGCACGGCTGTCGAGGGCGAGCGTGGCACCTGTCCCTGGTACGGACGCTATCCAGCCGCCGGGTGTTCGAGATCTTTGAGACGTTCCCCAGCCACGCCGCCCGCGCACGGCACCTCGCTGGTCGTGGCGGCCGCATGCTGTTGGTCCGCAGCCCGGCGTTGCCGGCACGGGCGCCGAGCATCGTCCCGCTGGAGGTGCTCCTCAGCAAGCCAAGCTCGTCGGGGTAGGTGGAGGACGCCGACGAAAGTCGCTAACAAGGGTTTCTGACGACAGAAACCCCGACCAAGCAATGCCTTTGCCGAGACCTGCGCAGCGCCGCGTCGGACGGGGCACGTTCGCTCGCGACAACCCCGCGGCAATCGGTTGACGGATGACTGCCCTGATCGAGATTGTCGCGGGCAGGCCGTGACGGGGCATCACCATTTCCGACCTGGCCCGAGCCGTGAATTGCATGGCGCCCGGTGATTTCCGTGCTGAAGCCCGCGTCTGGTCGTCGGATCGTGTTGCGCCGCACCGTCCCGAGAGGCTCCGATTGACGGCGATGGAACCGTTCCCAGTTCGAGCCACAGACCCTTCCCTCAAGCAAAGCTTCGTCCCGGTGAAGCGACTGCTGTTGGTCGGCGCATTGGTTTCCATCGCCAGCGCCAACGCCGGCGCCGTCCAAACCACCAAGGTGACGCCGCTTCTCTCGCGCGGCCTGACCGGCGTCGCCGGCAAGCAAGGCGCAATGATGACGATGGAGTATGCGCCCGGAGCAGCGGACCCCGTCCATCTCGTCGGCCGCAATGCGAGCAGGACGAAGCTGGCCAAGTTCTTCGCCTCCTTTGTCAAGGACAAGGGTGCGCCCGTCGTCATGCCGGTCCAGTGAGCCGCATCAGCGGGTCGGCGCGCACGGCGCCGTTCGGGCCGAACAAGAATTCGCACGGATGCTGCCGGTGGGCTATTTCCGCCATGTGCTCACGGACGCGCCTGGCAGGTATTGATTCTACCCCGTTATCGCAGCGCAGCCGGGGCTGGGGTCTGTGAACCCGCCCTCTGATCCGTGCGCAATGCTGGCCTGCCCGGCATACAGCGACCATCTCACGGTTTCGAGGTCGCCTCATGCAAACGCAGCACGGTGCGGGCATTCGTGGAACTCGTCGCCAGCGTGTTGATGGCGCCGGTGCGCAGGGCGCCCAGAATGGCGGCAGCCTTGGTGTTCTCGCTCGCGATTGCGATCACGTTGGGGATGCGGCTCAGGTCGCGGGTGGTCAGGCCGATGACCCGGCCCTGCATGTTGGTGCTGGACGCGCGGCCATGGATGTCGATGAAGTCGTAGCCCATGATGTCGCCGATGGTCCCGGAAAGCCGGGCCTCTGCCACCTCCTGCGGGGAGAACCATCCCATCCGGACCATGTTGCTGTCTTCGCTGAGATCGCCGATCCCGACCAGCGCCACATCCGCCCGGCGCGCGCGGTCGAGCACCAGCTTGACGGTGTCGTTGCGGTAAAGCTCGTCGCGCAGGCTGGCATCGGCCACGAGGGCCGGCGCATACAGTGTTTCGCTCTCGCCGCCGAAGCGCACGGCCAGCCGGCGGCAGATGTGGTCCGGGTTCATGTGCTCCCCCGCCCGGACCGACCCGCCGATGGCGCACACGAACGTCACCGCGCGGCGGGACGGCGCCACGCAGTCCGCCACGGCGGCCACGTTGCGGCCCATGCCGACCGCGACCGTCATGCCCTCGGTCAGCGTGCGCGAAAGGTGGTCTGCCACCAGGCCCGCCACTGCCACGCGCTGCGCCTTCGGATCCCGTTGGTCGAGCGACACGAGCAGCCGGTCGATGCCGAACCGGCTGATGAACTCCTGCTCCAGTTCATTGCTGACGCCGGGGTGCTGGTGCACCCGGATCTCGACGATGCCGTCCTCCCGGGCTCGTTTGAGCAGACGGCTGACCTTGGCGCGGGACAGTGAGAAGCGGCGGGACAGCTCCTCCTGCGTGATCTCCTGGTGGTAGTAGAGGCTGGCGATCTCAACCAGCATGTCTGCCGAAACGTCGCCCCAATCGGGGGGGCGTCGGACGTCCTTTGGTAATGCGCTCACGATAGGGATCCCGGCTTGCGGGATTGCAGCTAGGCCTTTTTGACGGCTTCCTCAAACTCACGGATGCGGGCGACCTTGGACCCGGAACGTGCTGGCTCGAATTCCGACGCCAGCCAAGCGCGCAGGATCGTCTTGGCCAGCTCGGAGCCGACCACGCGCGCGCCCATCGTGATGACCTGGGCATCGTTGCTTTTGCGCGCCCGTTCCGCCGAGTAGGTGTCGTGGCACTGCGCGGCGCGGATGCCCGGCACCTTGTTGGCGCTGATCGCCATGCCGATCCCGGTGCCGCAAAGCAGCACGGCCCGGTCGTTGCGTCCATCCACGATCGACTGCGCGGCGGCGAAGGCGATGTCCGGATACAGCACGGGCTGGGTGTCGTGGGTGCCGAAATCCTCCACGTCCAGGCCGCAATCGACGAGCACCTGCTTGAGGATTTGCTTCAGCTCGAAGGCTGCTTCGTCGCAGCCGATCGCGATTGCCATGGACCTTTCCTTTCCGAAGCGAGCGACAGTGCATTGCACAATTGCTCATTTGGTGAAATTCACATCAATCAGTTGAAGGGACTATAGGCTGCCAAAACCCACGTTTGCAAATTATGATACGGGTTTATGCCATATATAGATGCAATGTAGTGGATGCCTTGTGTGAACGTTCATGCAGGCTCTTGACAACGGTGCAGGCTTGCGTGAGGTTTGGTAAAAATCGGGAGGACGATATGGATCAATCACGGGAGCCACGGCCCGCATGAACCGGGTCATCAACAATCCGGACGAGGTCGTCGAGGACAGCCTGCGCGGCTACATCGCGGCATGCCCCGGCCTGTTGCAGGAAACGGCCCACCCCCGCGTCCTGCGCCGGACAGGTCCCGCCGTGCCGGGCCGCGTCGGCGTGGTCACCGGCGGCGGCTCCGGCCACGAGCCCGCCTTCCTCGGCTACGTCGGACCCGGCCTGCTGGACGCGGTCGCCATCGGCGAGGTGTTCGCATCGCCCACCGCCAAGAGCTTCCACGCCGCGTTTCAGGCGGCTGACTCAGGCGCGGGCGTCGCCTGCCTCTACGGCAACTACGCCGGCGACAATATGAACGTGAAGATGGCGGTCAAGCTCGCCGCCAAGGACGGCGTGAACGTCCGGACGGTGGTCGCCAACGACGACGTCGCCTCCGCCGGGCCGCAGGAGCGGGACAAGCGGCGTGGGGTGGCGGGCGAGATCATCATGTGGAAAGCGGGCGGAGCGCGCGCAGCCGAGGGCGGCTCGCTGGAAGACGTGATCGCCGCCGCCCAGAAGGCGATCAACCAGACGCGTTCCGTCGGCATCGGCCTGTCCGCTTGCACCATCCCCGCCGCGGGCAAGCCGAATTTCACCATCAAGGACGGCGAGATGGAGGTCGGCATCGGCCACCATGGCGAGCCCGGCATCGCCGTGATGCCCATCGCCCCCGCCCGCGACATGGCCGCCGACATGGTCGAGCGCATCGTCGCCGACCTGCCGTTCGCCCGCGGCGACGACGTGGCCGTGCTCGTCTCTGGCCTCGGCGCCACGCCGGTTATGGAGCTGTACTTGCTCTACGGCCACGTCGACGAGATGCTGCGCGCCCGCGGCATCACCCCGCGCCACCGCTTCGTCGGCAACTACTTCACCTCGCTCGACATGATGGGCGTTTCCCTCACCCTCACGCGCCTGGATGCGGAACTGGACCGGCTGATGGCCGCCCCCGCGCGCTCCATCGGCCTGACGGTCGGGGAGCACTGAAAATGGACTCGGTCAGCGAACGGGATGCCGGGCTAGTCGTGCTGGACATGGCTGCGGCGGTCGTGCGCGAGCAGGCCTTCCTCAGTGAGATCGACGGCAAGATCGGCGATGGCGATCACGGCATCAACATGGGCAAGGGCTTCCGCCTCGCGGCCGACCGGCTGCGCGCAGGCGGCCCGTTCGGCCTGGCGCACGGATTGCAGACGCTCGGCGACACGCTGCTCGGCGACATCGGCGGCTCCATGGGCCCGCTCTACGGCACGTGCTTCACAGAGATGGCGGATGCGCTGGACGGAGCCGGCCGCATCGACGCCGCCCGGTTCTTGACCATGCTGCGCGCGGGCTACGGCGCGGTGATCGATCTCGGCGGCGCCAAACCCGGCGACAAGACGCTCGTGGACGTGCTCGACCCCGCCGTAACCGCATTCGAGGCGGCCCAAAGGCGGACCGAGCCATTCGCCGCGTGTCTCGCCGACATGAAGCAGGCCGCCGTCTCGGGCCTCGAATCCACCCGCGACATGGTCGCCCGCATCGGCCGCGCGAGCCGGCTGGGCGAACGGTCCCGCGGCACGCTCGATGCCGGCGCCGCCTCCTGCAGCCTGCTGCTGGGAACCCTGGCGGACGGGCTGACCAAACTGTTGCACGACCAGCAAGGAGCATCGCCATGAGCGAATCCGCCACGGTATCCCGGCCCAACCAGCTTCCCGAGACCATGCAGGCCATCGTCGCCTACGCGCCCGGCGATTACCGGTTGGAAACGGTCGAGGTGCCGCGCGCCGGGCCGGACGACATCATCATCGAGGTCGAAGCCTGCGGCATCTGCGCCAGCGACATCAAGACGTTCGAGGGCGCGCCGTCCTTCTGGGGCGACGACAAGGGCCAGCCCCGCTACGTCAAGGCGCCGATGATCCCCGGCCACGAGTTCATCGGCCGCGCCGTCGAGATCGGCGGGAACGTCGCGCAGAAAGGCCAGTACAAGGTCGGCGACCGCCTGATCTCCGAGCAGATCGTGCCGTGCGAGGAGTGCCGCTACTGCCGCCGGGGCGAGTACTGGATGTGCGAGCGGCACGACGTGTACGGCTTCCAAAGCAACGTCAACGGCGGCATGGCGAAGTACATGCGGTTTCCCAAGGAGTCGCGCACCCACCATGTGCCGCAGGATCTGCCGATGGAAAAAGCGGTCCTGGTTGAGCCTTATGCCTGCTCGGTCCACGCGGTCAACCGCGGGCTGATCCAACTGGACGACGTCGTCGTGCTCGCAGGCGCCGGGCCGCTGGGCCTGGGGATGGTGGGGGCGGCGCGGCTCAAGAACCCGTCCAAGCTGGTCGTGCTCGACGCCAAGCCCGACCGGCTCGAGCTGGCCAAGCGCTTCGGCGCCGACGTGGTCATGAACCCGCTGAAAGAGGACGTCGTCCAGGCGGTGAAGGACATGACGGACGGCTACGGCTGCGACGTGTACATCGAGGCGACGGGGCACCCGTCCTCGGTCACGCAGGGCCTGAACATGATCCGCAAGCTAGGCCGCTTCGTCGAGTTCAGCGTCTTCGGCCAGGAGGTCACGGCAGACTGGAGCATCATCAGCGACCGCAAGCAGCTCGACCTCTACGGGGCGCATCTCGGGCCGTACTGCTACCCGCTGACGATCGCCGCCATCAACGACGGACGCCTGCCGACCGAGGGCGTCGTGACGGACGTGCTGCCGTTGTCGGAGTGGAAGGCCGGCTTCGAGAAGATGAAAAAGGGCGACGGCTCGATCAAGATCGTGCTCGTTCCGGAATGAGAACCGGCCCGGCCGCCTGAACGCGGCAACAACGGTCCACGCCGTCATAACGGCGAGGCAGGGAGAGGAACAACGATGGCCAGGCGCGGCAAACTGGACGTAAGGCTCGCTGTGGGTTCGGGCGCAGTCCTCGTCCTGCTCGCCGCGATGGCCGTCGATACGAAGGTCGTCAAGATCGGCTCCGCCGAGGACGTGCAGGCGGGCGTTTTCTCCGCTGCGACGTACGGCAAGGCGCAGTTCCCGAAAGTGCAGTCGGCGATCGAGAGCCGCGCCGTGGACGCCGCCGTGCTGGCCGCGGCCCTGGCCAAGGACCAGGCAGCGGCCGAGACGCAGTACGGCGTGCCGGCGCCGGCAGGCCCCGAGTACTCCGTCAAGTTCACCGGCAAGGTGGGCAAGCAGGACTTCGGCGTCTATGAGGTCGCCATCCCCGGCGTCCCCGAGACCACCCACGTCAGCGTGCAGACCGGGCCCGCGATCAACGGAACCGACCTGCGCGACGCCACAGGCTTGATCAAGTTCGGGGATTTCAGCAACCAGATCGACTACCAGAACGCCGGCTCGGCGCTGAACAGTGAGATGAAGAAGGAAGTGCTGTCAGAGGTCGGCGCCACCGACCTGACGGGCAAGACGATCTCGGTCGTCGGCGCCTTCGAGCTGTCCGACCCGGCCGAGTGGGTGGTCACCCCCGTGAAGCTGGCCGTGCAATGAGCATGGCATCGGCGAGTGCCGCATCGGGAATCGCGCCTGCGGCTGGAGACGCCGTGCTCTCGGCGCGCAACGTCACCAAGACGTACGGCAACACCCAAGCGCTCAAGGGCGTGAACTTCGACATCCGCCGCGGCAAGGTCACTACGCTGTTCGGCGAGAACGGCGCCGGCAAGTCGACGCTGATGAAGATCCTGTCCGGCGTCGTGACGCCGACCTCGGGGGAGATCGAGCTTGATGGATGCCGGGTCAGCTTCGCGTCAACGGTGGAGGCCCGGGACAACGGCATCTCCATCATCCACCAGGAGCTGAGCCTCGCGCCCAACCTCAGCGTGCGCGACAACATCTTTCTCGGGCGCGAGCTGCGCCGCCCGTCCGGCATCGATTTCGACGAGGAAGCCCGGCAGACAAAGATCCTGATGGAAGATCTCGAGGAGGAGATCGACCCGATGACCCCGGTCGAGGAGCTCCGCCTCGGCCAGCAGCAGCTCGTTGAGATCGCCCGCGCGCTGTCCGTCGACGCGCGCATCCTGATCATGGACGAACCGACCTCCGCGCTGAGCGCGGCCGAGGTCGAGGTGCTGTTCAAAGTCATCCGCGACCTCACAAGCCGCGGCGTCTCGATCGTCTACATCTCCCACCATCTGGAGGAAGCGCTCCAGATCACCGACCACGCGGTGGTGTTGCGCGACGGCGCCATCACGGCCACCGCCGAGGCGAAGGACATCGACCTGCAGTGGATCGTCCACCACATGGTGGGCGACCACTACGACCGAGGCTCCCCGCCCACCGGCTACGCGTTCGGCGACGTGGTGCTGTCGGCCAACGACGTCTGTGTGGCCGACACGGCACGCCCGGGCGTCCTGATCGTCGACCACCTCTCGCTCGACGTGCGTGCGGGCGAGATCGTGTGCATCTACGGGCTGATGGGCGCCGGGCGCACGGAGCTGCTGGAGGCGATCGCCGGACGCGTGCCGATGGTGGCCGGCCAGGTGCTGCTGGAGGGCGAGCCGGTCGCCGGCCTCAATATTGCCGGGCGCATCGCCAAGGGCCTTGTCCTGGTGCCCGAGGACCGGCAGCGCGACGGCCTGGTGCAGACGATGTGCGTCGGCGAGAACCTGTCGCTGGCCAGCATCGGCGCGTTCGTCAAGCGCATGCTGACGTCGCGGCCGCGGGAGCAGGCGCTGGTCGACCAGTCGATCCGCAACGTCCACATCAAGACCGCGGGCGGTACTGCGGCCATCGGCTCGTTGTCCGGCGGCAATCAGCAGAAGGTGGTCATCGGCAAGATGCTGGCGACGCGTCCCAAGGCCATCCTGCTGGACGAGCCCAGCCGCGGCATCGACATCGGCGCCAAGGCCGAGGTGTTCCGTCTGCTCGGCGAACGGGCGGCGCAGGGGCTCGCCGTCGTGTATTCGACGTCGGAGGTCCAGGAGTGCCTGAGCATCGCGCACCGGATCGTCGTGATGAGCAAAGGCAGGATTTCCGCCGAGTTCGGGCCCGGCGTCGCGAAGGAAGACGTCATGGCCGCCTCCGGCGAAGCCGTGGTCGGCTGACAAAACAGCAAGAGTCCTGACAATGACCCAAACGACCTTGCCCGCAAAACGCCCCAGCCTGGGTTCGTTCACCAGCGATTTCGACATCGCCAGGATCCTGCTCGAAGGCCGGGCCTTCTTCGCGCTAATTGCGATCATCATCGTCTTCTCGCTTCTGTCGCCCTACTACTTCTCGCTTGCCAACTTCCTCACGATGGCCTCCCACGTCGCCATTTTCGGAATTCTCGCGGTCGGCATGCTGCTCGTCATCCTGAACGGCGGGATCGACCTGTCGGTCGGGTCCACGCTCGGCCTGTGCGGCGTGACCGCCGGGTTCCTGATGCAAGGGGTGTCGTTCCCGGCGCTCGGCTACACCCTCTACCCACCGGTCTGGGCGGTCGTGGTCCTCACCTGCGCCCTGGGCGGCTTCGTGGGCCTGGTCAACGGCGTGCTCGTCGCGCGCTTCAAGGTCCCGGCGTTCGTCGCCACCCTGGGCGTCATGTACGTGGCCCGCGGCGTCGCGCTGCTGATCACGGACGGCCTCACCTACAACAATCTCGGCGGCCGGCCGGAGCTCGGCAACACCGGCTTCAACTGGCTCGGCTTCAACCGCCTGCTTGACGTCCCGATCGGCGTGATGGTGCTGGTGGTGGTCGCACTCATCGGCAACCTGGTGCTGAGCCGCACCGCCTTCGGCCGCTGGCTCTACGCGTCGGGCGGCAACGAGCGCGCGGCGGAACTGTCCGGCGTTCCGGTCAAGCCGGTGCAGATCACCGTCTACGTCCTGTCCGGGATCTGCGCCGCCATCGCGGGCCTCATCCTGTCGTCGCAGCTCACCTCGGCCGGTCCGACGGCGGGGGTGACCTACGAGTTGACGGCCATCGCCGCGGTGGTCATCGGCGGCGCGGCCCTGACCGGCGGCCGCGGCACGGTGCGCGGCACCCTGCTTGGCGCGTTCGTCATCGGCTTCCTGTCCGATGGGCTGGTCATCATCGGCATCTCTTCCTACTGGCAGACGGTTTTCACCGGCGCCGTCATTGTGCTCGCGGTGCTTCTGAACGCCGTGCAGTACCGCCGCCGTCCCGCAAAACCCACGACGCCCCCACCAGGTCATCCGACGTTCGCGCCGAAGGCGGGCTAGGAGCGACAGGCCACACTGGTTTCGAAACGGCTGCAACCAGGCCGCGAGTGCTGCACATCCAAAGGGAGAAACATCGTGTCACGCAGAACACTGCTATCGACTATCGCCGCCGTCGCACTGGCTGTTCCGGCACTGGGCTACAGTGCGGCGCCGGCCGCTGCAGCAGGAGGCCTGATGACCATCATCGTCAACGACCCCTCCAACCCTTACTGGCAGACCGAAGGCGCCGTGGCCAAGGCCCAGGCGGAGAAGCTTGGCTACACGGCCAATGTCGGCGCGTCCAAGGGCGACACCAACACCGAAAGCAACCTGATCGACACGGCCATCACCAACCGCTCCGTCGCGATCATCCTGGACCCGGCGAACGCCAGCGGGTCCGTCGGCGCCGTGAAGAAGGCCATCGCCGCGAACATCCCGGTCATCCTCGTCAATGCCGAGATCAACCAGGAAGGCCTCGCCAAGGCGCAGCTCGTCTCCAACAACGCACAGGGCGCGGCGCTCGGCGCCCAGCAGTGGGTGAAGGACGTGGGGCAGAAGGGCAACTACGTCGAGCTGCTCGGCGCACCGTCCGACAACAATGCCGCCACCCGGTCCAACGGGTTCAACACCGTGCTCAGCCAATACCCCGACCTCAAGAAGGCCGGGTCGCAGGTCGCCAGTTGGGACCGCACCCAGGGCCACGACAAGATGCAGAACCTGCTCCAGGCCAATCCCAACATCATCGGCGTGATCAGCGGCAACGACGAGATGGCGGTCGGCGCGATCGCGGCGCTGAAAGAGGCGGGCAAGTTGTCGAGCATCAAGGTGGGCGGCTTCGACGGTTCTCCGGATGCCGTGGCCGCGGTCAAGTCGGGAGAGCTGGCCTACACCGTGCTTCAGCCGGTGGCCACCTTTGCCGCAAAGGCGGTGGACGAGGCGGACTCGTTCATCAAGACCGGCAAGACAGGAGCGGTGACGGAGAAGCAGCTGTTCAACTGCATTCTCATCACCAAGGCAAACGCAGGGCGTTTCGTCGGGCAGTTCACGCTTGGGAAGTGACGGCAGGCGGGTGGCTCTCACGGGCTACCCGCTTGTTTCTGCCCGTGTGAGCGGCGGGTGGCCGATGTGCACCGGCAAACGCCTGCTGCTGTTGAGAACCCTGAATGGGACGGGGCGCAGCCGGGTACCTGGTCATCCAATTCTATTTCGCGACGACTTCTGGCAACTGCCGCCATGGCGACCTGGCGTCACCCGAACCCAGCCTTCTCAGGTTCTGCACAATGGCTGTAAGGTGGAACTCCTCGGCGGCACCTTGCAACCCAAGCAACCGTAGGCGCCGGGTCCTGAACTGCTGCTTGAGATGGGCAAGCAGGATCTCAACCTTCAGGCGTCGCCGCTGTGACTGGACGTAGATCGTCGTACCGGCGAGCGCCTGGGCAGCCCTGCGGGCCGGCTCGTATATGCTGACGTTGACCTCCGTGAGCTTTGCCGGTCGTGCACCGGGCCTTGAGGCGCAAGCTCGGCAATCGGCTGCCTGCGCCAAATACCTCCGCGTGCCCCGACTGTGCTCGAAAGCCGCAAGGTGCGGCTTGTGCTCGGACGGGCAGCGCCAAGCGTTCTTGGCCTCGATGCAGGTGAAGCTTTCGCGTGTGAATCGCCGTCCGTCTGCGCCGTGCCGGGGAGGTGGTTCCCTCAACGGCAACACTCTGCCACCGAAGGGTGGGAGGGCCATCCACCACATCACCTCAGTGCATTCGGGCCGGTCATCGGCGCCCCTATCGTGAACCAGAGCTTCGCGGGTGCATCTGGCTGGCATGGGCAGGTTTGTTGTGGGTCTGGATGGACACGCTCCTACGATAGCCATCGCGTCCCCGAAAACGATAGCGTCCGTCAAGCTGACTGGCCCATGTTGTGCACGGCCTTCCGCGAGGCGGCGGGCTGTCGGCCTTCTTGTCTCTATCCACGAACGGGTGTGTGGCTCATGACCATCTGGCGCGCTCCGTTCCTCAGCCTGCTGATGGTTGCCTGCATCGTGGGCAGAGTGCTTCCGGCCGGCGCACAAGGCGCGCCAGCAGGACGGCCAAAGACGGCCATGAGCGCCGCAACGCAGTTGGGCTGGGTGCGCAACGGCGAGTTCGCCCCTATCATCGTCGCAGAGGCCAAAGGCTTCTTCGCCGAGGAAGGCATCGCCCACCGCATCATCGACGGCGGCCCCGGCAAGAACCCGGTCCCGATTGTCGCCGTGGGCCAGGCGCAGTTCGGCGTCGCCACCTCCGGCCTTTATCTGCTTGCGGCGCGCACCGCGCGGGACCCGGTCGATGTGGTGGCCGTCGCCGCCCTGTATCAAAAAACCCCGAGCGCCTTCCTGACCATCGGCGATCCCGGGGACCGCGATCCCATGCCCAAGGACCTGGAAGGCAAGACAATCGGCGTGCAGGCCGGGTCGGAGTTCTTCGTTGCCGCGCTGGCGCGCAAGAACGGCGTAGACGAGAGCAAGATCAAGATCGTCACGGTCCAGGCCAATGCAGAGCCGCTGCTCGTCGGCCAGATCGACTACTTCAACGGGTGGGTGATCAACCAGACCTACCAGATCGAACAAGAGGCGGCGAAAAGCGACGCCCCGCCCAGGCTGCGCGGCAAGACCTGGAAGGCGTTGCGGTTCGCCGAATGGGGCTTCCCCGCCTACAGCGACGTGATCTTCACGACCGGCGCCGTGACGCGGGAGAACCCCGAGTTGGTGCGCCGCTACGTCAGCGCGGTCAGCCGGGGCACGCGGTACATCCTCGACCACCCCGAGGAAGCCATCCAGCTCGTCGCGAGCTTCCCCAATCAGATCGAGGATGCGGCCAAGCTCACCTGGCGGTGGCGATATCAGAACCAGTTGTTTGTCAGCCCCGAAACGGAGGCGCACGGACTGTTGTGGATGAACCCGGCGACCTGGGACCAGATGGCGCAATTCATGAAGAACGCCGGTCAGATCCCGCGCACAATCCCGGCCCAGGACGTCATGACCGACCAGTTCATCCCGGCCGCGGCTTTGCCATGAGGGCGGCGCCCATCTCCATACGGTCGGTCTCGCGCCGGTTCGGGAACAGCGTCGCGCTCCGCCCGGTTGACCTGGAGATCGGGGCCGGAGAGTTCGTGGCGTTGGTCGGCTCGTCGGGCTGCGGCAAGACGACCTTGCTGCGCATCGTGGCCGACCTGCAATCGCCCAGCACCGGCGAGATCCGGATCGGGTCAAGCAGCGCCGCCGAGGCCCGCCGCGCCCGGCTGCTGGGCCTCGTGTCGCAGCGCCCGGCCGTGCTGCCATGGAAGCGCGCCATCGACGACGTGCGCTTCACCCAGCGCATCGCCCGCCGCGCCGGGCTCCGGGCCGAGCAGGTGCTGGAGGAGTTCGGCCTGGCCGGTCACGAGGCCAAGCGCGCCCGGCAGCTTTCGGGCGGCATGCTGCAGCGGGTCAACATCGCCAGCGCCATCGCCCATGACCCGGCGGTCCTGCTGATGGATGAGCCGTTCTCCGCGCTGGACGAGATGAAGCGCGAAGAGATCGGCATCTGGTTCGACCGCGAGCTGGCGCAGCGGCCGAAGACGGTGCTGTTCGTGACCCACAACATCGACGAGGCGGTGATGCTGGCCGACCGGCTGATCGTGTTCTCCCCGGCGCCGGGCCGGGTTCTGGAGACCGTGGCGGTGCCGGCCCCGCGGCCTCGTGATCCCAGCTTTCGGCGGGACCCCCGCTTCGTGGAGGTCACGTCGCATGTCAGGGACCTGCTCCTCCACGCTTCCGGCCGTGCCTAGCCCGCCATGTCCGAGAAGCCGGCCACCATGGGTCATGCCGACCTCGCGGGGAGCAACGGGGCCGCGCCGGCACGCTGGCCGTCCCTGCCCCGGCCAGTGGCGAGAACGCTCGGCGCCGCGCTGCGCCTGGCCACGCCCGCCTTGTCGATCCTGGCGCTTTGGTACCTCGCGATCCTGTTCTCCGGCCTGCCGGCGTTCGTGATCCCTCGCCCGGAGCGCGTGCTTGAGACCCTGGTCCAGGACCGCAGCTTCATCACGGTGCACCTGTTGGCGACCTTGGAGGTCGCGGCCCTCGGCTTCATCGCCGCCAACGCCGCGGGGATCGGCCTGGCCGTCTTGTTCGACAGCCTGCCGTTCACCCGCAACCTGCTGATGCCGGCGGCGATCACGCTCCGCAATGTGCCCTACGTCGCGCTGGTGACCGTGTTGGCGCTGGCGTTCGGCGACACCGTCGGCTCCAAGGTGGCGATCGTGGCGCTGGCGGGCTTCTTCCCGGTGCTGGTCAACACCGCCCAGGGACTGCGCGCGGCCGACGACGTGCTGCTCGACCGCATGCGTATCCTGAACGCCAGTTGGATGCAGACGTTCTGGCAGGTGCGGCTGCCGTTCGCGCTGCCCCACATCGTGGCGGCCCAGGAGATCACCGGGAGCGGGTCGATCATCGTGGCGATCAGCGCGGAGTGGATGATCTCCTCGACCGGCCTGGGCTACGTGATCAACCGCGCGCTGCAAACCTACCGCGGCGACCAGGTGTACGCCGTGGCGCTGCTCGCGACGCTGCTGTCCTTTGCCATCTATGCCCTCGTCCACGCCATCGGCCGCCGCCTGGACTGGCGGGCCGTTGAAACCAACCGTTCATCATAGAGTGAGGATGACATGACCATCTCTTAGACCGCCAAGCCCCAAGGCTCCATCCCGCAGGTCGACATCTCGGGCCTTTACTCAGCCGATCCTGCGGACAAGGCGCGGGTGGCCGCGGAGATCGGCGCCGCCTGCCGCGGCGTGGGATTCTTCTACGCGGTGAACCACCACGTGCCGGTCGCCGCCATCGAGGCCGCCCGCGACAAGGCGGCCGAGTTCTTCGACCTGCCCATGGCCGAGAAGCAACAGGTGAAGTGCGACCGCAACAACCGGGGCTACCGCGAGATGGGCGACACCGTGCACAAGAGCGGCAAGCTCTTCGCCCGCGACAGCTACGACCTGGGCTTCCCCGTCGCGGCCGACGACCCTGAGGTCCTGGCCGGCACGCCGCTTTACGCGCCCAACCAGTGGCCCGCGCTGCCCGGCTTCGAAGCGGCGCTCTCAGCCTACTACGCGGGCTGCCTCGAGGTCGGGCTGAAAATCCTCGAAGGGTTCGCGCTCACCCTCGGCCAGGACGAAACCTTCTTCACGCGGCACTTCCGCAAGCCGGTGGCCGACATGGTCGTCAACCATTATTTCGGCCACGCCGAAGCCGTGAGCGTCGGCGGCAGCGAGACCGCGTCGGGCGCCCACACCGACCATGGGATCGTGACGATCCTTTGGCAGGACAACAACGGAGGGCTGGAGGTCATGGGCGCCGATGGCGAGTGGCTCGCGGCACCCCCCGTGCCCGGCAGCTTCGTCGTCAACGTCGGCGAACTCATGAAGCGCTGGACCAACGGCCGCTTCAAGGCGACGGTGCACCGGGTCATTCACCTGAAGGACACGGCGCGCTTCTCCATGCCGCTGTTCTGCAACCCGGATTTCCATACGGTTGTCGATCCGCGCCAACTCGGCGTTCCCGACAGCGAGGCCGCCTACCCACCGGTGCTGTCCGGCGACTTCCTGGTGTCGCACTTCCAGGCCACGCGCAAGCTTTGGGGAGCGGCACGGACCGCTGGAACCGATACGGCGGTCGAGATGGCCGCCGATTGACGCCAACGCCTGCCCGGGTCCTGGATAATGCCCAATCGGTGCAGGGCATTCAGGTTAGGCTTGCTTGCAGCACATCCCCGTAGCGCGGGTCATAGCCTCCGCTGCGGGCGCCAGGCGTCGCGCTGCGGCAGGAAGGGCATCGCAAGCGACGGGCGCAGCCTGATCTCGCCGGGGTCGCGATAGGCGGGCACGCCGACCTCCACCCGGTCCGCAGCCACGTCGTGACGGAACGTGCGGTGCAGGCGGTCCCACAGGCTCAGTCCGCTCGACCAGTTCGAATCCGTCTCGTCCCGCACGGCCGAGTGATGGATGCCGTGCATCCCCGGCGTGGTCAGCACCCAGGCCAGCCGGCGGTCCCAGCCTGGCGGCAGGCGCAGGTTGGAATGGTGGAACAGCACGGACGCGAAGAAGAACGCCTGCCAGCCCCGCAGCGCCCGCGGCGACACGCCGCCCAGCGCCACCTGCGCCGCCCGCCACGGCGCCGAGACCAGCATGTCGGCCGCATGGAACCGCAGCGCCGTCGTGGCGTCCATGTCCAGATCGACATGATGCACCAGATGCAGCCGCCACAGCGCCGGGACCTTGTGCGTCAGGACGTGCCAAAGATAGATCGTGTAGTCCATCCAAAGGAACGCCGCCGCGTCCCGCAGCCAGGCCGGTCCCGGCAGGCGCTGCGCCAGTCCGCGCCGCCGCGCCAGCGCTTGCTGCGCGAGCGGGCGCACCACCGGGCTTTCCACTGCTGCGACCACCGCCATGCTGAGCGCCCCGAAAGCAAGGTTACGGACGACGCGCGCCGGCTCGCTTTGCGTGCGCCGGCGCAGCGGCGTGCGGCGCTCGGCCACGAGGATTGCGGCGGCGGCGCCCAGGATGAGAGCGGGAAGCAGGGGACGTGCCATAGAGGGGCAGATGCGGCTGCGCGGCGGGCGACGCAAGGCTGGCCGTCGGCAAGCAAGCATGCCGGGCTTGGTCCGGCGGGATGACCCCGGTCGCAATCGTCATCCCCATGCTGAACGAGGCGGCGGCCCTGCCGCGCCTGCTGCGCTGCCTTCGAACGCTTGATCCCGCGCCGGCGGAAATCCTGGCGGTGGACGGCGGCAGCACCGACGCCTCGTCCGCCATGGCGGAGGCGGCCGGGCTGCGCGTGATCCGGGACGGCGGCCGGAGCCGGGCGGCGCAGGTCAACGGCGGCGTCGCCGCCGTCGCGGCGCCCATCGTGTGCATCCTGCATGCCGATACCCTGCTGCCCGATGACGCGGTGACGGTGATGCGCCGCGTGCTGGCGGACCCGCGGACCGCGCTGGCCGGCTTCACCCCGCTGCTCAGCGGGCCGGACGGGGTGCGCTGGGGCACCAGCCTGCACAACTGGGCTAAAACCTGGTACGCGCCGCTGCTGTTCCGTCCCCATCTGTTCCTGCGCGGGGCGCGGCTGCTGTTCGGCGACCACGCCATGTTCTTCCGCCGGTCCGATTTCCTCGCTGTCGGCGGCTGCGACCCGGCGCTGCGCGTGATGGAGGATGCCGACCTGTGCGTCCGCCTGAGCCGCCTGGGCCGCGTCCGGCTGGTCAACCGGGTGGTCATCACCTCCGACCGCCGCGTGGCCGCCTGGGGTGCGCTGCGGGCCAACTGGATCTATCTCAGCGTGGGCGTCCGCTGGGGCCTCGGCCGCCGCAAGCGTCTGCACGAACGCTATCCGGACGTGCGCTAAGCCGCCGCGCCCAGCTTGCGTGGGCGGATATAGCCCGCGGCCAGGCAATAATCGATCAGCCTGTGCAGGAAAGGGCCGTCGGTCGGAGGGCAAACACGCCCGCTCATGGCCCGCAGGTTGGCGTCGGCGAAGCGCGGGTCGCGCTGGAGATAGCCCGCGAGCAGGCCCGTCGCCTGCGCGTGCACCTGCCGCTGCAAGGGGGTGAGCGCGCCGGGGTCGAACGCCTCGGGCGAAACGAAGCGCGGGGCATGGAGCTGCGGGTAGGCGTCCGCCAGCACCGTCAGCCCGGCCACCGGAACCGGCGCCCCCGACACGAGGTGGAAGGTCCGCCCCGCCGCCTCCGCCATCCGCTCCGCGATGTCGGTCAGGCCGGCGACGACATGGTCGATGGGCACGAGGTCCAGGCTGGCGCCGGGGCGGGCCGGCAGGACGGGGATGCGGCCCTCCGCCGCCAGCCGAAGCAGCCCGTAGAAGCTGCCGAACCCGCCGATCACGCCGTCCCGGGACGCGCCGACGACGATGGACGGGCGCGCGACGGCCACCGGGCGGCCCCGGACGCGGGCCGCGGCGACCAGGCGCTCCCCTTCCGCCTTGCTGGCCTCGTAGCCGTTGGCGAAGGCCTGGCCGACGTCCAGCTCGTCCTCGCGGATCGGCCCGTCGCGCAGGCCGCAGACATAGGCGGTGCTCACGTGCAGCAGCGGCGTTTGCGGGCTTTCGGTCAGGGCAAGGAGGTTGGCGACCCCCTCCACGTTCACCGCCCGGTAGGCTGAGGCATCGAGGTTGAAGCTGGTGAGGGCCGCGCAGTGGACGAGGAGGTCCAGCCCGTTGCCTACGGCCGCCTGCGCCGCGGCGTCCAACCCCAGCCCGGGCCGGCGCACGTCGCCCGCAAGGGTCAGGACGGCGCCGGGGCAGGGCGCCTGGCCGACCCAAGGCACCGACGGGATGGGGCGGCCATCGTTACGATTTAGGGCCGCGCTGCGGTGCTGCAGGGCGATGACGCCGTGGCCGCGCCCGGACAGGACGCCCACAAGCTCGCGGCCGATCAGGCCGCCAGCGCCGGTGACGAGGATACGCATGCGGAAGTCCCCCCTGCGCCGGCAGTCCTTGGCGCAGCGGCACCGCACGCATATGGGAGGGGGATGCCGTGCGCCAACCGGATCGGTTTGGCAAGGAGAACACGATGCCGTGGACGCATGACTTGATCGTTATCGGTGCCGGCGCCGCCGGGCTGACCGCCGCGGGCGGCGCCGCCCGGCTCGGCCTGCGGGTGGCGCTGATCGAGCGGGACCGGATGGGCGGGGAATGCCTGAACACCGGCTGCGTGCCGTCCAAGGCGCTGCTCGCGGCGGCCCGGCGCGCGCACCTGCTGCGGGCCGGCGCGATGGGCGTAACCGCAGCCGGCGTCACCGTCGATTACGCAGGCGTGCGCGCCCACGTGCAGGGCGCCATCGCCGCCATCGCCGCGCACGACTCCCCCGAACGGTTCCGGGCCTGGGAGGTGGAGGTCGTGCAGGGCGAGGCCCGCTTCACCGGCCGCCGGACGGTCGAGGTTGGGGGCCGGATGTTCCGGGCGCCCCGGATCGTGATCGCCGCCGGCTCCCGCCCGGCCGTGCCGGAGATCTTGGGCCTCGGCGGCGTGCCGTTCCTGACCAACGAAACGCTGTTCGACTTGGCCGTGCTGCCGCGGCATTTGGTCATCCTCGGCGCCGGGTCCGTGGGGCTGGAGATGGCGCAGGCGTTCCGCCGCTTGGGCGCCGCGGTGACGGTGATCGAGGCGGCCCAGGCCCTGGCCCGCGACGACGCGGACGCCGCCGCCGTGGTGCTCCGGCAGCTTGCGGCGGAGGGCGTGGAGATCCGCACCGGCACCCACGTCGCGCGGGTCGCCGCCGTGCCGGATGGCGTGCGGGTTGATACGTCGCCAGTTGGGGCGTCGCCGGTCACGGCGGTCACGGGCAGCCACCTGCTGCTGGCCGTGGGACGCACGCCGTCCCTGCACGGGCTGGGCCTGGAGACGGCGGGGGTCGCGGCGGGTGTGGACGGCATCCTGGTGGACCGGCGGCGGCGCACCTCCAACCCGGCCGTTTTCGCCATCGGCGACTGCCGGGCCGGGCCGCGGCTCACCCATGCCGCGGGGTATGAGGGCACGGTCGCGGTGATGAACATTGCCCTCGGCCTGCCCGCCGCCGCCGCCGCCGCCCTGCCCGCCGTGACGTTTACCGATCCCGAGCTGGCGCAGCTCGGCCTGACTGAGCGGGCGGCGCGCGAGCGATACAGCCGGGTCCGCGTGGACCGGGTCGAGTTCGCCGACAACGACCGCGCGGTGGCGGAGAACGAGACCGTCGGCTTCGTCAAGGTGGTCCGGGCGCGCGGCGGTCTGGTCGGCGTCACGGCCGTGGGCGCCGGGGCAGGGGAGCTTGTGCTGCCCTGGAGCCTGGCGATGCGTGGCAAGGCTTCACCTTGGGCGATGTCCGGCGCCGTGGTGGCGTATCCCACCCGGTCCGAGGCGTCCAAGGCGGCGGCGTTCGCCGCGTTCGAGGGCCTGATCTTCGGGCGCGCGGCACGCGGCTGGGCACGGGCGTTGGCGGCGGCGCGGCGCAGGGCCGCTTCGGCCGGGCCAAGGGATCAGGCGTCGGCGACGCCCGGCTCCGCCTCAAGCCAGCTTTCTCGCAACCAACGCCCGGTCCCGTGACAAAGTAGATGCGGTCTGTTCAGTCGAAATAGCGGCCGTGCTCGAGGTCGGGGATAAGCCCGGGCTGTGTCGGGCGCCATTCCAGCCGGTCCCGCGTTTGCGCGCTTGAAGCCGGGCCGTCGATGGCGAGGAAGCGCCCGAGGAAGCCGAAATGATCGGCCGCCTCCTCGGGGGACTTGCCGCCGACCGGCACGTTCAGGCGCCGGCCGATGACGTGGGCGATGTCCCGCACCGGCACGCCCTCGTCGGCGACCCCGTGACACCGGGCGCCCGCGGACCCCTTTTCAAGCACAAGCCTGAACAGGCGGGCCGCATCGAGCCGGTGCACCGTGGGCCAACGGTTGAGCCCGTCGCCCACATAGGCGGAGACGCCCTTCTCCCGCGCGATGGCGACGACGCGCGCTCCCGCGCGATAGCGATGACGCGCGCTCGCGTGCGATGGCGATGACGCGCGGAACGAAGCCGTAATCGCCATCGCCATGCACTGACGGCGGCAGGCGCACCAGCGAGGCCCGGACGCCGCGCGAGGTCAACGCCAGCGTCGTTGCTTCCGAGGCGACGCGGTGCGGCACAAGGGAGCTGGAATCAGACGCATCGTCCTCGGTCGCGGGGCGGCCCGGCGTGACGAGCGCGGTCCCGGAGGTCGTGACCAAAGGCCGGCCAGGTCCCGCGAGCGCCGAGCCAAGCGCCTCAATCGCGCGCCGGTCCGTTTCGCCGGCCGCCGCGAAGTCCACGAAGTCGTGGATGAAGGCGGTGTGGATCACCCCCTCGCAGGCCCGGGCACCCGCGGCGAGGCTGTCCGTGTCCGACAGGTCGCCCCGATGCACCTCGCCTCCCAACCGCGCCAACGCATCGGCGGCCGTCCCGGTCCGCGCCAGCGCGAGCACCTGATGGCCAGCGTCCATGAGGTCCTGAACGGTGGCAGACCCGACAAAACCTGTTGCGCCGGTGACAAAGACACGCATCGCGACCTTCCCCTTCTGCTGTGCTGCGAAACCGGCATACGCGGCCCCGTGAAAGCCGGGAGAGGCGACTGAGAACATACGATCTATGCGGCGAAGCCCGCATTACCTTCGCAATCGTCCGGGATGGTCCGGCGCAGCCCGTGCGGTTCTTGGCCACTTTCGATGATCAAGCCTGCGCCGCTCCTATATAAGTTAGGTGAACCTGCCATCGTGCTTGCTGCCGGACATGGGTCGTGTCCGGCTCGAAACCTGGAGCGTTGAGCCCGC
>JAABUQ010003804.1_pt1 | contig 26822 bp, 24 predicted proteins | sample 5560001 | NCBI WGS metagenome assembly JAABUQ01 (sample SAMN10711888, study PRJNA513371) | rock metagenome | isolation source: Antarctica rocks | place: Antarctica: Victoria Land, Finger Mt nord | collected 2015-12-18 | reverse complement strand
CTTGCCCGTGACGAACAGCTTGATGCCTGCGCTCACCGTCGCCGTGGTGATGTTCTGCCCGGTCGGGCCGGTCGTGATGGACGAGATATAGGTAATGTTGTCGCCGATAAAGGCGGCAGCGGGCTGGCCGTCCAGGGCCGAAATGTTGGGCTGAGACAGAAGCTTGGCGTCCCCGGTCTGGTACAGAGCGTTCAGCCCGACGGTAACGAAGTTGGAGATCGCCGTGCGCCCAATCGCGGAGATGTTGACGAACTTCCTGCCGCCCGCGAAACCGTTGTCGCCCAAAGTCGGCCCGTTCGGGTTCACCTTGGTGTTGGAGTTGTCGGTGAACTCGCCGACCCGTGTTTTGGCGCCACTGAAGTCATAGGTCAGGCCGAAGTTCTTCACGTTGTTCAGGTTGATTTCAGTGACTTTGGCCTCATAATTGATCTGCGCAGGGCGCAGGTCTACGGTCGCGAGAAGCTGCCGGGCACGGGCGACATCGCCTGCGCTGCCGGTCAGCAGCAGGGCATGCGTGGTCGGCTTGATCTGGACATTGCCGATTGTGGATGTCACTGCGGCACCGGGCGTAGTGGCCCCATAGGAAGTCGTGGTGCTGGTCGTGCCGGTCGCATCGGCGGTGACAGGGGCATGCAGGTCAAAGCCCTGAGTGGGTGCGGGCGTGACGACCAGGCCCGGCACGAGCCGTCCCAGCACGCTTTGCAGGTCTTCCGCCGATGCGTACTTGATGTTGTACATCACTGTCTCGGACGACGCGATGTTTTTGGACAGGGCCGCCTCGGACTGCGCGACCACCTGCCGCACCTGGGTGAGTTGCGCTTCCGTTCCGCTGACGATCAAGACGCCGCCCTGGCCGCCAGTTGTCTTGCCGGGCGTGATTTGTATGCTGGGAATGAGCTGCTTGATGATGCCGGTCACGTCGTCGGCATTGGAATACAGATACGGCAGCACGGCGGTTTCAATCGGCGCAGAAGCCCGTCCCTCGGCTGTCAGGTTGGCAATGGTCGCAGGCGACCCAATCACATAAGTGCGCCCGATCTTGGCGTACTGATAGCCCGACAAACGCGTGACCAGGTCCAGCGCGTCTTCCAGGGTGACATGGGCCAGCGAAACAGTGACTGTGCCCTTAACATCGGCCCCCGAAACAATGTTGACATGGGTCTGCATGGACAGGGCTTTGAGCACGTCGTTGATGTCAGCGGCCACAAAGTCCAGGGTCACATCGTTCGGCCCGGCGCATGTCTTGGGGGACGCTTTGTGCCCCAATGTCAGCGCTTTGTGGGCATGAACAGGGAGAGGCCCTGCCGATGCAGAGGCAAGAAAGACGGGCGCGGCAATGCCCAGGGCGGCGAATGCGGGGACAAGGGCCAGCGCGCGCAAAGAGGTATGGAAACCGGCACGGGTGCGCGGCGTGGAAAACAAAGACATGTCTGAACTCCTTTTCGGACAGGGAACGATGAACGGGAACATCAAGAGGCAACGCCCAGGGCGTGCAGCGCTTTCAGCAGGACAGCCCGCGTGTGCGCATCGTAGTTGGCAAAGCTCTCGGCGATGCTGCCATTACGGTCAATCACGTAAAACGCCGGAACATCGGGCGCGTGGTAAAGGCTGACTGCGACCGACTCGTTGCTGATGCCGGGGTCATACACCTGGTCATACAAACGGCGGCTGCCGACAGCGGCAAATGCGCCGCGCAGGGCGGGCAGGTTGTCCCACGAGTTGACATTGAGAACGGTCAAGCCGCGCCCGCCGTAGGCACTCTGAAGCCGGCGAAGCTGCGCCAGGTCTTCGGCAGAGCTGTCCACCCATGACGCCCAGAAATGCAGCAGCACAACGCGTCCGCGCAAGTCCGACAAAGCAACGCGGGGGCCGGAGAGAGTCGGCAGGGAAAAGTCGGGCGCGGCGCTGCCGATGGGCAGCAGGCTCGCCAGGGTAGACGGCGCATACTGCGCGAGCGTGGCTTTGGGCGCACGGGTGGACACGGCGGCGCGAACGACCGCATGAACTTGCGGGCGGGCTGCCGCCAGCATGGGCCGTGCCAACGGGCGCGCCGTGACGGCAGCAACCGGGGCGCGCCATTCCCCGCGCGCATCGGCGACTTTGATGGTCGGCAGGCGCAGAACCAGCCGGTTCCCAGGAGCCGCCGACGCGGTGACCAAAGGCCGAAGGGCCGGCACAATCACTCGCAGCCGTGCGGGGGCGGCCCGCGACATGTCCTGCGGCGCAGCGGGCGGCGCAAGCTGGGGCGACTGCGGATGGAAGGGCACGGGGGCGGCAGCGGGCGGCGCGGCGAGGGCGGACGCCGGAACCGCTGTCCCAGACGGGGCACGCTTGTCTTTCGCGCCACCCAGCGGCAGCGTGAAGACCGACTTGCCTACACTCAGCACGACAAACGAGCGCGTGACTTTGGCGACTTGAAAGCGGTCGTCTACATAATCGCCTTGCTTGACAAAGCGGCGCGTCTCGCCGCTGCGCAGGATGGCGATGTGCTCCGACCCGCTTTGCAGCACGCCCGTGACTGTCCACGAGGGAGCCACCGGCAGGGGGGGCAATGACCCCGTAGGCCGTCCAGGAGCCGGTGCTGCGGCAGCCGGAAACGGCAGCGCAGGCGCGGCGGGAATGCTGATGCCGATAGGCGGCAGGGTACGCAGGCTTGCCAGGCGTGGGGCTGGCGGGGCGGCTGGCCCTTTGGCGGAAACCTGCGCGGGCAGACCGGCCTGCACAGGCGGAGCGGCGGGGCCGCTCGCCACGGCAGGCGCAAAAGGATCACGCAGGGCAACGGCCGGCATGGGCGGCGCAGCCTCGGCAGCCATGCCGGGAGCAGCCGCGCTCGGCGCTGCTTTTGCGTTTGAGCCGGGCGCTACGGCGGCGCGCGCGGGGGCAGGGCCTTTGGCCGACACCGGGCTGGTGAGGAACAGGGTCTTCGCGAAGTAGCCGAACAGGCCGAGCGCGAGGACAGCGAGAACCACTACCTGCGGGATTTGCTTTTTATCTAGCTTCTTCATCCTCGTCTCCTTGCAGAAAACCGACCGAGGTCGGCCTCCGCTGTTACATAATCTGAGCGCCGGACTGGCCGCGCGCGGCGGCGGCTTTGGTGGCTCCGGCAGCGCTGGAAGCGGCATGCCCTGCGGCATCGCCGACCATGTGCGAACTGGGCAGGAAGGCCTGGCTGGAGGGGGACGCAGGCACGCCGGCGGACGAGCCGGCGACGGCGGCGCTCGGCGAAGCGGCTGGAACCGGCGCCGTGCTGTCATGGAAGACAAAGGCGGTCAGGTGCATCTTGGTGCTGAGAAGCGAGCTGCGCGCGCCTCCCGCCGCCGGGCCGGGGCCGGGAGTGATCTGCGCGGCATCCACCGAGATGATCTTGGGGAACCGGGTCAGGCCATACAAAAAGGCAACGGTGCCTGCGTAGCTGCCGGTCACATCCACATCAATGCCCAGGGTGTCGTAGGGCGGAGGCGGCGCTTTTTTGGTCGTGGCCTCTGAAGATGGGGCCGCCGAGCCGTCTCCCGACGCGGCAGGCTTGGCCGTAACGGGCACAGTGATCGGGCCGGGGCGCACGGCATCTACCGTCAGATGGGTTTGGGCGGCCAGGCCCTGCAATTGCTGCAGCAGTGTCGGCACATAAGACTTTGCGCTGACCGATGTTTCCAGAAACTGCGCGCGGGCTTTGGTGGCATTGTAGGTGGCAAGAGTGGTTTCATAGCGCCTAGCAATCTGCTCGCTGCTGCCGACTTTGGCTTCTTTGTCGCGGGCGTTCTTTTGCAGGTCGCCGATCCGGGCATTCATCATAAAGAAGAGCGCGACGCCCAGCGCCAGGGTTAATCCGGCGACAATTATCAGCACGTGGGTGACACGGGTCATGCTGGGAGCCACTGAGGGACGGGCGCTGTTAAGATTTTTTGGCATCGTTTGCTCCTGAGGGCGCGGAAGGCTCCGGCTTCAAATGAACCGTCATCTGGAAGGCGACTGTCGTCAGGTCGCCTGTCTTCTGCTGCTGCACAAAGGCCAGGTCCACATGATCCAGGCCGGGCGACTGATTCATGCGCAGCATCGCTTCCCCAACCTGCGATTGATCCAGGGACTGGCCCGAAAGCTGGACAGTGGGGTCAGACCCCGATGCGCTGCCGGGCGCGCCGCCGCTGCCCGTGGCCGCCAGCGAGGTCAGCCAGGCTTTTGGGGGCAGGCTGCTCGTAATTGCCGACAGGTTGCTGTACCAGAACAAGGTATCTGCCTTGGCGCCATCCAGCGTGGTGACTTTGGGGGCCAAAACTTGAGTTTGTTTTTCCAGGTCGTCAATGGCGTTGACTTTCGGCGCCAGCTTCTGAATCTGGCCGCCCAAATCGGACACCTGGCCGCGCACATTGACCATGTGCAGGTACAACACACTGGTGGCGACCAGGATGCAGCCGACTTCGGCGCTGATGCCGTACACCAGCTTGCGGACATTCATCTCCTGCCGCTTCTTTTCGGCCCGGCGATTGGCGATCATATTAATGGAGGGCATTGGGTTTCTTCTCCGGCGATGTTGAAGGGGGGCGCTGCCCACGCGGGCAGGCGCGGGGTCAGGCGGCCTGCAAGACATCCCGCTTGACGGGGCGAGCCGGGGCGCTTTCCATCAGCTCTTTCAGGGCCAGGCCGACACAGTTGGTGAGCAGGGCGAAGTTTGCCTGCAAAAACTCAGGCGCGAAGGCGGATGTGTCCAGCGCGGGGTTGTCAAAAACGTTCCACACTTCCACGCTCGCGCCCAGCCGGGCGGCCATGTACGCATCCAGCCCTTCCATGCGGGCGCTGCCGCCGGACAGGATGATTTTGGACACGGCCCCGCCGCCGGTTTCCGCGGTCACGCCCGCGGGCAGGTTGGAGTTTGCCGTATCGGTCAGCTGCGACTGATAATAGTTCATGGAGCGGCGCACTTCGCGCAAAAGCTCGTCCATGACCGGCTGCACGGCTTTGGCAAGGGCGACGGCTTCGGGGTCGGCTTCGGGCTGGAGCAATGCGCCCATGTTGATCCGGGTTTTGAGGGCTTCCAGTTCGGCCCATTCCAGGCGCGGGTGCAGGCTTTTGAGGTTCTGCGTGAACTGATCCCCGGCAATGGAAATGGTGCGGGTCAGGGCGAACTGACCGTTGGTGACGATGTTGACATCCGTGGTCGCCGCGCCGATGTCCAGCAGGGCCAGGGTGACACCGTCGCCGGGCCGAGTCGCGGTCATTTCCAGCAGGGCGCGCTGCAAGGCGAATGCTTCCACGTCCACGGCGACCGGCTCCAGGCCCGCTTCGGCGAGGGTTTGCAGGCGCGAGTCCACCATGTCGTTGGGGGCGGCGACCAGCATCACGCCCATTTTATCGGCTTCGCCGGGAACAGGGCCGGTAATCTCAAACTCAATCAAGCTGTCTTCCACCGACGACGAGATATATTTCCCCGCCTCAAAACGCACCGAATTACGCAGGACAGATTCGGCCATGCGCGGCATCTTCACGTGGCGCACGATCACGCTCGTCCCGCTGATCGCGATTGCCGCGCCGTTGGCATCAATCGCGGCCAATCCGCACAGGTCGCGCAGGGCCGTGGCAACTGCGGTGCGATCCACGACAACGCCGTCGCGCACCGACTCGGCAGGCGTCGCGGCGACCGCGGCCCGCGTGATCCGCCACTGTCCCGGCGCGCGTCCCGCTTCCGCCTGAACCACTTTGATCAGGCGGCTGCCGATGTCCACGCCAACCACCAATTCCTTGCTGAAGATGCGTTTCAGACCAAGCATATCGTTTCCCTTTATGTCAAAGCGGCCCACTGCCGGGCCGATCTCATCCACACTGTCTTGAATATCATTGTGGCGTTTGGCGGGGAAAACTAGAGGGAAGATTTTAATCCCGTGAACCTGCCGGGATGGTGCAGAAGTCATGCCGACCCGCCTGCGCGCTTTGCTTGTTTGTGATATAATAGGGTGGATTGAGACAAAACGCGCTCAGCAAGCCCGGCGTGGCAAAGACAGCCCGCACCCCGGCGCTGCGCGCCTGTCCCTCGCCCGCATCCGCCCCGGCGGGCCTGAAAGGGCGGCCCGCCCGCGTCCGCACCGGCTCCCCTTCCGCACCGGCTCCCTGGAGGGCTGCCAATGCAGGAAAAGGGCCGGGGGCAAAGTGTGTCTTGCTGAAGGGCAAGGATTGTGCTGCTGAGGGGCAAGGGCCTCTTTCCCTGTCTTTACGGCGTTTCTTGGGCTGATCCACGGCGTACCGACGACGGAACAAATCCGTCCGTCGTCGGTGCGCCGTAGGAAAACCGCAGCAACGCCTTGACACAGCCATCAAGAACCTGTCTGAACACGCGCGCCGCGCGCCGCGCACACAAGGAACACGCACCATGAGCACGCCGCCTCTGCCCCCGACCCCGCCGCCGGGAAACCCCTACGCCCCGCCGCCTCCGCCCAAGTCCGGGTCGGCGGGCTGCTGGAAAGCGGCGGGGCTGACCTGCGGCGTCCTGTTTCTGCTGGCGCTGATCGGGGGAGTTTTCCTGGTGCGGACGGTGAAGGAAAACATGGCCCACCCCAGGCGCGGCAGCATCATGGGCACGGTTTTTCTGGTGGGACGGACGACCCAGGACGGCCTCAAGCTGCAAAGGGCGATTGTGGAATATCATCGTGCGCATGGACATTACCCCGGCTCGCTGCTGGACCTGGTGCGGGAAGGGCGCATAGACGGCAAGATTTTGCACAATGGCCTGGACCCAAACCCCGGTCCCGGCAGTATTTCCTGGCAGTACAGCAAGCCTGTATCAGGCGCGCCGGGCGGCACGCCGCTGCTGACAGAGCATTACTCCCTGCAAATCTCCGGCGCTCAGCGGGGGGCGGGAGACGGCACAATCACAGTCAGCCTGGACGGGCAGGTGGGTTCCACGACGGCGGGAACGTCGCGCAGGACAGTGGGTGGCAAGCCGTCGGCCCAGCCGTGACGGGGCGCATAGCAGGCTGCGCCAGGCTCTCAAAAGCAGGCGCCCGCCTGTGCGTGACCTGTGGCAGCGCAAAGACCTGGGTAAAAGGAGGATGGATTTGCAGTGGCTGTTCCCGCACGCGTGGCGCAGGGCTGCTGAAAGTCGGCCTGCCCAGCAAGAGAAAGTGATTTGGCAGCCCTGTCCCTCCAAAGGCGAAGGGCGTCAAGGAAAGAAGAGAAACACCATGATCCACACCCGACTGCCCGAACACACGGATGCAGAAACACCGCCCGCCGCGCCGTCCCCCCGCCCGGTGCGCTGGGGCCTGATCGCTGCGATTGCCCTGCCGCTCATTGTTCTCAACTGCGGGTGGATCACCCATTCAGAGATGCAGACAGCCGTGACCGAGGTGACCATCTCCACGCTGTTTCTGGGCGTGACGTTTATTTTGTTCGTGCTGACGCTGGTCAACCTTTGGGTGCGGCGGCGGGTGGGAGCGGGCAAAGCGCTCAACCAGCCCGAATTGATGGTTTTGTATACCCTGCTGTCGCTGTCCAGCGCGGTGGCGGGCGTGGGGCAGTTCGGCTTTTTCCTGCCGTTTCTCGCCAATCCCTTCTACTATGATACCCCGGCCAACGGCTGGCGGGCATGGCATTATCTGCTGCCGTCGGCGGTCGGCCCGCGCGACCCCGCCGTTCTGCAGGGCTTTTTTGAGGGACATGCCAATGCCTTTCAGCCCCAGATACTCGCGGCCTGGGCCGGGCCGCTCCTCACATGGAGCGTGTTTTTCCTCGTGCTGCTGTGGACAACCCTGTGCCTTGCCGCTCTGCTGCGCCGACGCTGGGCGGACGAGGAGCATTTGCCGTTTCCGGTGCTGGCCCTGCCGCTGGAAATGACGCGCGAGGGCGCTCCGCTGTACCGCGAGCCGCTGCTGTGGGCAGGGGCGGCCATTCCCCTGATTTTGCACTCGCTCAATTCGCTGCATTCGCTGCTGCCGTCCCTGCCGTCCGCCCCAATCAACAGCCTGCATGATGCGGTTGCGGATTACAAGTTTGCCTATCCGTGGACGGGCATGAGCAGCCTGTTTACGATGCTGCACCCCGCCGGCGTGGGCTTTGGGTACCTGGTCAGCACGGATGTCTCGTTCTCGCTGTGGTTTTTTTACCTGCTCAAGAAACTGATTTCCGTGTGGGGGGTTGTGGCGGGATGGCGCAACCCGTCGCCAGGGTGGTTTGGGGACGGGGACGGGCAGTTCCCGTTTTTCAATTATCAAGGCTGGGGCGCGTGGCTTGTTCTGGGCCTGGCCGCGCTTTGGGTCGGGCGCGGGTCGTTTCGCGCCTACTTTGCGCGCGCCGTGCACGGAGACCCAAACGGCCAGGATGCGGGCGAGCCGATGAGCGCGCGGGCTGCCTTGCTGGGCCTGACAGGCGGGTTCCTTGCCCTGTGCGCGTTTGTTTGGGCGCAGGGCGGTTCGTGGTGGCTGCCGGTTATTTTTTTGGGCATTTACCTCCTGCTCATGGTGACATTGTCGCGACTGAGGGCGGAAACCGCCGTGCTGTCCAGCGAACTCATCTGGATTAATCCTCAAAGCATGGTCACCAGCCTGCTAGGCACGGCGCATATGTCTCACACGGACCTCGCCCATGCGGCGTCGCTGTCCTGGTTCAACACAGACTACCGGGCCGCCGCAATGCCGCATCAACTGGAAGGCTTTGTGGGGCTGCAGCGCGCCGGGGGCCGCCTCAGCCCGATGGTATGGGCGATCATGGCCGGCGCGGCTGTCGCCATGATTGCGGCGCTGCTGTGGGACTTGCAGTTTTACTATGCTTACGGCGCGGCCACGGCCCATGTCAATGCCTGGCGCATCCAAAAAGGCTCAGAACCCTGGGTAAACCTGCAAGGCTGGCTGCAAAACCTCAAGCCCCCGGAAGGCAAAGCCTGGGGCGGCCTGGGGTTCGGCATCGGCATGACCTTGCTGCTGTCTGCGCTGCGGGCGCGGTTCACCTGGTTTCCGCTGCACCCGGCGGGCTATGCCCTGAACATGAGCTTTGCCAACGACTTTTTCTGGGGAGATATGTTTGTTGCCTGGCTGCTGAAGTTCTGCCTGCTGCGCTACGGCGGCAGCAAGCTTTATCGGCAGGGCCTGCCGTTTTTTCTGGGGCTTATTTTGGGTGATTTCGTGACCGGGGCGGCATGGAGCATCGTCGGCACGGTGTTCCATTTGAACCTTTTCCGCACATTCGCCACCTAGAAGTGCGCTTCCAAAGGCATGGGGCGGAAGCTGCAGCCGCGCTGCTGGACAGCTGCCCCGGCTGATCCAGCGCGCTGTCCCCTCTTTTCTTTGGCGTACCGACGACGGAAGAAACTGTTCCGTCGTCGGGACTGGCTGGAAATGCCGCGACTCTGCCGCCGGAAAGCCAATGGCCCGCCCCGGTGTCTGCGCGAAGAACTGGGCAAACAGTGTAAAATCTGAGCATCAGCCGCCCGCATCCCTGCCTTGCCCGCGCGGGCGCAGGGCCGGCCTTTTATCCCTCCACAGGAGACACGCATGGCAGAATACACATTTCCCTCTGTTTTGGTCGGGGGCGGACTGGCCTCGGCAGCAGCCGCCGCCGCCATCCGCAAGCAGGACACGCAAGGCCCGATCTTGATTGTCGGGTCGGAAACGCACCCGCCGTACAACCGCCCGCCGCTGTCCAAAGAGCATCTGCGCGGCGAGGGCGTGGGCAATATCCCTCTGCTGATCCACCCCGCCGAGTGGTACGCAAACAACGCGGTCACGCTTTTGTCCGGCGTGACGGCGACCGGGGGCGATGTGTCCCAAAAGACGGTTGCCCTGGACAGCGGCGACACTGTCCGCTATGAAAAACTGCTGGTTGCGACCGGCGCAAGCCCCAAATCCCTGGACGTGCCGGGCATGGACAACCCGCATGTCCGCACCCTGCGCACCTGGGACGACAGCGACCGACTGCACGCGCACCTGGGCCAGAAATTGATCCTGGTCGGCGGCGGCTACATCGGGGTGGAGGTGGCGGCGGGCTTTTTGCAGACAGGCGGGCAGGCAGTGGTTGTTGAGCCGACCGATCATTTGTGGAGCAAGTTTGCGTCCCCCGAATACGGGGCGTATCTGAAGGCCAAACTGGAAGCGGCAGGCGCGGAAATCATCCTGGGCGACGAAGTGACGGAGATTACCCCAACGGGCGTGCGCACCGGGCAGGGGCGGGATATTGTGGGCGATGTCGTGCTGGTGGCGGTCGGTGTCGCCCCAAACCTTGCCTTCGGCAAAGCGCTGGGCCTGGACATTGACGACACGAAGAACGGCATCTTAGTCAATGAGTATCTGGAAACAAGCGCGCCGGGCGTGTATGCCGCCGGTGACGTGGCGGGCTTTCGCGACCCGGTCCTCGGCAGGCAGTGGCGCGTGGAGCACTGGAACAACGCCCTGTGGCACGGCGAGATTGCCGGCGCGAACATGGCGGGCGGGCGGGTGGCCTACGACCACATCCCGCACTTTTTCTCGGACGAACTCGGCATCCACTTCAAGCTGTACGGCGACCCGCAGGGCGGCAAAGGTGGCCTGTTCCACGGACAGCCCCAATCCGACCGCTTTGACGAGCTGTACCTTTCCGAAGACGGACGCGTGGCAATGGTGATTGCGGTCAATCCCCCCGACGCCCTGCTGCCGACATTGGACGCCCTCGCGCGCCAGAAGCCCTCCGTGCGCGGGCGCGAAGCCGAGATACGCAATGGTGATTTTGACCTATTCTCGCTGCTGACGGCATAGTCAGTGACCGATGGATAGGAAACTGCCCATATTTGCTTGTCGCGGCGTAAGCCATCCTAATCGCCCCTGCGATCAAGGGAAAGCAGAAGAGGCAATTGCGAGACAAGGGCAGATGCGCTCGGTGCGAGTGCCCTCAGCGCTGCCCAGATACAGGGTAAGGCTTATGAATACGGCGCGCGAAAAGCAGGGGAATGGCTTGGCATTCCCTTTTTCCTGCTCCTTTTGCTGCTTCTCCTCTCCGGCGGCATCGGTAACCACGACAGGCGCATCTTATATTTGATGCTCGGCTATATGGTTCTGGTCGTCGGCCCCTGTGCCGCCTGCCTCAGCACGGCGATGAGTGCCTGCGCTTCTTTGGAGGGAACCGGAGCCGTGGGACAAGCACAAACCGCCCGCGCCATGTTCGGCAGGTATGCCCTCGCACTGATCCCGTTAGGGGCAGTCTTGCTGGGGGCCGCGTGGAGGCTTCCTCATCCGGGCCGCCCGGCGGCATTGACGCTGGGGGAGGGTGTCGGCGTTTTGTGCGCGGTGCTTGTCGCTTTCCTCGGCGGCTGCCTTGTGGGCAGCCGTGTGGGCGCAGCGGCGTGCCGGTCTCAAAAGGTGCGGCAGGCCCACTTTATAGTCTGGTGCTGGCAGAGATGCCTCGCTTCCGGCAAAGCGGGTGGTTGACTTCGTCCACCAGGCGCGCGCCCTGCGCGACGCTGACGATCAGGTTGTCCTCCTGGGCGTTGAGCGGCTCAATGGCGATGTCCATGCCGGCAGCCTCGGCGACCGGCCCCAGCAGGCGGCAGAACTCGCAAAACTGGCGCTCGGCCTGCGCGCCGTCAAAGCCTTCGGGCACGCGGCGCGCGCCTGCCGAGCCGAGCACGACCGGATCGCCGCCCAAAGCGCGGCCCCGCGCGAGGGCTGCCCGGCAATACTTCAGCACGCAGTCCAAATCAACGCTTGGCCCCGTGAGCCGCTGGGCAGCGGACAGGAACAGGCTGAACGCGCGTACAGGCAGCGGCGCGGCGGCCACCCATGCGCGCAGGGCGTCAAACTCCGCTTCCGACCCCATCGCTTTGCCGATGGGCAGCTCCAGATAACCCGCGCCCGCCTCTTGGAGACCAGCCCAAAGCGCATCCCATGTGCCTGAATCCCGGCGCTGATACAGCAGCGCGGTGTCCAGGCAAAGCCCCCACTGCATTGTGTTTGGCCCTTCTTTTCGCGTCTGAGACTGCCCGCCCAGCGGCCCCGGCAGGCGGCCCCGCACGGGATACGCTTGACGACGGCAGGCTTTGGTCTGTATAATAACTGGCAGGCGGCGCAGATGCCGCCCCAGAGATTGAAAGGATTATACCCATGTCGGGACATAGCAAATGGCATTCCATCCGCCACACCAAAGGCAAGCTGGACGCCGACCGGGGCAAACTGTTCACCAAGCTCGCCCGTGAAATTATCGTGTCCGCCAAGAGCGGCGGCGGCAACCCCGATGCCAACATCACCCTGCGCGCGGCGATCCAGCGGGCGCGCGAGGCGTCCATGCCCCAGGACAACATCAAACGCGCCATTCAGCGAGGCATTGGCGAGATTGAAGGCGCAAACTATGAAGACCTCACCTACGAAGGCTACGCGCCGGGGGGCGTGGCTGTCCTGGTGGCGTGCTTGACGGACAACAAGCAGCGGACAGTCGCGGACGTGCGGGCGGCGTTCAACAAGACTGGCGGGCGGCTGGCCGAGTCCGGCAGCGTCGGCTACCTGTTCACGCCGAAGGGAGTGCTGGAAATCGGGCCGGGCGCGGCGACCGAAGACGCCGTCACCGAAGCCGCCATTGAGGGCGGCGCGGAAGATGTGCAGCCTTCAGACGACGGCGGCTATGAGATCACCACCGATCCGGGCGACCTGAATTCGGTGCGCGAAGCATTGGAAGCCGCAAAAATCCCCGTCGCCTCCAGCGAGCAGACCATGATCCCCCAGACCACGGTGGCCCTCGCCGGCAAGGAAGCCGGGCAGGTCCTGCGGCTGATGGACATGCTGGAAGACCATGACGACGTGCAGAAAGTCTATGCCAACTTTGACATCTCCGATGAGGAGCTGGAAGCGGCGGAAAGTCACCGCTGATCGGCTTCCCTCTTCCCGCGGAAGGGCAGCGCAGTATTCGTCATGGCAGAGATTATTCGGGTCGGCATTCTGGGGCTTTCCCAGCGCAAGGGGCGCTTCAACGAGCTGGGCGTGCGCTCGTGGCAGGAGGCCGGGTGCGCGGAAGTGCAGCGCTGGCTGATCCCCGAAGAAGAAGCGGAAGACACGTTCTTTATCCACCGGCCCCTGGTGATCCGCCCCGCCCAGGCCGCCCTGCAAAAGCTGCTGCGCGAATGGTGCGACGCCCCCCACGCCCCGTCCCGATGCGATTTGATCCTGACTGTGGCCGGGTGCGGCCTGGGCGCGGGCGATGTCATGCCCGAAGCCACCCAGTCCGTTTTAACCCGCCCTCTGCCCCAGATCGCGGCGTTTGTGCGCTTTGCCTCTTATCAGGCCCCCTGCCCCGAAGCCGTGCTGTCCCGCGCGGTTGCGGGCGTGCGGCGCGAAACGCTGCTGATTAATCTCCCCGGCCCCGACCCCGACATGCTGGCGTGTATTATGAAACCGCTCGTGCCGATCCTGCCTGCACTGGTTCACGACACGCGCGCCGCACGGCGCCGCTGACCCTGTGCGCCGACAATGCCCCCGATGCGGTACACTAGGGGCATGAAAACCACATCTCTCGTTTGCGCCGCAGCCGCGCTTGCCGCTGCCCTTCCCCCCACCCTCACCCTGGCCGCGCCCGCCGCGTCCCCCTATCATCTGGTCAGAAAAATCACTGCCCCCGGCACCACCGGCTGGGATTACATCTACGCCGACGGGGCGAGCCACCGGCTTTACATCTCGCGCGGCACCCATGTTCAGGTTCTGGACACGCAGACCGGCACCCTGGTCGGCGACATCGCTTCCCTGCAAGGCGTGCATGGCGTCGCGCTCAGCGCGGACGGCAAGTCCGGCTTTATCAGCGATGGCCGCGCCAACAGCGCCGTCGTCTTTGACACGCGCACCCTGAAGCAGACCGGAACAATCCCCGTCGGGAAAAACCCCGATGCCATTGTCGCCGACACGGTTTCCCGGCGCATATTTACCTTCAACGGCGGCAACAGCGACAGCACAGCAATTGACATGACCACGCAGAAAGTGGCCGGCACCATCGCCCTCGGCGGTCGCCCTGAGTACGCCGTTTCCGACAGCCAGGGCCACCTGTATGTCAACCTGGAAGACAAAAGCCAGATGGTGGAGGTGGACACCAAAAAACTTGTCGTGCTGCACACCTGGCCTCTCGCGCCCGGCACCAGCCCCAGCGGCCTGGCAATAGACACCAAAAACAGACTGCTCTTTTCCGTCTGCGACAACAACAAAATGGTGGTGATGAATGCCGATACGGGCCGGATTGTCGCCACGCCCGCCATCGGCAGCGGCCCCGATGCGAGCGCGTTTGACCCACGCACCGGCAACGCCTTCAGCTCCAATGGCGAAGATGGAACCCTGACCGTAGTCCATGAGCAGACTCCCGGCACGTTCTTCGTCACCAGCACCATCCGCACCCAGCCCGGCGCGCGCACTATGACCGTGGACCCCAAGACCCACCACGTGTTCCTGGTCTCGGCCACAGTTGATGCCGCCAAATCCGACCCGGCCCAGCCGCGCCGCCGCTCGTACCTGCCCGGCTCGTTTGTGGTTCTTGAATACGCCCCGTAAGGGCTGCACAGGCGCTGCCCCGGCGTTTCTACGGCAGAGTCACGGCGTACCAACGACGGAACAGTTTGTTCCGTCGTCGGTACGCCATAGAAAAGAGGGGGCAGCGCGTCAGCAATGCCGTGGAAAGGCGGAGGCGAAAAGAGCGCGCTCGGTTGATGGCCTGGCTGAACAAACAGCGCCGCAACAAGTTTGCTCAAATAAGGCGTGGCAATCACGCGGAGTGTGGCGTATCTGACGCCGAGCCGCAAGGAAACACTGAACTTGTACCTGCCGGCGGGGCGAACAGCAGGGACGCGCTCGCCGGGTGTCGTGATTATCCACGGTGGCGGATGGAGCGACGGCAGCAGCAAAGGCGGGCGCGTGTTTGAGATCGGCACGACCCTGGCGAAAGCGGGCTATGTCTGCGCCCGTGTCGCGTACCGGGCTGCAAAATATGACCGCTGGCCGACCAATGTTTATGACTGCAAAAACGCGGTGCGGTTTCTGCGCAGGAATGCCGCTGCCTACGGGATTGATGCGGGCCATCTCGCCAGGTCGGCGATTGTTCGTCTACGCACCAGCAACATCAACCCAATACCAATTGATGCACCAACCGAGTCCAGCAGCACATCAGTCAATTTTGGCGTCCGCCCCAGCACAAATCTCTGGTGAAACTCATCTGAGGCTGCATAGAGTGTCGCGAAGAGCCATGCCCCGCCCCAGAGCACACGAGAGTGTATACCGTGCATGATTTGCCGCAGTGCGCGTACAGCCAATATGCCAAGCACTGCATACTCCGTTACATGCGCCGCTTTACGAACATAATAATGGATGGCATCACGCTCCGGCCACGTCAACGCTCGACTGAGGAAAGGAAAGCAACGTGCCAGAAAAGAGTCAAGCCCCGAATTTGTGTGCGTCGAGCCGCCCACGCCTGTGGACAACAAGTAGATAACACCCATCCACACGATTGCAGGAAGAATATCGCGGAAGAATATACGCAACGACATACAAGACCCAAAGAAAAAGGCCCGCCGTCGTTCGGCGAGCCTTTCACATCTTTCCACTAGCGAGAGCGGTGGTAGTAGCGATGATGCGTGCGATAGTAACGCTGCCGGGCTCGCTTGTTTTGATCCTGGCTGTGACGGTCATGCTCATAGCGGTTCAGTGAATATGCTGTTCCTGCTGCACCCACTACAGTTGCAGTAGTGTTGTGCTTGAGCAGACCATAGCCCGTAACGGCGGCACCGACCCCAGCCAAGTTGCGCCAGTTGTTTTTGTTGCTTTGACGGCTGTCCGCGAGAGCTGCTGGGGACAAAGCCGCTGTCGCGACTGTTGCCAGCAGAGCAAAGGCTGTCATTTGCGTGTTCAATTTCATGTGTAAGTATCCTTCTTTCTCAAGAATTGTTTGATACGGCGGGCGGAGGCAGTGACTCCCCCTCGGCTTTGCTGAGGTCAAGACTGACAACAGTGTCTGTCACAGCCAACACTCTTTCCGCCGGCACAAACAATTTTTTGTGCAGGAGCAAGCCGTGGATGACCACAAGGCCGCGAAATACATCGATGTTCTCCTCGGCTACGACTTCCGCTACGGTTCCGATAGTTCCATCGGTTCCTTGCACTGTCATACCCGGCTTGATCAGCATGTAGCTTCCCTGCTCCATTTTCTGACTGCCTTTCTGCACGGTTTGTTCCCGTTGTTGTTACTCAGGCAACAATTGTCTTTTTCCGCTTGACGGCAGCCGCCAGGACAAGCGGCAAACCGGCCGCCAGCAGAGCAAGCGTGCTTGTTTCAGGCACGCTTGGACCAACAGGAATGACAATAGGCGGCGTGTTGGAACTGCCATGCCCGCCGCGAATGCCAATCAAAGCGGCAGGCAGCAAAAACGGCAGCAGCGAACTGCCTCCCCCATTCGCTAGCACCGGCGCAGATGCCGACACCAGGCTTGCAGGTATGGCAGGCTGGTAAATCGGGGCAGGGATGTCGGAAGGCACAAGTATGTTTACTTGCTCCGCTGGCAGCAGCTCCTCAATTGAGGGCGAGACTTTCTGAACAGGCTGCTTGGTCAGGTTCTTCACCTGGACGTCAGGCAGAAACTTGGAAAGTGGATTGCCGCAGACCCACTTCATCACCGGCTCGCCATTGCGCAGTGCAAACACTTTTGTGCCGCGCCGGAATGTTTGCTTGACCGGATAAAATTTGCCTGAACGATGGACACAATAGACCGTATAGCGGCCCGTCCGAGGAACATAACTTTCCACCAGGTTGGCACGCATATAGCTGACAACACGGCTTTCAGGAATCTGAAAGTGACGGGCGAACCGCTGACGCACGGCAGGGTTGTCGGATACCTGCTGGATCAACTGTTCCACGCTGTAGACTTTATACTGGAGATAGGAATCGCGGGGCGTCGCCACAGAATGTCGCCGCGCTGGATGACCCAAAGCGGAATGATGGTGCGCTGCCGACGCAGGCCCGGCAAAAGCTGCCAGCGAGACAGCGGCCAAGCCGGAAACAAATAGGCGAGAAAGGATAAGGTTTTGAGGCATAGCGATTGTTACCGTAGAAATGAAACAGCAGATATTTAATCGGACACGTTGTTAGGGAATATTCAATACGGTTTTGATCGGCTCGGCAGGCTGCCCTAATTTGTCGATGCCCCAAACCCACAGGGTCACCGTTCCCGACCCAAGACCCGTTCCAGCAGAGTTTAGTTTTTCAATGCGCACTTGATACCGCGCAATGTCAAACGCGACGGGTGACACATAGTCTACCTGTCCGCCCCTTACCAGGGCGTAAGCGAATTGGACAGCGCTGCTGCCTGCAGCAGGCTTCATGGAAAGCAGGGTTGGCTCATTCACTGTAATGTTCGACCCTGTGACCATTGTGCCCGGCCCGGTCTGGGTCGTCGTTCCCGCTGCTGTGGAATGCGCGTAGATCATCACCTGGGCATTGGTATCCAACGGCTGCCCTTTTAAGAAGTCCAGCACGGGAGGGGTATTCGTCGCGGCGGCGTTGTTTTCTCCCGGCAGCGGCAGCGTGGAAACCTGGCCTCCGCTTTGCTGCTGCAAAGAGCCTGCCACTTTTTGCTTCGGCGGCTGCGGCACAAACTGCCCGGCCAGTTCACTCGCGACATAAAACATCAACGTCTGCGTTGTTGCCGCCGGATGGCTGCCGGCGGATTGTGCCCACACTTCCACCATGTGATGCCCAGGCCCCAGTTTTGCCGTGTCCAGGGATGTTTTCCACGGAGCGGCGGCGAGGTCGGCGATTTTGGTATTATCCACGCGGACAATGATTTCCTTCAATTCCGCGCCGCCGGTGGCTGCAAACACATTCAGCTTGACTTTGTCTCCCTGCACGACCGGCAGCGTGTTGGTCCAAAGCGACAGCCCATTGGTCGTGTTGTACATGCGCGGGGTCTTGTTATCCGGCAGCAGCACTTCCGGCACCAGGGAAACGCCCGGCGCATAAGCCACCGATGACTTGCCCGCCCCCATCGCCGGGGTATGGAAAATGCCCAAGCCAACCAGCAGGCAAAGCGCCGCCGAAATGCGTTTTCGGCTGCGGTTCTGCAAGTTTAAAGTGTTCATAATGAAATGCCTCCTTGACGGCATGCAAACAAGCCCCATCAACAAGAATAAAATAAGGTCGGGCTGCTTGAATAGGTAGAATAGTGTACCCGACGATGTGCGCTCCGAAACCCTGTCAATTGTACCATCTTTTTAGCCGGCAAGCAACCGGCCCGATTGACAGGGAATATCTATTTCGGCTCGGTCTTCCCTTCCTGTCGGTTTTTCCTCCATGTCTCAGCGGTGTCCCCCGGCTTTTCTACGAGTGATCCACGGCATACCAAGCCATGAGCGACGACGGAAAGATTTGTTCCGTCGTCGGTACGCCGCTGCAACGCCGTGGAAACGCTGCTGCAATGCTTACGGAAGCCCTCCGAAGCGGCCTCAATCCCGCGGACACCGGCACTGCCAAACCGAGCGAAATTGGGCACTCCCGATTGACACGCTTCTTATTTGCGCGTATAATAACGCTTGGCAATCACGCCAGGCGTCAGGAGAGGTGCCGGAGTGGTCATAACGGAACTGTCTTGAAAACAGTCGGAGGGGCAACTCTCCCGTGGGTTCGAATCCCACCTTCTCCGCCATACACTGCATAAGTTATACCAATAGACATGAAAACGGCGCGGATGTTTCAACAAACATCCGGGCCGTTGCTTTTTGTTCGGGTGCATGAGGCATCGGTTTGTTTTGCTCAGGTTCAGGCCTGATGATTTTATCACCACTCGCCATAATTAGGAAAACAGCCACTGTCGGCTTGTTCTTTCCTGGGAAAGGACAATTCAAGTTCAGAAAGCGACAACTCAAGCCTGCACGACATGGAAGCCGTGAAACACGCCGCAGAAGGCCATTCAAGTCATGACGATTCTGGACACTCGCGTTTCAATCATATAGGAGAAATAACATGTCTGTTGAGCAGAAAGACCCCGCTTTGTTGAGATTCCATTTGTCAGACGGCACACGCATTGAAATTCGCCATGCGTGCCCGCTCACCATAGAAGATGCGCACAGGGAAAGCTGCCGGTGGGCAGAGCGCTTGGAACTGCTCTTGCCACGGGGCGAGATGTTTGGCGAGGCCACTTTAGCATCGGGGTAAGAAGAGGCGGGGCATAGCGAACAAGATCAGCGTAAGCCCGCTTTCACCGCTCGCGTCTCAATGTTTAAGGGGCGCGGCCTGTTTATGGCCGCGTCTCTTTCGCTTCTGCTTTCCCTCAGCCATAGAAAAACCCGGCCTACCCATTGAGGATAAGCCGGGCTGATTTATGAGCACAGAGCAGACGCTATGGGCGAGCCGTTAAGCGACTGCCGACTCGGTAGCCTCAGACGTGCCAAACTCGCCTTCCTCGCCGATGGGCGCGCCTTTGCGGAACGTGATCTTGGTGTCGTCGTCTTCGGCCACGTCCACCACTACCGTGTCGTTGGCGTCAAACCGGCCCAAGAGCACTTCTCTCTCGCAACCAGGCAGATGCTTGCGCATCTTCAAGTCAACTTGCGAACATATCGTCTAGGATTGCCAATGGCAGATTAGGGATACGGCGAAAGCCTGCATCGTTGGTAACAAAGAGTGCGCAGCCCGCCTCAAAGGCAGTGGCCGCATGGAGCGCATCCGGGGTTCGCAGTCCCGCAATGCTGGCACGTAAGCGCGCAGCCTCGCGCAATATGGTCTGCGTGATGGGCCGTAGATGCATCTGCGGCGTGTGCAGGAGAAGCCGCTCGTAAGCTGCCTGGAGCGAGACGTCGCCCTGACGCATTGGCATGACAAATGTTTCCAGCAAGGCCAGCTCGCTACTGACGGCGATGACGGTTCGTGCCTGCACTGCCTGCCAGAGCGGACGCAGCAACGGTTCGTAACGGGGGTGCCTCTCCACCGTGTAGATCAACGCCGGAGTTTCCACGTAAACGGTGCCTGTTATGGGAAGCGTTAGCGATCCCATGCGTTCCGTTCCTCTTGAAGAGTACGCTCAATTTCCTCCCAAGTTGGCGCGGAGCGCGGGCCGGACGGCAGTGTGTCTAAAAACTCCATCAGCGATTGGGCAGGGACTGCGGGTTCGCTTTCTGGAACGTCTGCCGCCTCCGGCATTACGACAAACACCTCTACCGCATCTCCATCAGTGAGTTCCGGCGCAACAATCTCTACGCGGTGGCCCGGCAGGACGCGGGTCGTAATCCGCAGTGCAGTTTGCATAGTGCTCTTCTCCTTTGCATTGGCGTCCCAGAGAACTTTCGGCATTGGTTAATCTTTATCCCAGTCGTCACCATAGCGCATTTGCATCAGCTCTCTGGATGCGCTGTTGTCTTCAGGGCGAATGCCTGGACTGTGCATCGTTTCGTACAGCATCTCAATCGTCATTGTTGGATTGTTTATAACATCGGATGGGCACTAATCTAACAAATTGTCTCACCACAATGCGATGAACTTAGACCATTCAAAGCATCACTGGCTCACTTCTCATTAGACGAAGCCATATCCATGAATCAGAATATGCAATAGAACTAATCCGGGCGAGGCCACCACTGAACACCCCACCAAGACACTGTTGCATTTTGCAACTTAGGCACTGTCCGAGCCTCTTCATCTGAAAAGTTGGTTTCTATCAGTGGTTGCTCTGGATACTGCTTTCTGCCGAACTTCTCAATAGTAGCCATTTTGCCTTGACACTGGTCGCAAACTAAAACAACCACTTTTTCTCCTGGACTTGGTGTGACGCCATCAATGGTATATTCACGAAAGCCAATAATGTATTCATGCTCAAGCACGCACGTACTTGGTTTAGCACAACGAGTGCATAAGCCGTTTAACTTTGTCGAATCTGGTAAATCCACATTAGGTAGTTCTGTCACAGATATATGCTCCTCAACCTCGTGGATGCTGGCGACTCCATCCTGCCCTACGTAGCTTAATGCCATAACTTGTTTGATATGACTAATGCCCAGGCAATTGCGATAGGGGTAACAAGGTCTTTGACTTTGGAATCAGGATGTAAGTTGGCTCTGTGCCTAGCCGAAGATATACCCCACCAGCATCAAAGTCCACAGAGTGTGTGTTTCCAAATATGTCCACCGCTTTAAGGTCATCGTTCGACTCGGCTGTATTGATACGGACGTTCGCACTGCATTTTTCATCTGCCCAGGTAACAACTGTCTTTCCACCAGTTGGGTTGCTAAAGAACACGGCGACTGCATGGGTTCGACGTTTATCAGCAGTCATACCCTCAAACTCATCCGTTCGCAAATACTCACAGTTTCCCAAAAGACGCACAGCGGCAGATAATGCAATCACCGATGGATTTGGAGTTAAGTCTTTGCGAAGCGCACCTAAACAGGCCCCTCCTTCGTTACGGTATGGAAGCAGAAAGAAGAAGTGCTTTGTGTTTCCGCAAGCCAATGATTGAGCAACCGATTTAGGCACAAATTCACACTGTCGGTGGGCATCGTCCTTACTTAGTTCTCCATCAGAAGCAGCACCCAAGAAAATACCTGCTTCGGTCATCCATGTCGGCATTCCACCAAGATTGCAGGCTTGACGGTAATGGTTTAGCATCAGTCCATAATCATTAGGCGACTCATATGAGTGCCAATTAAAAGCATCTGTGTATTTTCCAGCCCCCATCTTGAAGAGGTTGCGGGCAAAGGGACTAACATCCTTTAAGCACATTGCACCTTGCAGTACCATAGCCTCACCATTACTCCCTTCCTTTAGCGCTTTATATGCCTTACCCATAACGCCGTAGAACTCCTGTGGAGTACCATCGAAAAACGTGCCGTGATTATCCGGTTCGTTCCAAACTTCCCAAGCAGTGACTTTTCCACGGTAGTGCTTTGCCGCTTCCAGACAGAAACCCCGCAGATATTCAAGATTAGGTGGTATGCTCGTGCCATCTCCTGATCTAGCTTTAGCCCATTCAGGTGTGTCATGCCAGACTTCATCGACTGCAATGCCACGTGCTGAATAAGCGTTGATTAGGTTCTCATAACGTCCCCAAGTGAAGACACCCTGGCGCGGTTCAACGTCGTTCCACCATATTCGTTCACGCACCATAGGCAAGCCGATGGCTTTAACAATGTCTGCAAATGCTTCGTACTGCGACGGGTCTAATTGCCATGCTGCTGCTGCATCCGCACATACCTTCCCGTCGCGCAATCCTAACATCTTATCAGCCTGTAGGACGACACCGAACGCACAGTTAGTTGGCAGCGCATCAGAAGTGATGGTCAGCGTGTACCAGCCGGGTTGAAGGCTGGGCAACGAGATAGTTCCCTGCTTCGCTTCGACTTTGGCTGGCTGATTGTATACTTCGCGTCCCCAGTAGTTGGTAACCCTAGCTTGCGCAGAGACAACTCCATCAGGAATGGAGACGGAGAACTGTATAGGCTGACCAGCAGTCCATAGATTTCCAGGCTGGGATGATGATAATTTCATAGTGTCTGCGTGCGCAGTAGAACAAGTTATAAGAATAGCGATGCTAAACAGCATTATCATGAGCCGTTGCAAGAACACGTCAGCGCAAACGCGTCTACCCCACCCCGCCACGATCTGCCAATAAGTCATAATTTCCTCTATCTGCATTGTGACACAACCAGTATAAGCCAAATCCCTTGTTCCGTCAACTGCTGTTCAGAGAAAAGCCCGGCCTGTCCGTTCAGGACAGTCCGGGCTGATTTATGAGCACAGAGCAGACGCTATGGGCGAGCCGTTAAGCGACGGCGGACTCGGTAGCCTCAGACGTGCCAAACTCGCCTTCCTCGCCGATGGGCGCGCCTTTGCGGAACGTAATCTTGGTGTCGTCGTCTTCGGCCACGTCCACCACAACCGTGTCGTTGGCGTCAAAGCGGCCCAGCAGCACTTCTTCCGCCAGTGGGTCTTCCACCAGGCGCTGCACGGCCCGGCGCAGCGGACGCGCGCCGTACTGCGGGTCAAAGCCTTCTTTTGCCAGCAGTTCCTTGGCTTTCTCCGTCACCGAGAAGTCCATGCCCTTCATGGCGATCTGCTTGGCGACACGGTCCAGCATCAATTCCACCACCTGCTTGATCTCGTCGGCGGACAGGGCGTGGAAGATAATGGTCTCGTCCACGCGGTTGAGGAACTCAGGCCGGAACGCCCGCTTCAGCTCGTCTGTGATGCGGCCCTTGACCGACTCCATTTGACGCGCACGTGCGGCGTCGTCCACCTTGCGGTCGATAGGGTTGGCAAGGCCACGGAAGCCCATCTCGCGCTCTCCTTGAATGGCCCGCGCGCCCAGGTTGCTGGTCATAATCAGGATGACGTTCTTGAAGTCAATCACGCGCCCGTGCGAGTCGGTCAGGCGTCCGTCTTCCATGATTTGGAGCAGCAGGTTGTAGACTTCCGGGTGGGCTTTCTCGATCTCGTCCAGCAGCACGACCGAGTACGGGTTGCGCCGCACGGCCTCGGACAACTGCCCGCCCTCATCGTAGCCCACGTATCCGGGAGGCGCTCCGACCAGACGGGACACGGCGAAGCTTTCCATGTACTCGGACATGTCAATGCGGATCAGATTGTCTTCTTTGTCAAACAGGTACTGCGCCAATGCGCGCGCCAATTCGGTCTTGCCGACACCGGTCGGGCCGAGGAAGATAAACGAGCCGATAGGACGCTTGGCATCGCGCAGGCCCGACCGAGACCGGCGCACGGATTTGCTGATGGCGACAATCGCCTCGTGCTGGCCGATAATCCGCTTGTGCAGCTCTTCTTCCATGCGGAACAGCTTCTGCGTTTCCGCTTCCACCAGGCGCGCGACTGGGATGCCTGTCATGGAGAAGATAATCGCCGCTACCTCGTCATCGTCCACTGTGGACTTGGCATCCTTCTTTTGCTGCTGCCACTGCTCATCCAGCTCCTGCACGCGCTCTTCCAACTCACGGCGGCGGCCCTGAAGCTCATACGCTTTCTCGTACTGGCGGTTGTTGGGCAATGCACCCAGCTCCTTCTGCACGGCACTGAGTTCCACTTTGGCGTCGCGCAGTTCCTGCGGCGGCATGGCTCCGCGCAGGCGGACACGGCTGGACGCTTCGTCAATCACGTCAATGGCCTTGTCCGGCAGGAAGCGGTCGCTGATATAGCGGTCGGATAGGCGCGCGGCGGCGTCCAAAGCGTCGTTGGTAATCTCTACTTTATGGTGCTGCTCGTAGCGCGGGCGCAGGCCCTTGAGGATTTCAATGGCGTCGTCTACCGATGGTTCTTTGACCTGGATCGCCTGGAAGCGGCGCTGCAAGGCGGCATCACGCTCCACGTACTTGCGATACTCATCCAGCGTCGTCGCGCCGATACACTGCATTTCGCCGCGCGCCAGGGCAGGCTTCATAATGTTGCTGGCGTCAATCGCGCCTTCGGCAGCACCCGCGCCGACCAGGGTGTGCAGCTCGTCAATAAAGAGGATAATCTCCCCCTGCGCCTTGCGGACTTCTTCCATCACGCGCTTCATGCGCTCTTCAAACTCGCCCCGGTACTTGGTGCCCGCCACAAGTGCCGCCAAGTCCAACGCGACCACGCGCTTGTCTTTCAGGAAGTCGGGGATGTCGCCGTTGACGATGCGCTGTGCCAGCCCTTCGGCAATCGCCGTCTTGCCCACGCCCGGCTCGCCCAGGAGGCACGGGTTGTTCTTGACACGTCGCGAGATAATCTGGATGCAGCGCTCAATCTCGCTCGCCCGCCCGATGACCGGGTCTAATTTCTCATTGCGGGCCAGCTCGGTCAGATCACGGCCAAACTCGTCCAGGGTGGGGGTGCGCGTTTTGGGCTGCTGGCGCGTGCCGCTCGCTGTTGCCGCGCCGCCTTCGCTGCCGCCCTCCTGCAGGTGCATGACTTCGCGCCGGGTACGGTCCAGGTCCACGCCCAGCTTGGACAGCACGCGTCCGGCCAGGCCCTCGCCCTCGCGGATTAACCCTAGCAGCAGATGCTCTGTGCCGATATAGTTGTTGTTGAGTTGCCGGGCCTCATCGTAGGCCAGGTCAATCACCCGCTTGGCGCGCGGGGTCAATTGCATGTCCTGCCCCAGACGCCCATCGCCACGGGCGACCTGACGCTCAATCTCGGAGCGGATGCGCCCCAGCGAAACGCCGATGCGGTCTAAAATGCGGGCCGCGACACTGTCGTTTTCGCGCACCAGGCCGAGCAGCAGATGCTCGGTTGACACATAGTTCTCGCCCAAACGCCCGGCTTCTTCCTGCGCGTAAAAGACGACTTTGCGCGCCCGTTCGGTAAATCGTTGCCACATAATCTTATTTGCTCCCCTAGTTATCCGGTCGTGGGATTTGCTTTTTTTCCCTGTCGTATTTTGTTTCGCACGAAAGCGGGACGCCGGGTGTCCTCGTAAAACGTTGTCTGCGAGCTTTCCCCGGACACATACTGCACCCCAATGCGCATGGAGGCGAGTAGTTCGTTGAAAACGCGGTTCGTCACCCCGGTGGGCATGTCTATCTGCGCGCCCAGCCTGAGCAGGGATAATATCTCCATCGCCTGCGGGGCGGAAAGCCGGTCGGCGGCCTTCAATCGCGCCTGCGCGTCGGCGACTTCGGCTTCTATCTCAGAACGCCCGCGCCGGGCCAGCAGTTCCCGCGTGGCCTGCTCATCGGTGGACAGAAACGTCGTGACTGCGGCCAGCCGCGCGCTGATCTGCCGCTCCGTGAGGCCGATACTCACCGCGTTTGATATTTGGTACACATCCCCGACCGCGCCCGAATGCTCGCCGTACAAGCCGCGCACGGCCCCGCCCAGTGTCCGCGCGGCCTGCAACGCGTCTTCCAGTTTCCCCGCTTTCGCCAAACCCGGCAGATGCGCCATCACCGACAATCGCAGCCCCGTCCCGCAGTTGGACAGCGACGATGTCAGAAAGCCGTACTGCGGATCATACGCATAGTCCAAATGGGCGTCAAACAGATCGTCCAGTTTGTTCGCCACTTGAAACGCGGGTTCCAGTTGCAGGCCCGGCAGGATCGCCTGAAGGCGCAGGTGGTCTTCCTCGTTGACCATCACGCTGACCGTGTGCCGGTCATCCACCAAAGCCCAGCGGTGCGCCCCTGCCGCCGCGTGCTGCCACGAGATCAGGTGACTGTCCACCAAAGTGGCTTTATCGGCCTCGCTGAGTTTGCCCACATCCACCGCGCGCAGGGTCGGCTGCCCTTTTTCTTTGATACTGGCGACAGGCAGCACTTGCTTGACGATGGCTTTCAGGTCCGCTTCCGACGCGCGGCCGGGGAACGGCAGCCCGGCCAGGTTGCGAGCCAGCCGTGCGCGCGTGGACAGAACCACGTCGGCATCCCAGCCGTTCGCGCCCGCCCAAGCGGGAAGGGCGTCATTGTCCAGCGGCTTTGGCTTTGCCGATGTGTTCGACCGCACCGTGTATCTCCCGCAGCGCCTGCCGCACTTCGCCCCCGAACACGTTGTAACAGCGCGCACAGCCCATCTGCCCCTGCGCATACAACTCGCGCCGGGTCAGGCCGCACCACGGGCAGAACTCTTCCTGGCCCGCAGGCGTTTCGTCATGGGCTTTGCGGCCTGCCCCGTGCGTTTTGGCCGCCTTGTCCATGTCTGTCCCCTGCCCTAGTGCTCCTGACACGATTGTACCCGAAAAGGGCTTGCCTGTCCTGTGTTTTGTTGGGCGAAGGAGGATACCCCCTCCTTGCTTGGGATAACCCCCCTCCTTGTTCGCGCTGCTCACAGGTTCCCCCCTGAAGGGGGGATGAGGAGTGTCGTCAGTTGGGTTGATTATTGATGTTACGCAGAGTGCCGGGGGTGTAAAGCAATTGGCCCATATGTGTGCCGGGGGTGTAAAACCCCCGTCAGAGACG
>JAABUQ010003803.1_pt1 | contig 26824 bp, 20 predicted proteins | sample 5560001 | NCBI WGS metagenome assembly JAABUQ01 (sample SAMN10711888, study PRJNA513371) | rock metagenome | isolation source: Antarctica rocks | place: Antarctica: Victoria Land, Finger Mt nord | collected 2015-12-18 | reverse complement strand
CGCCCCCGCTGCGCCGAGCGCACCGCCGAGCGTCCCCACCGCCCCCGGTGCGCCGAGCGCACCGCCGAGCGTCCCCACCGCCCCCGGTGCGCCGAGCGCGCCGGCTGCGCCCGCACCGCCGAGCCGGCCAGGCGTGCCCAGCTGGCCCGCACCGCCAAGCGGGTCGGCGCCCACCGGCCGTCCCGGCGGGCCGGGGCTAAACGGTGACCCGCCAGCGTCCTCACCGATCGTGGCCGTCCCGGGCGAGGAGGCTCAGGCATGGGGCCGAGGGAGCGCGGCGCCCCCAGGGACCGTTCCTGCGGTTCCGGCCTGGAGCACTCCAAGCGACGGTCCGCACGGTGATGAGTCCTTCTCCGGCGCCGGCGCTCGGCCCTCGCCTTCCGCCGCCGCGTTCGAGGAGAATCTGGGTTCGCAGTCGGCGGACGTCGGCGGGCTCTTCGGCCGTCGTCGCTCGCGGGCTGTCCGGGACCAGGAAAGGCCCCGCCGTCCGCTCCGCTCCACCCAGGAGGCAAATGCGGTGGCCGCCCGTCGCCAGAGGCGTATCACCGGCGATGCAGAGAGGCCCGGTTCGGGTGCTGCGGGGTCTGGAGCTGCGGTGGGGAGCTCGGGGGTCGGCACCGGCCCGGTTCCCATCATCCGTGCGGCGCGGGCCGGGACCCGGCCGGCGCGGTCTGATGCCGGAAACGGCAACGTGCCGGCCCCCTCTGGCCCGCCGGGGCCAATTCCGGACTTCACCGTGACGGTGAGCGATGCTCGAGCGGCCAAAGCGATTGCCAACCTCCCCACGGCCCCCGCAGTGCCGTCCCCCGAGGGGGACCAGAGACCCGCCGAGGGACAGCCCTCCAACGGCACCCGTGCGGTCGGTTGGGACCCCTCCCTGCGAGCGAGGAGCTCCCAGGACCCCGATTCCGATACCTCCGCGCCCGCCGACGGTGAGCGGCCGCGGCGAGGTCTGCGCCGGTTGCCTCTGGTCAGACGAAAGGGCGCCGAGCCCTGACCTCGCTCGGTGCTGCCGTGCTCGACGAGCTAGCCGAGGAGCTCTCACGCATCGGTCTGCAGGCTGGGCTGGATGCCGTTGGCTTCGCCGGTGCCGAGCCCTTCGAGCTGGCCCGGGCGGTCATCGAGCGACGTAGCCGCGACGGGCTGGCGGATTCGATGCAGTTCACCTATCGGAACCCCGCCCGCGCCACCGACCCGTCCCGCTCGCTACCCGGAGCGGCAGCGCTCGTCGTCGGTGCCCGGCGCTACCTTCGCCAAGACCCTGCGGCTGATCCGACCACGCCGGAGGGTCCGGCGTCGGTCCCGGCCCGGGTGGCGCGCTATGCATGGGTCGACCACTACCAGCCCCTGAGGCAGGCTCTGCGTCGCATCGCCGAGCGCCTGGAGGACGGGGGCTTTGCCACTCGGGTGCTGGTCGATGACAATGCGCTGGTCGATCGGGCCGCGGCCCACCGGGCTGGCCTGGGCTGGTTCGGGCGCAACACCAACCTGCTCCTGCCCGGTGCCGGATCGTGGTTCGTTCTCGGCTCGGTGGTCACCGACGCTCCTCTTCCGAGCGGACATCCGGTGACGGAGAGCTGCGGTTCGTGCCGGCGGTGCGTGCCCGCCTGTCCGACGGGGGCTCTCAGCGACGATGGTGCCCTCGATGCCCGGCGCTGCCTGGCATGGCTGGTGCAGGCCCCCGGTCCCTTCCCCGTCGAGCATCGCGAGGCCCTTGGAGATCGCATCTACGGTTGTGACACCTGCCAGGAGGTCTGCCCGGTCAACCGGCGGGCAGAGCGATCCGATCCACCGGTGCCCGCCGAGGTCGGCGCCACCGCGGTGGCGGACGCCCTGGACCTTCTGCGCTCGAGCGACGAGCAACTCCTGGCCCGTTGGGGTCGCTGGTACATCGCGGAGCGCGACCCTCGCCACCTCCGGCGCAATGCCCTGATCGTGCTCGGCAATGTGGCCGACGGCCACAACCCCGCCGTTCTGCGCGCCCTCCGGGCCTCGCTGCGATCGGAGGATCCGCTGCTTCGTGGCCACGCCGTGTGGGCCGCGGCCCGAGTGGGCTGTGCCGAACTGGCCGGCGAACTGGCTGACGACCCCGATCCCTTCGTTGCCTCGGAGGTGGCCCGGGTGGGGTCGGTCACCGCCCGATCTGGGAGCGTGCGAGCCTTGCCCGACAAGCTGACCGTCGACCCTCACCTCCCTTGTTGACCTGACTCCTGCGCGTGCGCCACCTCCTCGTCACCAACGATTTTCCACCGAAGATCGGAGGCATCCAGTCCTATCTCTGGGAGCTGTGGCGACGACTACCTCCCGGCGACGTCACCGTCTTGACCACGCCGCATCGAGGAGCCCGCCGCTTTGACGCCGAGCAGCCGTTTCGGGTCGTCCGCAGCAGGGAGCCGGTGCTGCTACCCAATCCCCACCTGGCCCGGCGGATCCGTTCGTTGGCGGCCGAGACCGCAGCTCAGGCCGTGATCCTCGACCCCGCCCTGCCGGTCGGCCTGGTTGGTCCGGCGCTCGGGCTCCCCTACGCCGTCGTCCTCCACGGGGCCGAGGTTGCGGTGCCCGGGCGGGTTCCGGCGGCCCGCCAACTCCTGGCTTGGGTGGTAGGCCGGGCATCGCTGGTCATTGCTGCTGGTAGCTATCCCGAGGCCGAGGTTCGCCGGGTCATGGGCCCTCGATCCGTGCCCCCCGTGGTCCAGGTTCCACCCGGGGTGGACATCAGGCGCTTCGTACCTCTCCAGGGCATCGACCGGGCGGCATGGCGGACCCGCCTCGGCCTGCCCGCCTCCGGACCGCTGGTGGTATCGGTGAGCCGTCTGGTCCCTCGCAAGGGCATGGACACCCTGATTGCCGCCACCGCCCTCCTGGCCCCGGAATATCCCGACCTCAGCGTGGCCATCGCCGGCGAGGGTCGCGACCGGGGCCGCTTGGAGCGGCGAATCAAGAGCACGGGGGCTCCGGTCCGGCTGCTCGGCCGGGTGGCTGACGTGGATCTGCCCAAGCTCTACGGCGCCGGCGAGATCTTCGTGTTGTGCTGCCGAACCCGCTGGGCGGGCTTGGAGCAGGAAGGCTTTGGCATCGTGTTCCTCGAAGCTGCCGCCGCCGGAGTCGCATCCATCGCCGGGGAGAGCGGTGGCGCCGCCGATGCCGTGAAAGATGGCACCACGGGGCTGGTGGTGTCCGATCCCGACGACCCCAAGGCCCTGGCCCGCCAGCTCCGGGTCCTGCTTGGCGACCCCGCTCTGGCCAGCCGCCTCGGCCAGGAGGCCCGCCGGCGGGTTGCGTCGGAGTTCGCCTACGAGCATCTGGCGGCTCGTCTGGGGACGGCCATCGAGGCCATGGCATAGCTTGGACGCAGGCCCCGTCGGGCCGATGACCAACGAGAGGGAGAGGATCTGGCCGTGGAGGAGTCGGTTACCGAACGGATGGTCATCGGGGGGACACGCGATCATTGCATCGAGGTGCTCACCGCTTTCGAGCTCTACCCGGACTGGGCAGCCGACATCAAGGCGGTGGTCGTCGATGAGCGAGACGAGCAGGGAAGGGCGATCAGGGTCAGGTTCCGGGCGGCGGCATTCGGCCGGAGCACCGCCTACACCCTGTTGTACGACTACAGCGATCTTCCGAACGAGTTGTCCTGGGTGCAGTTGGCCGGTGACCTGACGCGGCGCCTCGACGGTTGTTACCAGTTGGCAGCCTCGGGCGATGATGCCACGGAGATCACCTACCAGCTCACCGTGGATCTGCGTGTTCCCCTTCCCGGTTTTGTCAAGCGACGAGCCGAAGGCAGGATCATGGGGACCGCCCTGCGGGAGTTGAAGGCCCGGGTGGAGGGCGCAGAACGCCGCGCATGACGGTGACGTCGGCCCGATGAGCTTCGGCGACTCCGGCAGTCCTTGGGTGAGGATCACCGATTCCGGTGACGTTCGCCTGGCTGGCTACCGCGGTCTCACCGACCGCCGGGCCAGGCAGCGCATCGAGGACAACCTCGGGGTCTTCATCGTCGAGGGAGTTCTTGCTCTCGGCCAACTTCTGGCGTCGGGCTATGACGTCGAGTCGATCCTGGTGGCCACCACCCGGGCAGAGCAGGTTCGTGACTTTCTGGGCCTGACCGCGGCACCGGCGTATCTGGCCGAGCCGGACGTGCTCGCCTCCACTGCGGGCTTCGATGTCCATCGAGGCGTCCTCGCCCTCGGTCGGCGCCGGCCCCCGGCGGCGGCCGCCGACGTACTGGCCCCGGCCGTGGCCACCGCTCGGCCCACGGTGGTGGTCACCGAAGGCGTCAACGACCACGAGAATCTCGGGGCCATCTTTCGCAATGCTGCCGCCCTCGGTGTGGGAGCGGTGCTGGCCGACCCCACGACCTGCGATCCGCTGTACCGGCGCTCCATCAGGGTATCCCTGGGCTACGCCCTGCGGGTTCCCTTCGCCCGCCTTATCCCCTGGCCGGCGGCCCTCGCCGAGCTGGGCCAAGCTGGTTGGACCATCCTGGCCCTGAGCCCGTCAGCGAAGAGCGAGGACCTCGACGACGTGGCCGAGGAGGGGTTGGCCAGGGTGGCGATCCTGGTTGGTGCCGAGGGACCGGGTCTGACGCCCGAGACACTGGCTGGCGCCGATCGGCGCATCCGAGTCCCCATGGCGGTCGGGGTGGACTCGCTCAACGTGGCTACCGCGGCGGCCATCGCCTTCCATCGCTTGGTTCCACGGCTGAGCCGGGCGTCCGGGCCCCCGACCTAGCATGGCTCCGGCCGGTCCGATCATCGGCGTCGATATCGGTGGCACCAAGGTCCTCGGCGTCCGCCTCGGCGCAGACCTGTTCCCCGAGGCCGAAGTCAAGGTGGCCACCCCCACCGACGGCCGCCGCGCGGTGGAGGTTGTGGGCCAGGTGATCGCCCATCTGGCTCACGAACCCGGCGCGGTCGGCGTGGGCGTGCCCGGCCTGGTCGACGACGGTGACGTCCTCCGCTTCTCGCCGCACCTTCCCGACCTGGTGGGCCTCGCCCTGGCGGAGCACTTCCTGGCTTCCTACCCTCGGGCCCAGACCTGGTTCGGCAACGATGCCACGGCTGCGGGATGGGCCGAGCATCGCGTTGGTGCAGCCCGCGATGCCACCGAGGTGCTCATGGTGACCCTGGGTACCGGGATCGGCGGCGGCGTCATCACCGGGGGCCGGCTGGCCGAGGGGGCCCACCGCTTCGCCGGGGAGTTCGGCCACATGGTTGTCGATCCCCATGGCCCGTTGTGTCCGTGCGGCCAGCAGGGCTGCTGGGAACGCTTCGCCTCGGGTAGCGGGTTGGGACTGCTCGGCCGGGAGGCGGCCATGGCCGGAAAGGCCGCTCTGGTCAAGCATCTGGCCGGCGGAGACGCCGAGGGCGTCCGGGGCGAGCATGTGACCCGGGCGGCGGCAGACGGCGATCCCGCGGCGCTGGCCATCATGGGCCGCTTCGCGTGGTGGTTGGCCCTCGGCCTGGCCAACCTGGCCAACATCTTCGACCCGTCGGTGATCGTGCTCGGCGGCGGCCTGATCGACGCCGGCGACGTGCTCATGGAGCCGGTCAGGAACGCGTTCGCGGACCTGGTGGAGGCCGGGGAACAGCGCCGCGGGGTGGCCATCAGGCCCGCATCGCTCGGACCGCGCGCCGGCGCGGTGGGCGCCGCCCTTCTCGCTGCCGAGCATTCCACTACCGTGGTCCAACGCCACCACCACCACCACCACCACCACCACCACCACCACCACCACCACCACCACCACCACCACCACCCTCCTTCCTGAGCCCCGGTGGTTGAGGAGGAATCGCCATCGTGGAGTTTCGTCGGATCAACGGGCTGCCGCCCTACGTCTTCAGCATCATCAACCAGCTCCGCGACGAGGCCCGCCGCAGCGGCCGCGACGTCATCGACATGGGCTTCGGCAATCCGGATATCCCCAGTCCCGACCTGGCCGTCGAGAAGCTGGCGGAGGCGGCTCGAAACCCCCGGAACCACCGCTATTCCGCCTCCCGGGGCATTCCCAAGCTGAGGATGGCGGTGGCCGCCCTCTACAAGCGGCGATTCGATGTCGACCTCGATCCCGAGACCGAGGTGGTCACCACGATCGGAGCCAAAGAGGGGCTCTCCCACCTCATGTGGACCCTCGTCGGTCCCGGTGACACCGCGCTGGTGCCCACCCCAAGCTACCCGATCCACATCTACGCACCGCTCTTTGCCGGGGCGGACGTTCAGCAGGTTCGCCTAGGCCCGGACCAGGACTTCTTCGCCAATTTGATGGAAAGCTGGGAGTCGACCTGGCCCCGGCCCCGGGTGATCGTCTTCTCCTTTCCCCACAACCCGACGACCGAGGTCGTGGACCTGGCCTGGATGGCCCGCCTCGTCGCCTTCGCCAAGGAGCACGAGGTCCTGCTGGTCCATGACTTCGCCTACTCCGAGACCTACTTCGACGGCTTCAAGCCTCCTTCGGTCCTCGAGGTGCCGGGCGCCAAGGATGTGGCGGTCGAGCTCTACACGTTGACCAAGAGCTTTTCGATGGCCGGTTGGCGGGTGGCCTTCACGGTCGGCAACGCCGAGATGGTGGCCGCCCTGACCAAGCTCAAGAGCTATCTCGACTACGGCACCTTCCAGCCGATCCAGATTGCTGCGATCGTGGCCATGAATGAGGCGTCTGAGTATCCTCGAGAGGTCAACGCCATCTACACGTCGCGTCGCAACGCGCTGGTCGAGGGGCTCAACCGCATCGGTTGGGAGATGGAGCCTCCGAAGGGGACCATGTTCGCCTGGGCGCCCATCCCCGAGCCCTACCAGGAGATGGGCTCGCTGGAGTTCTCCAAGTATCTGGTCACCGATGCCGAGGTGGCCACCTCGCCCGGTGTGGGATTTGGTCGGGGGGGCGAGGGCTTCGTCCGCTTCGCCCTCATCGAAAATGAACAACGGATCGGTCAGGCCATTCGAAATCTCCGCCGTACGCTGACCAAACTGGGCTGAGTTCCTCCTCTACGTCAGCAGGAAATCACCCGTTCACACGCTTCCTCTAGCCTGATGCCAATGGCGAGCTACGTGGTCAGGGTCTGGGTGCCGGATCGGCCGGGGGCGCTCGGGGCGGTGGCCAGCAGGATCGGGGCCGTGCGCGGGGACCTCGTCGGTATCGAGATTCTGGAGCGGGGCGCGGGCCGAGCCATCGACGAACTGGTGGTCGACCTCCCCGACGAGGACCTGGTGCCCCTCCTCGTCACCGAGATCGGTGAGGTCGACGGGGTCGATGTCGAGGATGTCCGCCCGGCGTCGAGCGCCTTCGTCGACCCCCGGCTCGACGCCTTGGAGAGTGCCGCATTCTTAGTCGAGCAGCACGATGTGGTCGAGCTCTTCCAGGCGCTGGTCCAGCGCAGCACCCGTGATCTGCAGGCCGACTGGGCCGTGGTTCTCGAAGGAGCGTCCCCCACGCCCACGATGACGTCGGGGGATGCTCCGCCCGCACCTTGGTTGCAGGCGTTCGTGGTCGGCAGTCGTAATGCCACCACGACTGGCCAGGAGCGGGGACCCGATGATGTGGCCTGGGCAGAGATGACCTCAGCGGAGGTGGACTCGGTCATCCTGCTCGGCCGCCTGGGGCGCCCCTTCCGGGCTCGTGAGCGCCGCCAGTTGGCCGTTCTGGCCCGCATCGTGGACCACCGGCGCAGCGAGCTGGCCATCCGGTCGTCGAGGTTGGTGCATCCGAGCAACGGCGCCTGAGCCGGCGCCGCCGGGTCGCCCCTGTCGCCCTCTAGGGGTTCACCGATCCGACGACGGGCTTGTTCAGCGGGCGCCCTCCCTGGGACCCGAAGAAGCGAGCGCTGCCGTAGTTGAAGACGCCGCCGTCCTGGGCCACGACGCTGTAGCCGAGGCCGTCATAGGAGGGGAACAGGCCCACCGCGGGCTTGTTGATGCGGGTGCCCCCGGCCGATCCCACGAAGGGGGCGTCGCCTTCGGCGAAGACGCCGCCGTCGGCAGCCACCAGCCAGAAGCCCTGACCGTCCGGCGTGGATGTGATGCCCACGATGGGCGCCACCAGTCGAGGCGCCGGTGGGGCCGTGGTGGCCGAGGTCCCTCCCCCGGTGCCGGAGCGGGCAAAGGCCACAACGGTACCGTTGGCTTCCGCCAGAGCGTAGGCGCCGGTCAGGGGGTCGGCGATGATCCCGACCACTGCGGAGGCGAGCCTGGCCCCGCCCAGGCTTCCGAAGAAGGGCGTATTGAACGCGAACACACCACCGTCGGCGGCGGCCAGAAGGTAGCCGGGATCGCCATCGAGGCCGACCGTCGTGGCGATGCCCACGACCGGTGCGATGAGCTTGATCGAGCCGAGCGATCCCTTGAACGGAATCGGCCCTTCGGTAAAGACGCCACCGTCCGCGGCGGCCAGGTAGTAGCCGAATCCGTCTGGGCTCTCCGCTCCCCCCACGACGGGCTTGTTGAGTCGCTTGCCGCCCTCGGATCCCTGGAAGCTATAGCTGCCGTAGTTGAAGACGCCACCGTCGGAGGCCGCGAACTGGTAACCCTGCAGAAACGGTGTGTCGTTCACCGAAAAGCCGGCAACGTTAAAGGGTGACACGGGAATCTTGTCCGACTGAACGGAATAGAGGGGGACATAGCTGTCGGGGGCCAGATTGGCGCGGGAGGCGAAGAGCTTGGTGGTGATGGCTTGGCCGGCCTGGACCACGGTGAGGTCATCGGCACCGCTTGGCACCACGACGTCGGCTGCCCCCTGACCGAAGGCCAGGTTCGACACCACCTTGGTGGCGTTGACGTAGAGGTCGAGGGGCCCGAAGCGCGGTGAGGTGTTGCGAAACGAAATCGCACTACCGCCCCGGGGCACGGCCAAGACGTTGTCGGCGAAGATCTGGCTCAGCGTCGTAGGGGCAACTGCGGCGGACTGCGTGCGGGCACCGGCGGCGGACTGCGGCGTAGGGGCCACGGCGGGGGACAACACCTCGGAGATGTCCGAGCCGGCGGTCACGATGAGCGGCGTCGGGGAGCCGAGCGCGACGCCCATCGGGTTGGTGGCGACCACGGTGTAGGTCCCAGGCGGAAGGATCTGGGGAGACGAGAAGCCGCCCGCCACCAAGGTGATGTCACCGATCGTGACCCCGCCCAGGGCGAGGGTCTCCTTGACGGTGATCGGTCCGTCAAGGTAGCTGTTGACGAAGGTCACCGCTCCGGCTGGGGCGGTGGCCGCGGCCGCGGTGACTGACTCCAGGCGAAGCTTCCCGGCCGGAGTGATCATCAGATGGGCGGCGGACTTGGCAAGAGGCTTCAAGGCGCCGTCCGCCTTGGTCGGTCCCGATGCCTCTGGGGTGGCAGCCGACGCCGCGGGAAGCAGGCCAGCACCCACTCCCAGGCTGACAGCAAGCGTGGTGGTGGCCAGTGCGGCAATTGATCTCTTCATCGGTCTCCCGTCACAGGTGGCTCGACCGACCGCCGACCCGGGGTGTTCTTACCCCCTCGGCGGGAAGGACAACCGCCGAGGAGCAAAATCGGACTTCCCGGTCGAGACGCACACCGTACCCGAGGTCGGATCCCGCCCGACGGCGCCGGGGCCACTCGCTCAGATGCCGAGCGGAGCGGCCCGCAGTCGGCTGATCGACAGGTCGTCGCCTTCGAGCTCCACCATGGCCTGAGCCTGGCGGCCATAGGCGAACAGCACCAGCTCGCTGGGTGCGCCGGTGACGGTGACGCTCGGTGGCCCGCCCTTGCACCGAGCCCGGCCGTGCTCGGTGGCGATCACCTCGACGCCCACCGGCGAGGCTTTGAGCAGCAGCCGCCCCATGAGGCCCAGGCGGGACCACAGAGTTGCCTCTTCGTCGGCGGGAAGCGGGCGGGCCTCGACCTCACCGGAGGCGCGGCGAACGTCTTCGTGGTGGACGAAGAACTCGACCGTGTTGATTGCCGCGTCGAGAGGCCTGATGACCAGCGGGGGACCGCGTCGGACCTTGTCGACCAGGTCGGGCCAGCGGTGGGCGTCGCGCACGGCGAGGCGAACCTTCTCGGCGCGGGCGGAAAACGCCGGCACGACGATGCCCACCGCCCCGTCAGGCCGGCGCTCGCGCACCACGAGGTGGGCGGCCAGATCCGCAGATGTCCAGGTCCCGCACAACGTGGCCACATTGGGACCTACCCGGTCGAGAAGGTCGGCCAGAGCGTGACGCTCGGTCTGGGCATAGTTGGTCATGGGGCGATGCTACGAGTGCCGCCCGCGGTCACGAAGGCGCGTTGTGCTCGTGACCAGGGCGCGCCGCCGGTGTCGGGGCGCGCCGAAGGTGCCCCGGCGCGACCTCCCCGTCGAAGGGGCGGGGACAGGAAGGTCGGCGCCAGAGCAGGGCCGCCGAGGGGCAGCTTCGGCGACACCGTCAGTGTACCCATCCTGAACGATTCCAAACAGGGCCGGCCGGCGAATCGTCTTCGATGCCGACTCGGGGCTGCCTGTGGACAACTGGAGGGGTCATCCCCGTGGAATTCACAACCCTTGCCCTCTATCGATCCACAGCGGGCCGGCCGTAGCGTCCTCAGCGGGCCGCGCAAACCTTCGCGAGCACCCCGAAACCCATTGACACGGCGGTAACTACGGTGGTGTAATTCAAGCCGCATGTTGTGGTCCACCGCCTCGGCGGCCACTACCGGTTGTGTTCCGCCGGTACAGACGGACCGGCTCCATCCCAAGTACATCTCATCTCGCAGCAGTACCGCCCCCAGGAGGCTCCCGACTTCATGGCCATCGCTCCCGAGCAGACCGGCATCGGCATCCACCGGCATTTCACCGTGGCCGGTCAGGACCCCTACGACACCGTGGTCTGGGAGCGGCGGGACGCGCGCATCAGCCACTACGCCACCGGGGCGGTGGCGTTCGAGCAGATCGGGGTTGAGGTGCCGTCCACCTGGAGCATCAACGCCACCAACATCCTGGCCCAGAAGTACTTTCGGGGGACCCTTGGCACCACCGAGCGTGAGTGGTCGCTGCGCCAGGTCGCCGACCGGGTGGTCGACACCGTTACCGCATGGGGTCGCAAGGACGGTTACTTCCTCGACGACGAGGAGGCCCAGGCATTCTCCGATGAGCTCAAGTACGTGATCATTCACCAGAAGGCGGCATTCAACTCCCCGGTGTGGTTCAACATCGGTGTCGAGGGCGTGCCCCAGCAAGGCTCGGCGTGCTTCATCCTGTCGGTCGACGACTCCATGGACTCCATCCTCGAGTGGTACAAGGAGGAGGGGACCATCTTCAAGGGCGGCTCGGGTGCCGGCGTCAACCTGTCGCGCATCCGTTCGTCGAAGGAGCATCTCCGGGGCGGGGGCACGGCATCGGGGCCGGTCAGCTTCATGCGGGGGGCCGACGCCTCGGCCGGGACGATCAAGTCCGGTGGCAAGACCCGTCGGGCCGCCAAGATGGTCATCCTCAATGTCGACCATCCCGACGTCGAGGACTTCATCTGGTGCAAGGCCATCGAGGAGCGCAAGGCCCGGGCCCTGCGCGACGCCGGCTTCGACATGGACCTCGACGGCAGGGACAGTCACTCCATCCAGTACCAAAACGCCAACAACTCGATCCGGGTCACCGACGAATTCATGACCGCGGTGGTCGACGACACCGACTGGGACCTGAAGGCGGTCATCAGCGGTGCCACGATCCAGACGGTCCGGGCCCGGGACCTGTTCCGCCAGATGGCCAAGGCCGCCTGGGAGTGCGCAGACCCCGGCATGCAGTTTGACACCACCATCAACACGTGGCATACCGCACCAAAGAGCGGACGCATCAATGGCAGTAATCCTTGTAGTGAATACATGCATGTCGACAACTCGGCCTGCAATCTCGCCAGCCTGAACCTGTTGACGTTCATCGAACCTGATGGTCCGTTTGACGTTGCCGGTTTCAAGGCCGTCACCGAGACGGTCTTCACCGCTCAGGAGATCATCGTCGGCAACGCCGACTACCCCACCGAGGCCATCGCCGAGAACTCTCGTCGGTTCCGCCAACTGGGCATCGGCTACGCCAACCTGGGGGCGTTGCTCATGGCCCAGGGCCTGGCCTATGACTCCGACGGGGGGAGGGCGTGGGCCGGGGCCATCACCGCCCTGCTCACCGGTCACGCCTACGCCACCTCCGCCCGCACTGCGGCTCGCATGGGTCCGTTCGCCGGCTTTACCGAGAACCGCGACGCCACGCTCGAGGTCCTGCGCATGCACTGCGACGCGGCCAATCGAATCGACGAGGATCTGGTTCCGACCGAGTTGCTCTCCGCCGCGCAGCAGGCCTGGGACGCCGCGGTCGAGACGGCCAATCGCTCCGGCGTGCGCAATGCCCAGGCCAGCGTCCTGGCTCCCACTGGTTGTCTCACCGGCGGATCGCTGGTGGCCACCGGAAGGGGTCTGGTCCGCCTCACCTCTCTGGGCGATCCGGAAGGACCCCGCTGGCAGGACCTCGACACCTGGGTGGCAACCGACGACGGCCCCCGCCAGGCCGACCACTTCTTCGTCAACGGGCTGGACCGGGTGGTGGCCGTGGAGACCACGCACGGGTACCGGATAGGAGGCACCCTGAAGCACCGGATCAAGGTCGTCGGGCCCACCGGGGCATGGGAGTGGAAGCGCATGGCCGACCTCGTTGCCGGAGACCTGGTCCCCCTGGCCCTGCATCAGCTTGTCGGTGGTCCCCAACACGTTGCCCTACCGCCACTGCCTGAGCTGCACTGGTCCGCCGAACGTCACGTCCGGGCGCCTCATCGGATGACCGTCGAGCTGGCCGAGCTGGTGGGCTACGTGATGGGCAACGGCTCGCGGCAGAGCGGTGGCCTGCAGATGACGGTATCCACCGGCAATGACGAGGTCGTGGAGCGCCTGGGTCACCTGGCCAAGGTGCTCTTTGGCCTGGAGGCCCGCGTGATTGCCCAGCCGGGCTGCGACGAGGTCCACCTCGACGCGGTCCGCCTGGCCATGTGGTGGGACGCCTGCGGCTTTGCCAAGCGACGCCCGATCGCCGATCACGATGAGCAGGCACTGATCGCCTACGTTCCTGACGCCGTGCTGCACGCCAATGATCCGGCGGTCTACGGTGCGTTCATCCGGGGCCTCTTCGAGGCCGGCGGCGACGTCGAGGACGGTCTTCCCAGGTTGAAGACCACGTCGCTATCGCTGCTTGGCGATGTACAGACCATGCTCTTGGCGTTGGGTTATCCCGCCTCGCGGCACGTCGGGGCGCGTGACTCCGAGGGGGCCAGCGGGCCGGAGGCCACGCTCGGCCTGCGGGACCCGTCCACCTCCGGGCGCTGGCTCGTTGAGATCGGCTTTTTGAGCGATCGGAAGAACTCGGCGATCGAGCTCGCCGGCGGTGCCGATCGGGGCGGCCCAGAACAGGGCCATGATGGCGCGCCCGACTTCTTCTTCGATCGGATCGAGCGAGCGGAGCTGGCCGGCGAGGAGTTCACCTATGACCTCTCGGTGCCCGACAACGTCACCTACATCGCCAATGGGTTTGTCAGCCATAACACCATTGGTCTGCTGATGGATTGCGATACCACCGGTATCGAGCCCGATCTGGGCCTGGTCAAGATGAAGAAGTTGGTCGGTGGGGGCACCATGTCCATCGTGAACCAGACGGTGCCCCGGGCGCTCACCCGGCTGGGCTATGACGCCGCCCAGGTGAGCGATATCTTGGCCTACATCGACGAGCACAAGTCGATTCTCGGAGCCCCTCACCTGTCACCTGATCACCACGAGGTGTTTGCCTGCTCGATGGGTGACAACACCATCCATTACCGGGGCCATGTGCGGATGATGGCCGCAGTGCAACCCTTCATCAGCGGCGCCATATCGAAGACGGTGAACCTTCCCGAGGAGGCCACCGTTGCGGACATCGAACAGCTCCACATCGAAGCGTGGCAGTTGGGCCTCAAGGCCGTGGCCATCTACCGGGACAACTGCAAGGTGGCCCAACCGTTGGCCACCGCCAAGAGGACGGCGGTCGACCCGGCCGTCTCCGAGGCCGAGGCTCATGATGCCGAGCTCGCCGTCAAGGTGGCCGAGCTGGAGCAGGCCTTGTCACGCCAGACCACCGTGGTGGTCAAGCAGCCGGTCCGCGAGCGGATGCCGCGCCGGCGCCGCTCTTCCACCTTCGCCTTCCGGGTGGCGGACTGCGAGGGCTTCGTCACCGTGGGGGAATACGTCGATGGCCGCCCCGGCGAGGTCTTCATGAAGGTGGCCAAGCAGGGTTCGACCCTGGCCGGGATCATGGACGCGTTCGCCATCTCGGTCAGCCTCGGTCTCCAACACGGCGTACCGCTGGCCACCTACGTGAAGAAGTACACCTCCATGCGCTTTGAGCCCGCCGGCATGACCGATGACCCGGATCTTCGGATCGCTCAGTCCCTGGTCGACTACATCTTCCGCCGCCTGGCGGTCGACTACATGAGCTATGCCGACCGCCTGGAGCTTGGCGTGCTGACTTCCCAGGAGCGGACCCAGCCCACCCTGCCGGGCGTGGAGGAGGCGGCCACCGCCAACCATTCCGTGGTCGACGATCGACTGGATCTCGACGGCCACAGCGGCCCGTCGACCCGTGGCGATGCGACCCCGGCCACCGGCGTGTGGCCGGGGGTCGGGGGCGCAGCGGCAACCCCCCTTGATCGCCCCAACCCCATGATCCCTGACACCGGCGACGCCCCCTACTGCTACCAGTGTGGGGTTCAGATGCAGCGGGCCGGTAGCTGCCATGCGTGCCCGTCGTGCGGCACGACCAGCGGCTGCTCGTAGCCCTGTGGTTGCCGGCGACCGATGCCGGCGACCGATGCCGGGAGGGCCGGCGGCGGGATCGACCAGCGCTCCGTTGGGGTTTCGAGAAGCGCGAACCCTGCCGGCGTGGGCTATCCCGGAGGGTTCAACACACTGAACATGGCCCCGGTGGGGTCGGTGGCCAGCGCGAAGCGGCCCGGCTCGATGTCGGTCGGCGGAACCATGATGGTGCCGCCCAGCTCGGCAATACTCGTTGCGGTGGCGTCGGTGTCGCTCACGCAGAAGTAGACACCCCAGTATGCAGGTACCGATGCGGGCATTGTCGGGGGCTTGGGCATGGCCCCGCTCACCGAGCGGCCGTCGGCCTTCCATTCGACGTATTGGACCGGGCCCTCTGGTGGGTTCCGGTCGACGCCCCAGCCGAAGACCTGGGTGTAAAAACTGATGGAGGCATCCAGATCGGTGGCCACCAGCTCGCTCCAGCACCACGAGCCGGGCTCGTTGACCACCTCGGCGCCAGGATGTGCTGCTGGCTCCCACACGCCGATGACCGCACCTGTGGGGTCACTGATGATGGCCATCTTCCCGGCGTCCATGACATCCATGGGGCTAACCAGGACCTGGCCTCCGGCCGCTGTTGTCCTCTCGGCGACGGCATCGGCGTCGGCGGTGTTGACGTACGTGCCCCACGCCGGCGGACCGGGGTTCATCTGCGGGCCAATGCCGGCGACCCGCCGGCCCCCCAGCGTGCAGAGCCGGTAGCCACCGGTCTCGGGTGGCCCCTCGGGGCACTCCCAGCCGAACAATGACGTGTAGAAGCCGGCGGCGACGCCGGGATCCGGGCTCGAAAGATCTACCCACGAGGGCACTCCCTCGGCGTAGTTGTCCATGTCCATGGCTCCACCTCGCTGTCGTTTCGGACCACCGTAGCGAGCCAGGTGGCCGCGTGTCGGCGCCACCGCTCGGTATGGTCCTGCCACGGAGCCGGCGCCGTGGGTCGGTGCCGGTGCCGCCGATCTTTGTGATGAAAAAGCGGCGGCGTGCATGTTTTCGCGGCAAAGAGCCGCCGCTTCGGGCGGAGCCCCGAGAGCCGGGCGGAGTTCTCTCAGTGAGGGGAGATCAGGGCTTGTCCTTGTGGCGGTCCCAGAGCCATTTCAAGGTCAGAAACTCAAGAATCTTCTTCAACATGAGGTTGTTCCCTTCCGCCGGGCAGCGGTTACCGGGCGCATCGCAGTTCTACACCCGGAGACGGGCGGCCAAACCCCGGCGGCCAAACCCCGGGGACGGGACCGTGCGCAGGACCGGCGCGGCGCGCAGGACCGGCGCCGGCGCCGGACCGGGCTCAGGCTTCCCGGGCCGCCCGCAGGCTGCGGAGGGCGGCGGCGATCACCCAGGCATCGCCGACGGTGAGCCCGACGCGCTGCCAGAGGCCGTGGACCGGAGCCACGGCACTGGCAATGAGAAACGTTGCGCTGAGCACGCCGGCGCCCGCGGAGGCCCGAGCCCAGAGCCTTTCCTCTGGGTTCCGGGACAGCGCCCGGGCGCTGAGCAGGGGCGCAGCGGCCAGGGTGGCGTAGCCCAGACCGGCAAACAGGCCATGGATGGTGCCTTGCCCGGCGGCGTCGAGAGAAAATGCGGTCAGCCCGAAAGTGGCCAGACCCGTTCCTGCGATCATGGCCCTTGCCGGAGCCGGCAGCCACGACGACGACGACACCCCGTAGGCGACCAGGGCCCCCCCATAGACGAGGAAGCCGGTGGTCATGGCTGCCCGGGTGGGGGCGGCGGTTTCCGACAGGCGGCTGATGGCGTCGTTGATCGGCGAGTACTGCGAGGCAGTGGCGCCCAGGGTGGCCCAGTCGGCAATGAAGACCAGAGGTCCAACGATGCCGGCGGCGGAGAGGACCGTTTCGACCACAGGCCGGCGGTGCGTCACTCGTCGCCGCGTAGCGGGGCCAGGAGCGGGGCCACGGGCGAGAACTCCTTGGGCCGGGGGCCGCCGCTCAGCATGGCCCGGATGGCGGCCACGGAGCGCTCCGCAGCCCGTCCGTCACCGTAGGGGCTGCGGGCCTGGGCCATGCGCCCGTAGAGGACCGGATCATGGAGCAGGGCCTCGATGCGGGCGGCCACGTGGTCGGGGTCGGTGCCGATCAGCTCTGCGGTGCCGGCGGCGACGGCCTCCGGTCGTTCGGTCACGTCCCGCAGCACCAGCACCGGCTTGCCCAGGCTGGGCGCCTCTTCTTGGATCCCGCCCGAGTCGGTGATCACCAGATAGCTCCGCTGGAGGACGCAGGCGAACTCACCGTAGGGGAGGGGCTCGACCACGCGGACGTTGTCCAATCCCTCGAGGACGGGAAGCAGGGCCTCCCTGACCCTGGGGTTTTTGTGGACGGGCAGGAGGATCACCACGTCGGGGTTGGCGCGCGCTACGGCCCCCAGCCCCCGAGCGATGCCGGCGATGGCTGGCCCCCATGACTCCCGACGGTGGACGGTCACCAGGACAAGTCGGCGGCCCTCGGCGTCGAGATCGGCCAGGAGCGACGACGTCGAAGGCTCGGGCTGAGCCACCATCCAGGCCAGCGCGTCGATGATGGTGTTTCCGGTGCAGATCACCGTTTCGGCCCGTACCCCCTCGGCCCGGAGATTGGCCACCGCCGAGGGGGTTGGGGCCAGGTGGAGATGGGCCAGGTTGGAGACGAGTCGGCGGTTGACCTCCTCGGGATACGGCGACGTCGGGTCCCCGCTTCGTAGACCGGCCTCCACGTGGGCGACCGGCACCAACGCATAGAACGCGGCGAGGGCGGCCGCGAACGCCGTGGTGGTGTCGCCCTGCACCACGACGAGGTCTGGTGCCGTTTCTCCGAGCACACGGTCGAGGCCCTCGAGGGTCCGGCAGGTGATATCGGTCAGGGTCTGGCTGGGGCGACCGATTCCCAGATCGTAGTCGGGAACGATGGAAAACGCCTCGAGCACCTGGTCGAGCATGCTGCGGTGCTGGGCGGTCACCGCCACGATCGGCTGCAGGTCGGGCACGGCCTGCAGTTCCAGGACGAGGGGTGCCATCTTGATGGCTTCGGGGCGGGTGCCGAAGACGCACAACACCCGTTTCGCGAGGTGGGGCGCGCTATCGACCGTCATCGGGTCGCACCACGCGCAGGGCGGCTGCGGCGGGCGAGTCGATTTCCGCATCCGATGCGGATGGAGGCATTCCCGGGTCGGCCCAGCCGGGATCGCCCGGGGAGCCGCTCGGGTGCCGGACTTCGTCTTCGAGCCGGTCGAGACGTCGCTCCAGGCGAGCCCCCAGCCGGTTGAGGCTCGACCTCAACTGTTCGAGGGCCACTCGGTCACGGTCGGACTCGGAGGACTCCCGGTGAAGAGCCCGTTCGTTGTGCTCGTCGAGGAGGGGGCGGAGGCGGAACACCAGCGTCTCTGCGATCTCGGCCGGCGAGAGGACCGAGGCGGCCACCCGGCGGGCAACGTCGACGGGGTCGAGTTGGGGGACGGAACGCTCCAAGCCTGGCCGAGCCCGGGAGGCATCCATGGCCCGGCGGGCCATGAGGTCGGGTAGGCGGCCGGCCACAGTGGCATCGATGGAGACCGCGAGCTGAGCGCTGAGCCGGTCGACCAGCAGGGGAAGTTGTTCCCCGAGTTTGCGATCTATGGCCCGGTCGATGCGAGCGCCCACCAGGTCGAGGGCCACGGCCATCTGAGCAGCGGCGTCGTCGTCACCGGCCACGAGGTGGCGCCGAGCAGTGGCCGGGAGAGCGACGACGTCGGGAACGCCACCTCGAAACGTGACGCCATCGAGCGATACGGCCTGGACCTCGCCGGTAGTCAGTTCCTTCGGCGCCGGCTCCGCCTCGCTGGGGGAGAGGGCCGAGCGATGGTCTTCTCGTGCGGCTCGCAACGCTTCGGAGATCATGTCCTGCATGGATCCGAGGTCCACCTCGACCTGAACCTGGCTGAGCGCGTCTTGCAGAGCGGCGCTCAACGCGGCGGCGCTGAGCGCTGGGTCCGGTCCTGGGGTGGCCACCGCCGGCGCTCCGCCGGCGGTCAGCAACACGCCCGGGCCCTCCACCGGTTCGAGGGATGGCGGCGCACCGGCCGCCTCGCCCACCCCTCCGGCGTCGCCGGCGAGATCCGGTCTGGAGCCGTCGGCCGCTGGCGGTCGAACCCTCCACGCCGCCACTGCGGCCTGGGCGAGCGAGGCGTCCCCCGCGTAGTGGCGAGGGTCTGGGGGAACGAACTGCAGGGCCCGCCCCGGCCCGCTGGCGATGACCAGGCGCCGCAGTCCGTGGCCGTTGCCCGACCACACCTCGACCGACCTGGACTCCCGGGTCAGGCGCTGGGCATCGCTCAAAAGGGCGGCGATCTCGCGCCGATCGCGCCATCGGCGATCCTCGGTCTCTTCCTCGGAGCGCAGCGAGAAGACGACCTCGTTAAGGTCGTCGGCGGGCGACGGGGCCAGGTACCACGTGACGCTGGTGCGGTATCCCTGCTCGATGAGCGATTGCATGAGTCCGACCACCAGACCGAGCGTCGAGGGAGGACCACTGGCCGCCCGATCGAGGATGTGGCGGGCGTGAGCGGCTTCCGCGGTGAGGCCGGTCCCCGCGGGCGGTGTCGGCTCAACGTGACGAGAAGGGGTCATGGTTGCTCCGAAGACTCAGACTGTGGTTGGTCGACCGTACCAGGAGGCACCATCAACCGAGAGCCAGCTCGTCGGTTGCCCTATCCTGGAGAGATGGCTCGCGCCCCGAAAGATGCCGGTACCGACGACAAGCCGGCCAAGGAGAAGAAGCATCGGGTCCGAGCCTCCATCGCTCGGGTGACCATGAAATCGTCCTTCCTTCGCCGCCGCTACGTCCGCCGGGTCCTCAAGAGCATCGAAAAGGCCAAGGCCAAGGGGCGTCGCCTTCCACCCGAGCTCTACGAGCTTTCCAAGCAGCTCTCCCGGGTTCCGAAAGCCAAACAGGCCGAGGCCCTCGAAGACGCCATCAAGGCCGGGCCCGATGCCCCCGACAGCGCGGGACGAGCCATGCGTCGGGCCGCGTCCGCCCAGCAACGGCAGAGCGGACGGGGCCAGGGTCGTCACCGACCGGGCACGCCGCCACTTCCGCCCGGCCAACGACGAGGTCGCCCGCGCTGAGCCTCCGAACTGGGCCACCGCCCTTTGGGCTCGACCGCGAACATCGAGTTGGGTGACGTCACCTGCGGGCCGAACACGGCGGCGCCCGCCGGCCGATCCTCAGCTCCCAGAACCTGCCCATCGCCGCCGGCACCGCAAGCCTGGCGGCTGTGGGGATCGCCCTGTGGTACCGCCGCCGTCGCCGCCACATGGCCGGGACCAGCATCTGAGCATCTGATGGGTTGAGAGGACGGAGAGAGGACGGAGGGGGCCGCAAGGCCCCTCCGGCGCGTGCCGCCCCAGCCAGCCGGCCGATTCGTCAAGCCTCCGGATGCGGCCTATCGTCATGAGCGAATGACTTCGTCGTCCCTTCCCAGGCGAGCGTTCAACCGGGGGCCTCGAAGGTCACCGGGTTGAGCATCGAGGCCCCCATCGTGGCCGATCCCGACGCGGCTGCCACCGACGACGCCGTCCGGGCGGGGATGTGGTTCTCCGACGGCACCCGCCGGGCTGTGGGTGGCGGCGGCCCGACCCGCATCGAGGTGCCCTCGGCCGAGGCCGGCGATGCCATCCGCCACCTGGTGGCCGAAGGGGCACCGGGGGTGTTCTTCGCCGCCGGCTTCGATCCTGACACGCCCACGACGCTGATCGTCCCCGACGACCTCACCGTCGAGAGGTGTTCGCCCCTGCCCGACGGGGAGGCCTCCGAACCCTATGGAGCCACCCGGCTGCGGGTGACCATCAGCGAGTCGGCCCGAACGTGGTCCGACGCCGTGGCCCGGGCGTCGGCGGCCATCCGAGACCCCTCCTGTCCCCTCGAGAAGGTGGTGCTGGCCCGGGAGATCCGGGTCAGGGCCGACACCGCAATCGACCCCCGAGTGGTGCTCGGCCGCCTGGCGGGGACATTCCCCACCGCCTTCCTCTACAGCATCGGGGGCGTGGTGGGAGCCAGTCCCGAACTGCTGGGGCAGGTTTTCGATGGCAGGTTTCACGCCCGGGCCCTGGCCGGAACCATCGGTCGCAACGCCGACCCGCGTCGCGACTCACAGGCCGCAGCCAACCTCCTGCGGTCGGCGAAGGACCGCCACGAGCACCGGCTGCTGCAGTCGTTCCTGGGCCAACGGTTGGCCGCCGTGGTCGATGACCTGCGCTACCCGGCCGAGCCTCAGATCCTGACCTTGACCAATGTCCACCATCTCATGACCACCTTCGACGGACGGGTCAGCGACCGGTGCTCGGGACCGGGAGGCCTGGTCGATCTGGTGGTCGCCGTCCATCCCACGCCGGCCATCGCCGGGGTCCCCCAGGCCGAAGCCCTGGCCTGGATCCGGGCCCACGAACCGCCCCGTGGCCGTCTCGGGGGCTTTGCCGGGTGGACCGACGCTCAAGGCGATGGTCAGGCCGTCCTGGTCATCCGTTCTCTGGAGCTCGACGGCTTCGACGTGCGCCTGGTGGTGGGCAACGGCATCGTCGGGGATTCCGACCCGGCTGCTGAGGTCCGGGAGAACCAGGACAAGGCCCGGGGGATACTCGACGCGGTGACCAGCCTCTGATCCGACCACACCGGCCCCATCTCCGCCCCACTTGGCCGCTCGGCATGTCAAGCTGACAGCCCAAGAGGGGAGGCAGCGATGATGAGCCCACACGGCGCCGGAGTGACGCCGGAGGATGATGCCCCCACGGCCGGCGCCCGACTGTGGAAGGATCCCAAGCGCTACCTGTGGCCACTCGGTCTGGCCGTGCCCCTTCTGCCGTTCATGGACTGGGCCCTGGTACGGGCCAGCGGGCTGGGGCTGTTCTGGTGGTTCGCTCCGCTGTTCGTCTACGTCGCCCTGCCCGTGATCGACACCGCCATCGGCACCGACGCGGCCAACCCCGATGAGAGCGTGGTTGCCCAGCTCGAGGCCGACCGCTACTACCGCTGGTGCACCTACCTGTACCTCCCACTGCAATACGCCGCCTTGGTGTGGGCCGCCTGGCGGGTTACGCGCGGCGATCTGCCCTGGTACGACAGCCTGGGCCTGACCATCACCACGGGCATCGTCGGCGGCGTGGCCATCAACACCGCCCACGAGCTCGGTCACAAGCGGCTGGGCTACGAGAGGTGGCTCTCCAAGGTGGCCCTGGCCCAGAGCGCCTACGGCCACTTCTTCATCGAGCACAATCGGGGCCACCACGGGCGGGTGGCCACCCCCGAGGACCCGGCGTCGTCGCGCCTGGGGGAGAGCTTCTACGCCTTCTGGCCCCGAACCGTGGTGGGCTCCATGCGCTCCGCATGGAACCTGGAGCGCAAGCGGCTGGCCCGCAGCGACCACCGGGTCGTCTCGTTGCACAACGACATCATGAGCGCCTGGGCTCTGAGCGTCGTGGTCTTCGGCGCCATCGTTGCCGCCTTCGGATGGCGGGCCATCCCGTTCCTGGTCATCCAGGCCATCTTCGGGTTCTCCCTTCTCGAAGTGGTCAATTACCTCGAGCACTACGGATTACGTCGGCAATTGGGACCCGATGGACACTACGAGCGCTGCCAACCGCGCCACAGCTGGAACAGCAACAACGTGGCCTCCAACGTGTTGCTCTACCACCTGCAGCGCCACTCCGACCACCACGCCCATCCGACCCGGCGCTTTCAGGCCCTGCGCCAGTTCGATGAGGCACCCCAGCTGCCGTCGGGTTACGCCACCATGATCGTCCTGGCCTACCTTCCTCCCCTGTGGCGCCGGGTGATGGATCATCGCGTGCTGGAGCACTACGGGGGCGATGTGCGCCTGGCTGGCATCCAGCCCTCCAAGCGCGATGAGGTTCTTGCTCGATACGGCGGGCCCGCCGATTGTGCCGGGCCCGGTCCAGCCACGCCGGTCGCCCCTGAGTAACCTCGGCCATCGTGACATCGGAGCTACGGGGCGAGTTTCGTCGGGAGCTCGACGCTCTGGACATCTCGGTGGGGGCGCTGCTCGGTCTGCTGCCTGACGCCATCCGAACGGCCACCGACGCTCTCATCCTCCCCGGTGGTGATCTGGCCGACAGGGTCTGGGCGTGGCGCGGGCTGGTCGACGACCTCTACGACGGTGTGGTGACCACCGTCGAGTCGATCGTCGCCCGCCAGGCTCCGGTGGCCCGGGATCTGCGCTTCCTGCTCGGGTGCCTACGTCTGGTGCCCACCCTCTACGACTCGGTCGACCTGGTGGCCGACATCTCGGCGCCGAGCACCGTGGGCCTCGATGCCGTGATCAGCGCCAGGACCTCTCACCTGCTCCGCGCCGTGGGCGAGCACACGGCGCTCACCTGGTCGGCGGTGGAGACGTTCTGGTCGGCCCGCGACGCTCCCGCCCTGAGCGCCGTCCGCCAGCACGATGATGCCCTGGCCGAGGTCCGCTCCGCGCTGAGCGCAGAGTTCGGCGCCGGCGGCGTGGACCTTTCCGCGGCCATGCAGCTGGCCCTGGTGGGACGCTCCTTCGAACGCCTCGGCCGCCACGCCGCCACCGCCGCCCAGGTCATCGTCGGGTTGGGCCCGAAACGGTCCGACGAGGCGTAGCCTGCAGGGCATGTTGCGTCCTGAAGTCGAAAAGTCTGAGGAATCGTGGAAGGCCGAGCTGAGCCCGGAGCGCTACCACGTGTTGCGCCAGGCTGGCACGGAGCGGCCGTGGTCGGGGGAGTACGTCGACCATCACGACGACGGCGCCTACCGCTGCGCAGCGTGTGCAGCCACGTTGTTCGACTCCGGTACCAAGTTCGAGTCGGGCAGCGGATGGCCGAGCTTCACCGAGCCCGCAGTGGCCGACGCCGTCGAGCTGGTGACCGACTCGACCATGGGTATGACCCGCACGGAGGTCCGCTGCCGGCGCTGCGGGAGCCACCTCGGTCATGTCTTCGACGACGGCCCCCGGCCCACCGGCCAGCGCTACTGCATGAACTCCCTGGCCCTGGACTTCGAAGCGAGGACGTGAGGCTCCTGGTCGCCGCCGCCGGCGTGGGTGTCTCCGGGCAACGGTAGCGTCGCTGGACATGGACCTCCCATCGTCGCGGTGCGGGCCCCCGGCGCTCGGGCGCGCCGTGGTGATCAATGCCGGCGGGCCGGTGCCGCCGGCGTGGGAGGGCGCCGAGCGGATGGTCATCGACGAGGCGGCCATGGCCGATCCCCGCCCCGCCGTCGAGGTGTTGCATCGGGCCTGGGCCCGGCGGGGCGCCGTCATCGTCGAGCTGGGCGTCGACCCGGCCCGGTTTCGCCACGCCCCACCGGTCGACGACGAGGTGTGGGCGGTTGGACCCGGTGTCGAGTTGTGGGAAGAGCGTCTGCAGTTTCTGACCTGGACCAACGCCTACGACGCCCGCCTTGGCGCTGAACACCCCGTGTGGTGGTGGGCGACCAAGGCGATCCGGCTGGGCGCCGGTCACCTGGACCCCAGCGACGATGGTCCTGGCGACGTCGTGCTTCCTGACGGCCGGCGGGCCTGGATCGACGGCGGCCCCCGTGGCCCCCTGGCCCCCGAGCTGCTGGCCGGCGCCGTGGTGGTGCATCGTGAGTCGGTGGAGCGGGGATCGCTCGCCGTGGCTCCCGAACCTCGTGCTCCCGCCGCGCTGCTGGCGCCCGACCAGATGGCCGCCGTGAGCCATGGATCCGGCCCGGCGCGCATCATCGCCCCGGCGGGATCGGGCAAGACCCGGGTACTCACCGAGCGCCTCCGTCATCTGCTGGCGGACCGGCGCTGGGAACCCGATTCGATCCTGGCAGTGGCCTACAACAAAAAGGCGCAGGGCGAGCTCGAGGCCCGTACCGCCGGCCTTTCGGCCCGCACCCGCACGCTCAACGGACTGGGCCGGCACCTGATCACGTTGAGCCGGGGCCGGGCCCCGGATCTCCTCGACGAACGGGGGGCTCGCGCCGTCATCGAGCGCCTGGCCCCCATCCGGCGCCGGCGGGCCAACACCGATCCGGTTGGTCCCTATCTCGAGGGGCTCTCCGAGATCCGCCTCGCACTGGTGGACCCCGAGGAGGTGGAGGAGGGGCGCGACGACGTGCCGGGCCTGGCGGCGCTGTTCAAGCCCTATCGGGCCTGCCTGGCCGAAGCGGGCGCGGTGGATTTCGACGAGCAGATCTACGGGGCCATCGAGCTGCTTCTGCGTGACCCGGAGTTTCGGGCCCGGGTCCAGGTGGACCATCGCCACGTCCTGGTCGACGAGCTCCAGGACCTGACCCCCGCCCACCTCCTCCTCGTCCGCCTCCTTGCCCTGCCGGGTCTCGACGTGTTCGGGGTGGGCGACGATGACCAGGTCATCTACGGCCACGCCGGGGCCGACCCGACGTTTCTCATTCACTATGACCAGTTCTTTCCCGAGGCCGGCGACCATCCCCTGGAGGTCAACTACCGCTGTCCTCCCGACGTGGTGCGGGCGGCGTCGACGCTGCTCGGCTACAACCACCGCCGGGTGCCCAAGGTCATCCGGGCGGGCCGCTCCGATGGCGGTGGGGGCGTTGGGCCCGTGGGCGGTGGCGGGGGCGGGGGCGCCGGCGGGGCCGCTTTGGCGGTCACCGAACATCCGGGGGGGGAGGGAGCATTGCACGTGGTGGCGGGAGTACGGTCCTGGTTGAGCGGTGGGCGCCCGCCGGCCTCGATGGCCGTGCTGGCCCGGGTCAACTCGATGCTTCTCGCCCCCCATGTGGCCCTGGCCGAAGCCGGGATACCCATCACCTCGGCTCTGGGCCCTGAGGTTCTTGAGCGCACCGGCCTTCGCGCTGCGCTGGCCTACCTACGGCTGGCCACCGCAGCCGATACCGGGTTGGCTGCCGGCGACATCGTCGAGATCCTTCGACGTCCCAGTCGGGGGCTGCCGCCCTGGTTCTCGGAGCGAATCCGACGCCGGCCTCGGTGGTCCCTCGCTGCGGTGTCGTCGCTGGCGCAGAGCTTGTCGGAGAGGGACGCCGCCAAGATCGAGCGCCTGGTGGAGGACCTGGCCACCGTCCGGGATGCGGCGGCCGGCGGGATGGCCACCTCAGCGCTGCTGGTGACCGTGCGGGAGGGCATCGGCCTGGGGGGAGCCATGTCCCTGCTCGATTCGTCGAAGGGCGGGGAGGGCTCGAGCCACCTCGACGACCTCGAAGCCCTCGAACAGGTCGCCGGCCTCCAGCCCGAACCCGCCGGTTTCGAAGTCTGGTTGCGGGGCCGTTTCGAGCGGCAGTCCGATCCCGCGGGCGTGACCCTCTCGACCGTTCACCGGGTCAAGGGCATGGAGTGGGAAGCGGTCATCGTCTACGGCGCCACCGCCGGCATCCTGCCTCACCGACTGGCCGACGACGTCGAGGAGGAGCGCAGGATCCTCCATGTGGCCATCACCAGGGGTCGCGAACGCGTCGAGGTGTTGGCCGACCGGCGCCGGCCCTCGCCATTTCTCGCCGAGCTGGATGGTCGGGCTCCCCGGCGTCCAGATGCCGGGCCGGTTGGGGAGGCATTCTCTGGGCTGGCCGAGGCGGGATCGGTGTCAGGGCGGGGGTCCGCGGCGGGGGCGGGGTCGAGCCGGGCGGCCGCGGGGCCAGGGCGGGGAGCCGGGGCCGGGGGCCGAGGATCCGGGTCGGGGGGCCGAGGGTCGGGGCCGGCGCCGCTACCCGACCTGGAACCTGACGCGGTGGGATTGGAGCATGCCTTGAAGGCCTGGCGTCGAGAGCGGGCCAAGCGAGACACGGTCCCTGTCTTCATCGTCTGTTCCGACCGTACCCTGCGGGCCATCGCCAACGCCCGACCGGACACGTTGGTCGCGCTACGGCGGATCGACGGGATCGGGCCGACAAAGCTCGAGGCGTACGGTGAGGATCTCCTGGCCTTGGTGGCCGAGACGGACTAACTGTTATGGAATGGCTTGTCAATAGGGGTAAACGTGCTGTTCAGGGGTTTTCGGGGCCGCGCTGAACCAGGGGGTGTGGTCGGGGTGGGGCTGGTTGCGATGCTGATGGGTTGGTTTGCGGCC
>JAABUQ010003802.1_pt1 | contig 26826 bp, 23 predicted proteins | sample 5560001 | NCBI WGS metagenome assembly JAABUQ01 (sample SAMN10711888, study PRJNA513371) | rock metagenome | isolation source: Antarctica rocks | place: Antarctica: Victoria Land, Finger Mt nord | collected 2015-12-18 | reverse complement strand
GAGCGGCAAGGCGACCCGAATTTGTCACACCCAGTCACTACCGTGCCGGGCAACCCGTAAGAACCCACGCCCACGGAAGGGCGCCATGCACTGTCGCCAGAGCGCACCCCAGCCGCCGGCCGCCACCAGTTACGTCATCGACGTAGCCCCCAACTCAGACAGCACCGCGGCGCGCTGGCTGGCGCTGGACGGCACTGCTGAACAGGTCCGGATGACCGGCCGGCATTCAGCGGCGGCTAGCGCAGCCGCCGCGCTGCCCGGCGCAGCGCTGGCCGTGGTCCGCGGCCGGGTCGATGACGCGACACCGGGTCTACCCGGGCCTGTGCTGCTGCGCCGCTACCAGGCGGCGGGCTTCGCCCAGCACGAAGCCACCGGCTGGCACCTGGCCGGGGTGACCCCGGCCCAGGCGCGGACGCACCGCCGACGCTGCGGCGGCCTGCCAGCCCTGGTCGGCTGGCTCTCGGTGCTCGGCTAGCCGATACCGCTCGGGCTGGCGCTGAGCGCGATGCTCGCCGGGTTCGCTCCCGAACAGGTGCTGAGCTACCTCGCCCACTCGGACTGGGCCGGCTGGCCCTCCACCCTGGAGGACGTATTGGCCGAGACGGCGCGACTGGGGCTGTCCCCGCAGGATGTGTTGGCATGCCTGGCGCTCGGGCTGCACGAGACCGACGCCGGCTGCCCGACCTGGCGGCGCGGCCGCGGCAAGCTCGTGGTGGACGTCGCCCGCCGCTCGGGCATGAGCCCCGCCCGGGTCGCCCGCTACCTCGCCGCAGGCGCCGAGCCCGAGCAGATCGTGGCGGCCGCCACCGGAACCGGCCCCATCGACCTGACACTGCTCGAGCGGGTGCCCGGCCCCCGGTCTGGGGACGGCTCGGCGCTGGAAGCCCCGGCGCGAGCGCACGCCTGACCCGTTCGTCCGACCCCGGTCGCCCTCTGGTGACGTCGGTAGGCGGCCTGACCTGATGCGGGGACCTGCGATGTCTGGCGGGTCTCTGGAGTTTCGTCCCGTGGACGAGGTTCGAGGGGCAACGGTGGACAGATCGCCGCCAAGCGCGTCGATGGGGTCGCGGTCGGCGGCGTTGAGGTGGGAGTGGTGGCCAAGCCACCCGGACGGCCTTGCTTTGAAACCGGCCGTAGCGACTGCTCGGCGGTGAGAGAACGTCGCTGCCTGGCGAGTTCTCGTCGGCCGGCCTCGAGATGGCCCTCTGTCCGGTAGAGCGCAATGGCGGCTGTCTGTCTGTCGATCGCTGTGTCCAGGATGATGGTGGTGTAGCCGAGCTCGCGCACGGGCGCGGGATTGGACGGCGTGCAGGATCCGCCGTCCCGACCCTTGTCGTTGCAGCTCGGGTGACACGCGCATCCGTTTGAGCTCTGCGGTGTGCTGGTCGGCCTGTGGCAGGGCGCTCATCGCGGCGCCGCCGTCGTCTGGGATGCCGGCGAGGAACTCGCCGCGAGCGATGAGCTAGGTCTGCCCCATCTGGTCGAGGTCGTCATCCCGGGGTTGGGGGCTGCGTCAGTGCCGACTGCCCACAAGGCGAGCCTGTGCAAGCGCGAGGACCTGCTCGCGATCCAAGTCCTGGTAGCGGCGGATCTGCGTCGTCATGTGCCGCTGTCACCGCCGCCACTGCCACGGTCCGATGCTCGGCAGGTCAGAACCCTTGGGGCTCTTGGGTTTCGGGCTCTCGCCATCGTCTCCGTCCCAGGCTCGGCCGTACTGGTCAGGGATGGATCCCCAGCCCCAGTAGGGCAACGGCCGGTCCGGGAGGCTGCCGAGCTGCTCGGCCGGGTCGATGCGCCGGGGGGCGACGGTGCACAAGTGCAGCCAGCTGTCACCGAGGTCGAACTCGTAGACGAACTGTTCGCCGGCCTTGAGGCGACCGAGAGTGAGCCGACCGCCGTCGAGGACCTCGTCGTCGATGTCGTCGGCCCAGTTCGGGTCACCGATCCGGGGACCGTCGGCGAGGTAGAACTGGTGCAGGTGGGAGCGGTCCCAGCGGGCGAACGCGTCGTCGATCGCCGTTGCCAGCTGGTTGAAGGTGTGGCTGCGGGCGGCAGCGAAGATCCTTCCCGGTCGGGGCCACAGGTCGTCGGCGTGGCCGGAGACGAGGTCTACGCGGATCGACAACCAGGTGCTGCTCACACTCTGATCCTGTCAGCCTGCGATCGCCGGTCGGGGCAACTTGAGGTCCGCCGAGCTCGCCCCTCGACGGCGTCCCCGATGACCTCGAGCCCAGCACCACAGCCCGGCCGCCACGTGCAGGCTCTCGTCGACGTGGACCGCTGCACCGGCACAGTCTGACAGCGCCGGCGGTGCGCAGCGGTTCGTACCGTGGCGGCGCGCCCCTCCTTCACAGCCCGAGCTGTGCGGCGGCGTTGTCCCGGAACAGGCTGCCCTCTCGGATGTAGCGGCGAAGCATCGGCAGGCTCTTGTGGCCGGTCTGGGCCATGATCGAGCGCTCGGACGCGCCGGCAGCCGCCGCCGCTGTGGCGAAGCCGGCGCGCAGGCTGTGCCCGGCGTAACGAGACGGGTCAAGCCCGGCTCGGGCGGCGTACTTCTGCACCGCGAGGGCAACCGCCTTGTCCGACAGGCGCCGCGGGGTCAGCCGGCCGTGTCGGTCGATGGGAGAGAACAGTGACCGGCCGGCGAACGTGTCACTGTCCAGGGGGTGGCCGACCCACTCCTCCAAAGCGGCCCGCAACGCCGCGGTCCAGGTGGTGGTAGCACGCACCGGGCAGCTGTCGGGGTTGCTTCCATACGGGATGCCGAGCGTGCGCCCGGCGCCGTCCTGGTCGGTCTTTGAGCGCCGCACCCTCAGCACCAGCCCGTCGCCGGTGACCGTGACATCGCCGACATCAAGGGCGACGAGTTCACTGCGCCGCAGCGCGCTGGCGAACCCCAGCAGCAGCAGTGCCCTGTCCCGGTCGCCGAGCAGACCGCCGGGCAGCTGGTCCAGCAGCCGGCGGACCTCGGCGGTGACCAGCGGTGCCTTGCCGTTCTGGGCGGTGCCGTGCACCCGGCGGATCCCGGCCATGGTGGTCCGGACCAGCACGTCCGCGGTGGGGGAGGGCCCGGCTGCCGCGGCGGCGTGGGCGGCGGCGATGGCCGAGCAGCGCCGGACCAGGGTGGAGACCCGCAGCGTCGGGGCGTGTTCGGCCAGGTACAGTGCGACGGTGGCCGGGGACGCCGGCAGCGGGGCGTAGCCGGCAGCGGCGTCGCCCTGGCTGGCGCACCACCTGGTGAAGTGCGTCCAGTCCGCCCGGTAGGCCCGCACCGTGTTCGGTGCCCGGGCCGCCTGCAGGTAGGTGAGTGCGGCAGCTACCGCTGGCGGCTCCGCAGCCGCCGCAGGCACGGCAGGCAGGTGCTGGGCGCTCACTTAAAGCCTCGCCCGCGCAAGGCGACGTCGGTGTCGGTGTGCAGCTCGGCGAGCAGGTCGTGGACCAGCTGCTCGGCCCAGAGGTCGAGCCGGTCGGTGGCGGCGGCGGTCAGCTCCGGGTAGACCTCGGCGAGGCGCAGCCGCAGCGGTGGGGTGCCCAGGTGTGCGGTGTCCACGATCCGGAAGGTGAAGCGGCTACTGGCGGTCTTCGCGACTCCGACGAAGACGTTGGCGACGACCTGGACGCTCAACTCGTCATGCATGAGCAGTATCTGGAACATCGTGCCGTCGGTCAGGGTGCGGTACTCCGGGTCGCCGAGGTCGACGACGTTGCCGGGGGGCTGTCCGACCCGCCAGATGAGCTGGACCCGCCAGGGGGGTTCGGGCAGTTGTCCCTCGAGCCGCTGGTCGACTGCCTGCCGAAGTCGCTGCAGCGCCCGCCGGCCAGCGGTCTCCACCTCGGCGTGACCCAGACCGCCGTGCGACCGCAGGGACGCGTCGAGCTCGGCGACCTGCTCGGCGACGCTGCGCCGGCCGGCGGCGCCCAGCCACAGGGCCATCAGGGCGAGTAGCTCCAGGGCCCGATCGGCGACGAAGTCGACGAGCGGCTGCACCCGGCCGGTGTCGGCTGCCCGCAGCGCTTCCAAATATCCGGCCTTCTGGTCGGCGTAGACCAGCAGCGGCACCCCGGCAGCGCGCAGCAGATACAGCGACGCCAGGGCCCGGGCGACCCGCCCGTTGCCGTCGGCGAACGGGTGCACGGCGGAAAGGCCATGGTGGGCGTAGGCGGCCTGCAGTATCGGGTGGGCAGCGAGGAACGGTTCGCTGCGCAGCTGGTCGACCAGGCGGGCCATTTCGGCCGGGGTGTCCTCGACCGGGGCGTAGCTGTGCCGGGTGCCGTCGGGTTGACGCACGTTGTTGGGCTGGGTCTTGTACGCGCCGCGGGGCAGCGGGTGGTCCTGCCAGCCGACCTGGGTAAGCACCGCATAGCTGTCCTGGCCGGCGGTGAGGCGTTCGTGCAGGCCTCGTAGCCACACCTCGGTGACTGGGACAGACTCGGTGACGGCGTCGAGCAGATGCTGGTAGCCGTCCAGCTGACCGGCGAAGGTGCCCCGGACCTCCCTGCCCCGCTCGGCCTCGGCTGCAGCCAGCACGTCAGACGCGGCTGCAATGGTCTCGGTGATTCCACGATCGGTGTCGTAGAGCCCCTCGATCGCGCCGGTGTCGAACGCCGCCGTCGCAAGGGCCCGGTCCAGCACACGGCGCCGGGCCGCGGCGTCTGCGTCGTGCCGCTGGGCGTCGAGCTGGCTGGCGAGCTCAAGCCAGTCGGTGTCCGGCACGCTCGCGCTCGCCCAGCCGGGGAAGGGCAGGAACGGGCGGTATGCCCCGGCGGGCGTGACGATGGCGTCGGCCCAGTCGCTGGTCATCTTCGTACTCTAGCTTCCGATACGGTTCCCTTATCGGAAGCCAGGAAATGGGTTCCTGGTTGGCGACTCGGCCGCCTGTGTCGAGTGTCGCCGCAGTTGATCCCTAACCAGTGGAACTGATCCAAACCTGATCCCGCGTGCCCGTGACTGTCGACACCAAGGGGCTGTTCGCCCGGTGGGACGTTGTTCAGGACGGCGGGTCGGTCCTCGACGGGCTTCACGCAGGACCCACCGTCCGAGAAAGGAGCACCCTCGGTGGGTGATCATGGTGCAGAAGCCGCCCAGCCGAAGTGACCCCTGCCAGGTCACGGGCCGGGTCGGGATCAACTACGACGGGTCCCGACAGCCGGCCCTCTCTCCTTCCCGGCGATGCGATTCGCCTCCGCGTACGCGTTGACCGATGCTCGCTCAGCCGTCGTCAAGGCAACGGCAGGAGCTTGATCGTGATCCAGGTGCGACGCGTATGGCGGCATGTGGACGAGCACGACGCCCTGCCCGTCATTATCGCGAATGACCGACATCGGCGGCTGAAGGGTTCACGGCCGTCCGTGGACCGGCCCCACCCAAACGACCTCGGGCGATCTGTCACCCTTCAGCCGACAAGCCCACACTGCAGCGGCGCCACAACGCGCCCCTCCCCTGCCGGAAGCAGGGCGTGAAGGATTGGGCTAGAGCCGGCCGCTGGCCGGACGAGCGACTGCGAACGTCAATCGAGACCATCCCGGCTCTTGCGGGATCGTTCCACAATCCTCTACTGTGGCTGCACTCGTAGTTCATCCAGCCGTCGACAGCGTCGGCTCGTCCGTAGATGGGAACTCAACGTGACAGCTGCGCACGTACTGCCCCAGCCGGGTCAACAGGACAAATGGGCTGAGCGACGAGAGGACTACGCCCTTCGGCGGGTACCTGCCTCCTACCGGAAGTGGAGCATCTTCTCGCTGGCGGGAGTGACTCTCGGCGTCGCCACCGCAATGTTCTTCCTGACCTTCGGCGGTGAACTCGTCCTGGCCTACGGCACCGGGAATGTCATCATCGCGATGATCCTGGGGGCAGTGATCATCGGCTCGATCGGTTATGTGCTTACGCGTATCTCGGCCGCGACCGGGCTCGACTCCGACCTGATCACGCGGGGAGCAGGTTTCGGGTTCCTGGGATCGGCCTACACCTCGCTGATTTACACCTTCAACTTCGTGCTATTTTTCGCCTTCGAGGGCCAGATCATGGCCTCGGCGATTCACGCGTATTGGCCATCAGTACCGATATCGCTCATCTTCGTCCTTATCGGACTGGTTTTCATTCCACTGACCTGGTTTGGCATCACCACGTTGAACTGGTTGATGTGGGTCACAGCACCCATCTACCTGGGATTTCTGGCCTGGACCATCGTTCTGGCGGCGACAAGCCACACCGGCGCCGCCTTTTGGTCGTACATGCCCAAGAGCGTGACCGCGCCGTCAGCCGGCCCCGCCCTGCTGCAAGTACTCGCGGCGGCGATCGGCCTCATCTCGATGGCGCCAGGCGCCGCAGACGTGGGCCGGTTCCTGCCCACCCGCAAACGCACGAGCGGCGCGATCGCGCTGGGGTACGTGCTGATGTTCGTCACCCTGTGCGTGCTGACAGTGCTCGGCGGATGGTTCACGTTGCGGTTCAACAACTCGACCAACCCCGGGGTCTACCTAGCCGCCAAGATGGGCGTCTGGGGAGTCCTCTTCGTCATCATCACTCAGATCCGGATCAATACGACCAACGTCTACTCGGGTTCTCTGGCTTACGCAAACTTCTTCTGCCGTGTCTTCCACATCACGCCCGGACGGCAGTACTGGGTCATTCTGACTTCCGCCATCGGTACGGCGCTCATGTTCGGGAACGTTCTCGGCCACCTGAACCGGGTCCTGACCTTTGAAGCGACCTTCATCACCGCGTGGCTGTTCGCGGTCGTCTCCGACGTCATGGTCAACAAGAAGCTGCTGAAGATCAGTCCGCTGAATTTTGTCTACAAACGTGCCCACACCTATAAGTACAACCCGGTCGGCGTCGGCGCGCTCGTCGTCGCCTTGGCTGTGGCGCTTCCCTTCGCGTTCGGTGCCGGCGGTGATCTCGGCAAGACCCTGGCGCCGTTCATCTCCGGCGCCGTCGCCTTCGCGGTGGCACCGATCCTGGCCCTCGTCACTCACAGTCGCTTCTACCTGCCGGAGACAGTCGCTCACAACATCGATCCGGCACTCCCGGAGATCGGGACGGGGGAGATTGACAACGTCATTGCGCTAGACAGGGCGGACAGCGAGAACGCATACGAGATCTGCGTTGTGTGCAAACAAACCTTCGAGCTTGCCGAGTTTGTTGCCTGCCCGTTCCACAACGGGGCGCTGTGTTCGGTCTGCTGCGCCTCGGAGTCCTCCTGCAAGGAGGTCTGCAAGAGCGAGGAATTGCTACAGATCGGGTCAAGCGCCTCGGTGCCTACCGGCGCACGGGCGTGAAGACCGACCGTGTCCGCACGGTCGCGGTCGGCTTGGCCCGCGCGGCAACCGGGAGCACGAACAAACCCTTCGCCGTCTGAGCCCGTCGCTCACTCGATCCCGAATCAGGAGCCGCACCTTGTCCCACGAGCAGGCCACCGAGATCGCCGACGTCCTGGTCGTCGGCGCGGGCGCCGCCGGCGCCGTCATCGTCAACGAGCTGGCACAGGCGGGCTACCGCGTCGTCTGCCTGGAGCAGGGCGACTGGACCCGGCGCACCGAATTCACCGGCGCGACGCCCGGCTGGGAGCTCGCCGCCCAGCGTGCCTGGCACCCCAACCCGAACGTCCGTCAGCGTCCGGGCGACTACCCGGTCGACGTCAGCGAGTCCGACGTCAACCCGCTCATGTACTCGGGCGTCGGCGGGAGCACCGTCCTGTACGGCGCCCACTGGGTGCGCATGCTGCCGTCCGACTTCCGGGTGCGGACGATGGACGGCATCGCCGACGACTGGCCGATGACGTACGAGGACCTGCAGCCGTACTACGAGCGCATGGACCAGCAGATGGCCGTCTCCGGGCTCAGTGACGACCCGACCTACCCGCCGACGGCGGCCTACCCGCTGCCCCCGCTCCCCATCGGGAGGATCGGGCTCAAGGCTGCCCAGGGCATGGACAAGCTCGGCTGGCACTGGTGGCCGGCGCCGAACGCGATCGCGTCGCGCAAGAGCAACGGCCTGGAGGCATGCGTGCGCCGTGGCACGTGCCAGACCGGCTGCCCCGAGGGAGCCAAGGGCTCGACGGACCTGACCCACTGGCCCAAGGCGCTGGCAGCCGGCGCTCAGCTGGTCACCGGTGCCCGGGTCAGCGGGATCACGGTGAACGAGCAGGGCCTGGCCGACGGCGCCACCTACGTCGACCGGGACGGCGTAACGCGGCACCAGAGAGCGCAGGTGGTGATCCTCGCGGCCAACGGCGTGGGCACCGCGCGCCTGCTGCTGCTGTCCGCCTCGGCGCGCTTCCCGAACGGTCTGGCAAACTCCTCCGGCCTGGTCGGCAAGCGCCTGATGATGCACCCGTACGCCGCCGTGAACGGCGTCTACGAGGAGGACCTGGAGAGCTGGCTCGGCCCGGCAGGGCAGTCGATCGTGTCCACGCAGTTCTACGAAAGCGACGCGTCCCGGGGCTTCGTGCGCGGCGCCAAGTGGCAGGTCATGCCGGCGGGCGGCCCGATGGGGAACCGGTCAGGCTACGGCGGCAAGGCTGTCCCCGGCGAGGGGTGGGACCCGCTGGCGGTCTCGTGGGGCGAGAGCTTCCACCTGCAGGCCCGCCGCAGCTTCGGACGCTCCTTCGAGTGGGGGATCATCGCGGAGGACCTGCCCGACGAGGCCAACCGCGTCGCCCTTTCGCCGGACGTCGTGGACGCCGACGGCATTCCGGTGCCGAAGGTCGTCTACCGGACCTCGGAGAACACCCGCAAGCTGCTCGCCTTCCACGTGGAGCGCGCGCGTGAGGCGCATCTGGCCGCCGGTGCTGTCGAGACCTACGACACGCCGCTGATGCGAGACTGCGGTTGGCATCTGCTCGGCACCACCGTCATGGGCAGTGACCCGGAGCGCAGCGTCGTCGACCCCTGGGGCCGCAGCCATGACGTGCCGAACCTCTACGTGATGGACGGCAGCACGTTCGTGACCTCCTCCGGCATGAACCCGACGGCCACCATCACCGCGCTGGCGCTGCGCTCGGTCCAGCAGCTCATGGCGGCTCGCCGGGACCAGCAGGTGCCGGCATGACCAGCGTCGACCTCGAGCTGACGGGGCGGGCCGCGCCGGTCCTGACCGCGCAGGAACGGGCCCAGCTGGCGGCGCTCGCCGACATCCTGATCCCGGAGGCGCACGGCATGCCGTCGGCGAGCCGGGCGCAGGTGCCAACCCGGTGGGCCGACGACACCCTGCGGCTGCGCCCGGAGATGCTGCCCGTGCTGCAGCGGGCCCTGAGCAGCGCGCAGGACGACGACCCCAGCTCCGGCCTGCGGCGTCTGGCCGCCGAGGACCTCGAGGCCTTCGAGGTGCTCGGGACCGTGGTCGCCGGCTCGTACTACATGTCGCCCGAGGTCCGGCGGCTGATCGGCTACCCCGGTCAGGAGGCGCGGGCGCTGGTGGACGACACCGACCAGTACCTCGACATGCTGGAGCGGGTGGTGGACCGCGGTCCCATATACCGGGCGACCCCGGCGTGAGCAGCGGTACGCACCCCCAGGGCAAGGTCGCGATCGTTACGGGCGCCGCCTCCGGCATCGGGCTGGCGACTGCCCGGCTGCTGGCCTCCAGAGGGGCGCGCGTCGTCCTGGCCGACATCGACGCCGAGGCCGGGCAGGCCGCGTTGAGCGGCACGCCGGGCGAGGGCAACGCGGTGTTCCAGCAGGCCGACATGTCGTCGGCGGCCGACGTCGAACGGCTGATGCGAGCGACCGTCGAAGAGCTCGGGCGGCTGGACGTCATCGTCAACAACGCGGGCGTGCAGCGCTCCGGAGCGGTGACGGAGCTCGCCGAGGAGACGTGGGACCTGCTGCTCGGGGTGAACCCGAAGACCTGCTTTCTCGCCGCCAAGTACGGCGTGCCGCACCTGCGGCGGGCCGGTGGCGGTTCGATCGTGAACGTGTCCTCCATCGCCGGGCTGCGCGGCGGCCCCGGCCAGACGGCCTACTCCGCTTCCAAGGGTGCCATCGTGGCGTTCTCACGGGCGCTGTCGGTGGAGCTGGCCCCGGACGGGATCCGGGTCAACTGCGTCTGCCCCGGCTGGGTAGACACGCCGTTCAACGCGCCGGCGATCGCCTTCATGGGCGGCCGGCAGGCCCAGCAGGCGCTGATCGACCGCAGCGTGCCGCTGCAGCGGCAGGGCACGCCCGAGGAGATTGCCGCGACCGTCGCGTTCCTCGCCTCCGACGAGGCGTCGTACATGACCGGCCAGGCGGTCGTCGTCGACGGCGGGCAGATCTGATGCCGCTGACCCTCGCTCAGGCAGAGGCCGTGCTCGCCGCGGCCAAGCAGCGGGCCACCGAGCTCGGCGCTGTCTCGGCCGTCGCGGTCGTCGACCAGGGGGGCAACCTCGTGGCGTTCGCGGTCCAGGACGGCGCGATGCTGGTGGTTCGTGACCTGGCCATCGGCAAGGCGTACACCGCCAACGCGCTCCTGGCGCCGACGTCGGCGCTGTCGGGGCCGGTGCAGCCGGGTGGGCCGTTCTACGGCATCGCCGTCGCGCACACCGCCCGCCCGCTCGTCACGTTCGCTGGCGGCCAGCCGCTGGGGCAGCCGGTCGTCGGCGGGGTGGGTGTCTCCGGCGGCACGCTGGAGCAGGACGAGGAGATCTCGCTGGCCGCCGCCGCCGCCTTCGACGCCTGCCCGGGGTCCCCGTCATGACCCGCCAGGTGGACCTGAACGCCGACCTCGGCGAGGGCTTCGGCAACTGGCCGGCACCCGCCGACGTGCGCCTGCTCGCGACGGTCACCAGCGCCAACGTCGCCTGCGGCTTCCACGCCGGCGACCCCGGCACCCTGCGGGCGACCACCCGCTCCGCACAGGCGCAGGGCGTAGTGGTCGGGGCCCACGTCAGCTACCCGGACCTGGCGGGCTTCGGGCGGCGGTTCATGGACCTCTCACCCGACGAGCTCACCGACGCCACGCTGCACCAGCTCAGCGTGCTGGCGGGCTTCGCCCGCGTGGCAGGGACGGCGATGACCTACGTCAAGCCGCACGGCGCGCTGTACAACGCGCTGCTGCACCACGAGGAGCAGGCACGCGGGCTCGTCGAGGCCATCGCGGCGTTCGACGACCAGCTGGCGGTGCTGCACCTGCCGGGCTCGGTCCTGGCCGCGGCGGCCGAGCGGGCCGGTGTCCGCATCGTGCGGGAGGCCTTCGCCGACCGGGCCTACCACCCGGACGGCAGCCTGGTGCCTCGGCGCGAGCCGGGAGCCGTCCTGCACGACGTCGACGCCGTCGCCGAGCGAGTGCGGCGCATGGTCGTGGACCAGGAGGTCGTCGCGTCCGACGGCACCGTGCTGGCCATAGCGCCCGAGTCGATCTGCGTGCACGGGGACACCCCGCAAGCCGCTCAGATGGCCGAGGCGATCAAGGCCGTGCTCGTAGGTGCCGGGGTCAGGCTGACGGCGTTCGCCCCCTCGTCATGAAGGTGCTGCCGTGCGGTGACCGGGGACTGCTGCTCGAGGTCGAGGACCTCGACGCCGTCCTCACCCTGTACGCCGCACTGCAGCACGCAGCCCTGCCAGGCGTGGTCGACCTCGTTCCTGCCGCGCGTACCGTCCTCGTCAAGACCGACGGGCGGGTCGACCTGTCCCACGTCCGCGCCGGACTGCACGGCCTGCCGCGGGTCCGCCACGAGCGCCCGGTCACCCGGACCGTGGACGTCCCGGTCACCTACGACGGGGCGGACCTGGAGACGGTGGCCGCCCTGCTGGGGATGTCCGCCGAGGCCCTGGCACAGCTGCACAGCAGCCAGCTCTGGACGGTCGCCTTCTCCGGCTTCGCCCCGGGATTCGCCTACCTCGTATCCACCTCCGGCATGCCGGACGTGCCGCGCCGGCACGAGCCTCGCCCGCACGTCGACCGGGGCTCGGTGGCGCTCGGCGGCGAGTTCACCGGCATCTACTCCAAGGACTCCCCCGGCGGGTGGCAGGTGATCGGCCGCACCGCGCTGACCATGTGGGACCTGGACCGCGACCCGCCCGCGCTGCTCGTCCCCGGGCTGCAGGCCCGTTTCGTCGAGGTCTCGTGAGGACCCTGCGGGTCATCGAGCCCGGGCCGCTGACCACGGTCCAAGACCTCGGCCGTCCCGGCCGGGCAGCGGACGGCGTGGGCATGTCCGGAGCAGCCGACAGCGCGAGCCTGCGCCTGGCGAACCGCCTCGTCGGCAACGTGGAAGGAGCCGCAGGGCTGGAGATGACGCTCGGCGGCCTGTCGGTCGAGGCGCAGTGCCTCACCATCGCCGCCCTCACCGGGGCGCCGGCGCCGGTGAGGGTGGACGGCCGGGCCGAGTCGGTGAACTCACTGCTGGTCCTGCGCCCCGGTCAGCGGCTGACGGTCGGCCCGCCCTCCTCCGGCCTGCGCACCTACGCCGCCTTCCGCGGCGGCATCGACACGCCCGTAGTCCTCGGCTCCCGGTCGACCGACCTGCTCGCCGGCCTGGGGCCTGCCCCGTTGCGCGCCGGGGACCGGCTCCCGCTCGGCGTCCCGGAGGGTCCCTACCCGTGCATCGACCACGCGCCGGTGCCCGCACCAGCGCAGGCAGGGGCGACCGTGCGGCTCCGCTTCACGCTCGGACCCCGACACGACTGGTTCGAGCCGGACGCCGTCCAAACGCTCACCTGCAGCATCTGGCAGGTCCAGGCCCAGAGCAACCGCATCGGGGTGCGCCTGAGCGGCCCGCCCCTGCCTCGTCGCCGCCAGGAGGAGCTGCCCAGCGAGGGCGCTGTCCTGGGCGCCATCCAGGTGCCGCCCAGCGGCCCGGTGCTGTTCCTGGCGGACCATCCCCTCACGGGCGGCTACCCGGTCATCGGCGTGCTGGACGCCGCGTCCGTCGCACGCGCGGCGCAGGTCCGCCCCGGCACGTGCGTCCACTTCGAGCGCCTCCACCCGCGCACCTCCGTCCCGGCCTGACCCCATCGCGCCCGAGGTCTCGCTGGCGAGCGAGGACCCTACGAAGGAGAACGACATGGCCGTGACCCCAGTGGCACCCGCTTCGACCCCCCTGCAGGACGCGCAGGTTCAGCTGCGCAGAGCGGGCGACTTCCTCGGCTACCCTCCCGGCATCATGGCCATGCTCGCCACGGCGCGCCGCGAGCTGACGGTCAGCATCCCGCTGCGTCGTGACAACGGGGACTACGAACTGCTCACCGGTCATCGCGTGCAGCACAACCTCTCGCGAGGCCCGGCCAAGGGTGGCCTGCGCTACAGCCCGGACGTGACACTGGACGAGGTCCGTGCGCTGGCGATGTGGATGACCTGGAAGTGCGCGCTGCTGGACGTGCCGTTCGGGGGCGCCAAGGGCGGGGTCCGCGTGGACCCGCGCAGCTACTCCAAGCGGGAGCTCGAACGACTGACCCGCCGGTACACGAGCGAGATCTTGCCGCTGGTCGGCCCGGACCGCGACATCCCCGCACCCGACATCGGCACCGACGAGCAGACCATGGCCTGGTACATGGACACCTACTCAGTCAGCCAGGGCCACACCGTCCTGTCGTGCGTCACCGGCAAGCCGGTCGGCCTGGGGGGCTCGCTGGGGCGTTCCAGCGCCACCTCCGAAGGGGTAGTCCACGTCGCCCTGGAGGCGCTGCGCCATGTCGGATGCGCCCCTGGGGGCACCGCCGCGGTGCAGGGATTCGGCAAGGTCGGACGCGACACCGTGCGGCTGCTTGCCGAGGCCGGGATGCACGTCGTCGGCGTCAGCGACCAGTACGGCGCCGTGCACAGCTCCGCCGGGATCGCGTTCGACGACCTCGACAGGCACGTCCAGCGGACCGGATCTGTAGTCGGCTTCGCCCAGAGCGAGCCCATCGACCACTCCACGCTGCTCGCTCTGAACGTGGACCTGCTGGTCCCGGCGGCGGTCGAGGGTGTCCTGAACGCTGCCAACGCTCACGCCGTGCGCGCGAGAGTCGTCGTGGAGGGCGCCAACGGGCCGACGACGCCCGACGCCGACGACCTCCTCAACAGCCGAGGGGTCCTGGTGGTGCCCGACATCCTGGCCAACGCCGGCGGAGTCGTCGTCTCCTACTTCGAGTGGGTGCAGGGAAACCAGGCGTACTGGTGGAGCGTCCGCGAGGTCGAGGACCGGCTGCGCGAGCGGATGCTCAAGACCTGGCAGGACGTGCTCGCCTTCTCCAACGGCCACGGCATCCCGCTGCGCGACGCGGCCACCACCATGGCGGTACGGCAGGTCGCCGAGGCGCACAGAATGCGGGGGCTCTACCCGTGACCGGACGAGCGCGCAGGCCTGCGCCGCGCAGATCGGGTCGACACCCCTGCCGGGCACGGACCGCCCGCCCCGGGGGCGCCACACGCACCGGGCAGACTAGGCAACAACCCCTGCAGAAGGACGGCTCGTGACGACGCCACTCGCTGAGGACTGGATCAGTGACCTCGCCGCCGACGGGGCCCTGTCGAGTCCTGTCAGCACCGCCGAGCGGATCGTCGACATCCTGCGGACCTGGCTAAGCGACGGGCGCATCGCGCCGGGCTCGCGGATGTCGGAGGAGGCGCTCTCGCGCGCGCTGGGCGTGTCGCGCAACACGCTCCGGGAGGCGTTCCGGCTGCTCGTACGAGAGCGGCTGCTCGTGCACGAGCTCAACCGTGGGGTCTTCGTCCGGCGGCTGACGGTGGACGACGTGCACTCGCTCTACCGGCTGCGCCGCATCCTGGAGGTGTCGGCGCTGCGCGACGGACTGCTCTCACCACCGGGCGTGAACCGGCTGCGGACCGCCGTGGACGAGGGGCAAGCAGCCGCCGGGCGGCAGGACTGGCAGGCCGTCGGCACCGCCAACCAGCACTTCCACCAGGCAGTCGCAGGGTTGCTGGAAGACCCGCGCATCAACGAGCTCATGAGCCAGCTGCTCGCCGAGCTGCGGCTGGCGTTTCACGTCATGCACCCGCTCGAGGACTTCCACGAGCCGTACCTGACAGACAACCTGCGGGTGTGCCAGCTCGTTGAAGCCGGAGACGGGCAGGGCGCCGCCGAGGTGCTGCTGGCCTACCTCACCCGCGCCGAGCACCAGCTGGCCGACGCCTACCAGGCGCTGAAGACCGACCTCCGAAGCACGTAGTCCGAGGCGCTGCACAAGGAGCTACTCTCGCGTCCCACCTCGTCGGCATGCCGGTCTACCCCAGCTTGCCGCCGGCGCTGTTTGGCATCGGCGAGCTCCGCGACGACGTCCCGAGGGAGAACTCCACCGAGGCCGACCTGGACATAGCCGCCATCCGACGAGCAGTCGTACCCGCGGTCCCGTCCCGAAACCGGAGTAACAGGGCTACCTGAACTTCTCCGGCGAGTGGGCGCATCGCCTCGCGGAGCCGGCCGCCAAAGCGTTTCCTGTTCGTGTTGGGCCGAGGGTTGCTGAGTAGCGGGGGACAGGAACGAGTCGAGGACCTGCGCTGCCTAGGTTGTGTCCGCTGCGGCAACCACATGGCGGGCCCGACGTACTACTGCCTCGTCGAGCAGCCGACCGTTCTCGTCGATCAGAACCCCCACGCCGGCTGCGACCGCGCGCTCGAGATCGCCGAGTACCGACTTCGCCGCGTGGATCTCCTCGCCGGAGGGGGTGAAGATCGCGTGCACGACGGGCAACTGCGCTGGGTGAATGCACGCCCGGCCGAAGAAGCCCTGTCGAGCCGCCCTCTGTGTGGATGCAGCGAAACGTTCGGAATCGCGAATCTCGGTCGAGACCGGAGCCGGTGGCGAAGCGATATTCGCCGCCGCGCTCGCCAGCACTACCATGGCCCGCAGCTGCGCCAGCTCAGTCTCGGACTCGTCGGGGCTGATCCCGGTATCCGCACACAGGTCGTATTCCCCGATCTGCAGGTGAGCGACGCCAGCGGTCTGTGCAATTGCTCGGCAGTCCAGTAGGGCCGCCGCCGTCTCCAGCAACGGACTGATTGTCAGGTCGCGAAGCCCCAGTCTTTGTAGGTCGGCGTGGGTCGACCGCACGTCTTCGACCGACTCGGCTTTCGCCAGGACGATTCCGGTCACTCCGCTCACCCCCGCCAGTGCTTGCAGATCGAACTCTCGGGCGGCGCCGGGTGAGACGCGCACCCACAGCTCCTGCCTCGAGGGCACCTGCTGGTCGAGCCACCGGCGCGTCGTCACCCGCGCCGCAGCCTTTTGCGTCCAGGGCACCGCATCCTCGAGATCGACGATCACGGCGTCTGCTGCGGAGGCTCGCGCCTTGTCCATCCGTGAGGGAGCATTGCCCGGGACGTAGAGGTAGGAGCGAACGGCGGTCCCGCTGGTCGACACGGCGCAGTCATCCGACCTTCGTCGTGCCGCGCAGCAGGGACTTGGCAACCACTGTCCGGAGAACGTCGTTGGTGCCCTCGCCGATGCTCATCAACGGCGCGTCTCGGTACAAGCGCTCGATCTCGTACTCGGTGGAGTAGCCGTAGCCCCCGTGTACCCGCATCGAGTCAAGCACTGCTTCAAGCGTCACCTCCGAGCAGAAGATCTTGGCCATTCCGGTTTCCCCGTCGGCCCGGCCGGCGGCCACGGCGTCCGCCGCCCAGTAGGCCATGAGACGGGCCGCCTGCAGATTCGTGGCCATCGTCGCGAGCTTCAACTGGATGGCCTGGAACTGCGAGATCGACTGCCCGAACGCCTCACGTTGCTTGGAGTAGGCAAGCGCCTCGTCGTAGGCGCGCTGTGCAACACCGACCGATCGGGCGGCGATGTTGACGCGCCCCCACTCCAGCGCGGACAGCACCTGCTGCATCCCGTGTCCTTCGACCCCGCCGAGCAACTGCGCCGTCGGCACGCGGACGTCGTCGAGCAGAATCTCGCACGACTCAGTGCCCTTGTACCCCAGCTTCGGGATGTCCTTCAGGACCGAGAACCCGGGCGAGCCGGTGTCGATCAGCAGCACGCTCATCCCGGCATGGCCGGGTTTCGCTGTTGGGTCGGTCTTGACCAGGACCGGGAGCGGATCCGCGTAGCGGGCGTTGGTGATCCACATCTTGGTGCCACTCACGACGTAGCAGTCACCGTCGCGACGCGCCGTCGTCCGAATGCCCTGCAGGTCGGTACCGGCATCGGCTTCGGTCAGTCCGATGCCGGTGCGCCGCTCGCCGGTGGCCAACGCCGGCAGATACTTCTCCTTCTGCTCGGCTGTCCCATGGGTGGCCAGCAGGCGGCAGGACAACGAGTGGCTCCCCAGCACGCCGGCGATACCCATCCAGCCGCGCGAGATCTCCTCGAAGACCAACGCGAAGGAGACCGGGTCAAGGTCCAAACCGCCGTACTGTTCGGGCACGGAGATCCCGAACAACCCCATGTCGGCCAGTCCCTTGATGATGTCGGCCGGATAACGCCCAGAGTGCTCGTAGTCGCGGGCCACCGGGACGATCTCACGGTCGACGAAGCTGCGCAGCAGGCCGCGGAAGCTCTTCTGGTCTTCGGTGAAGTCGAAGTTCATTTGTCGGTCCTCCGGAGGTGGCGGGCGGTCGGGTGTAATCCGCGGTAGTTCAGATGGGGGCGGCCGGCGAGTTGTGCTCGGACGGGTTGCCCCGGCCCGGAGGGCCAAAAGCGCCCTGCTCGATCAGCTGCTGGATCTGCTCCGGGCCGTAGCCGGTGACAGCGCGCAGAACGTGCTGCATGTCCTCGTTGCGCAGTGGCGCGCGGCGGTAGGACGGCGCAGTGCTGCCGACCTTGACCGGCGACGCGACCTGGCGGACCCGGCCGAAGCGTGGGTGCTCTGTTGTCACGACCATGTCGCGGGCTGTGGCGTGAGGATCCTCGAGCGCCTGCTCGACGGTGTTGATCGGCCCGCAGGGGATTTGCGCCGGGTAAAGAACGCTCAGCCAGTCCTCGACCGTCCGCGTGGCGAACTCTTCGTCCAAGAGCGGGATGAGGACCTCGCGGTGCACCCGGCGGTCGGCGAAGGTCTGAAAACGCGGGTCGTGGTGCCATTCAGGTCGATCGAGAACGTCGACCAGCCGGGTCCAGAACTTCTCCTTGGCGCAACCCACTATCAGCCATCCATCCGACGCCGCGAAAGCCTGGAACGGGACGAGGGAGGGGTGAGCGGACCGGCTCATGCGCCGTGGCTCGAAGCCGGCGTTGAGGTGCCACGCAGCGGGGTAGTTGAGCAACGAGATCGCGGTGTCGTAGAGGCTGACGTCGCAGTCCATGCCGGTTCCGTCTCGGCTGGCGGCGTGCAGCCCGCTCAACAGGGCGATTGCCGCGACGAAGCCGCCGGAGAAGTCAACCAACGAGAGCCCGGACTTCGTCGGCGGCCCGTTCGGCTCTCCGGTGATGTCCATCCAGCCCGCAAGACCCTGAAGGACATAGTCGTATCCCGGCTCGTTGCGCCGTGGTCCGCTCATACCGAACCCGCTCAGTGAGCAGCACACGATGGCACGGTTCAGGTGTTTGAGGTCGTCGTAGGTGATACCAATCTTCGCGGGTACGTCCCCGCGGAGATTCGAGTACACCGCGTTCGAGTTGCGGACAAGGTCTTCGAAGACCCGGCGTCCTGAAGCGTTCGTGAGATCCAGCGACAGGCTCCGCTTGTTGCGGTTGAAGGCTTCGAAAAACAGCGAGTCCTCACCCTCGCAGTAGGGCGGCACGTACCGGCCGATGTCGCCACCGGAGCGGGGATCCTCGATCTTGATGATCTCGGCACCCAGGTCGGCCAGGTGGACGCTGCCCCAGGGACCGGCGCCGTACTGTTCCAACGACACGATCCGTACGTCCTCGAGGGGCCTCATTGCCATGGACGTCCTTCCCTGCGAGTGAAATTCATTGCGCCGCTTCGGGTGGTTCAATCCGGGAGAGCAAGTGGCGTTTCTGCCACCGGGAAGATGTCCGTCACTGCGTCGGCGCCACGCCGGTGCACGTAGAACGTCCGGAAGAACGAGCACACCTCCGTGCCGTTCTGATTGATCGTCCGCGTCTTCACGGTGACGATTCCGGCTCCCGGCCGGCTTGCGGATTCACGTTTGGCGGTCACGATGGACTCACTCCACAAAGTGTCGCCGGCGAAGACCGGGTGCGTCATCTTGATGTCTGTCCAGCCCAGGTTGGCGAAGGCGTTCTGGGTGAGGTCGGTGACGCTCTGACCGACAGCAATGGCCACTGTCAGCGTCGACACCACGATCGGCCTGCCGAACTCTGATTTCTCGGCGTACTGGGTGTTGAAGTGCATCTGGTTCGTGTTCATCGTCAACAACGAGAACCAGGTGTTGTCGGTCTCGGTCAGCGTCCGACCGAGCGGGTGTTGGTAGAGGTCGCCGATGGTGAAGTCGTCGAAGAACCGTCCCTGCCAACCCGCGACCTTTGCCATCTCGAACCCCTCAGGTAGGTATGACCTGCTGTGTGACCACGTTCTGCTCGAACGGGCTGCTGCGGGATGGGCGGCTCAACAACTTGTCGCCCGACAGTGCCACGTCGGGTCTGTCGCGTCTGTGGTCGGGCGACCGTGCAAAGGCGAAGGGAGCGGTCCGTTGTAGCGCAGCCATTTCGCGACGACCTCGACGACTGCTCAGCGAGCGGTCGGCCGGCCATCTGGAGGGCGACCGGCTTGGCGGCGCTTGGCAAGACTCGGCAGCATCACCGCGGGCACGCCGCCCTTCCTAAGCAGCGCAGTTGACCGCGTCCCATCGCCGATGCTGTGGTGGAGGACTGTACGGAGGGTAACGCATTCGGTCAATACCTCTGATGTCTTAGGCCGTTCGGGAGCATGATGGTTGGTCGCTACCCCGGTTGACCCCCGTAAAGCCTGACGTTTAGGGTCGACATGACAAGGGAGGCGCGTTGCTCAGTACCGATCTCGCCGAGTGGGCGGCCACCGTCACTCTGGAGCAGATCCCAGGGTCGGTCAGGTCCGCAGCGTCTCGCAGCATCCTCGACTCGGTAGGTACGGCGATTGCCGCGCGGCGGCTCGGGCGGGCCAGTGCACCGTGGCAGGTAGCCCACTCGCTGGGCGGTCCGGCCGAGGCACGCCCCCTGACCGGTGCCGACGCGATATCTGCGCCGGCGGCGACCCTGGCCACCGGGGCATTGGTACACGCGCTTGATTTCGATGACACCCATCCCGTCGCGTTGGTCCACCCCACGGCGGTGTCCCTGCCGGCCGCCCTGTGCGTGGGTCAACAGCAGTCGGCCTCCGGATGCGAGGTTTTCGTCGCCACGGTGGTCGGACTGGAGGTGGTATGCCGACTTGGCGCCGCCAGTCCGCACGGTTTCCACGCACGCGGACTGCATGCGACGGCGGTTGCCGGAACGCTCAGCTCCGCTCTCGTCACGGCAAGACTCATGGGACTGTCGGTGCAACAGATGATCGACGCCCTGGGGATCGCCGGCTCGGCGTCGGGCGGGTTGCTGGAGTTCCTGGACACCCCCGCGGACACCAAGTCGTTGCATCCTGGGTCGGCTGGCATGAACGGCGTGCTCGCAGCCCGGCTGTCCGCGGCCGGCGCGACGGGTCCTTCTTCGGTCATCGAAGGAAGGCGAGGGCTCTACGCCGCGCTGTCAGCCCGGGACGTCGACACTCGATCGGTCACGCGCGACCTCGGCACCGGCTGGGTGTTCCCTGCGACGGGGATCAAGCCGTATCCGTCGTGCCAGCTCATGCACGTGGCGCTCGATGCGGTCGCTCAGGCCCTCGTCCAGACACACGGGACAGAAGGCGTCTGTCAGGTGGGAAATGTCGCGTCGGTCGAGGTGGATGTACACATCGACAGCGTCCCGATCGTGTGCCCGACCCGAGGTGGCGGCGCCGTTCCGAGCAGTGAGTACGCCGCGAAGTTTGACCTGCCATGGTCGGTCGCCGCGCTGATTGCGGACGGCGAGATCTCTGTTTCCACCTACAGCACGACGTCCGTGGCTCGCAAGGAGATCGCAGAGCTCGCTACCCGCGTGCGTGTCATCCCGATCGACACAAGCGGCAACGCGGCAGACGCGCCTGGCCGGGCCGTCGTGCGCTTCACCGACGGCAGCTCAGCGGAGGCTTCGGTCACCGGCAGCAGGGGCAGCAGGGCTCGCCCCATGTCCGACTCCGACGTGTACGCCAAGTTCGTCTCGAACTGCGGCGACCAGCCGCAGACCGCAGAACTCGCGGACCGAATCCTCCAGCTGGTTGATGAACCCGGGCTGTCTGCGGTGTTGGAGCTCGCGTTCCGTCACAGCTCATTCGAATGAGCCGTCAGCAGTGTCCGCTCACCGCACGGGGGATCGAACAGCCTGGACGATCTTTCTCCCGACGTCTGGGTTCTCTGATGACAGCGCCAGGACGATCCTGGCGCACTTCCGTCACCTCGGGAACTCCGTCGTGATCACGCGCACGGTCAGCGCTGAGAGGAGGCACGCTCACGACCGAACGGACCGACATCGGCTGCAAGGCCGCCTTGGAGAGGGGGGCGTGCGGCAGCGGAACGGGGCCAAGCGGCGGCCGCGGTTCGCAGACTCCTGCAGGTACACCTGTTCGTTCGATGCGCGGGAACCCACCACTTGCGCCGCGACCGCATCCCAAGCCGTAGGAACTGAGCGAGGAGGCTTAACTCAGAGGTTTAACATCCGACCGGCAGCACCCGAAGCGAGCCGGGGGTGGAGACACTCGCCCGGAACCAAAGGCCCTGCTCGGCGGCCCCCCGTAGGGTTGGACAGTTCCGGCATGCGGGGCATCGCCATGGAGTCTAAAGCCTCAGAGGTATTGCGCTCCGGTGCCTCCCTCCCCCACTATGAGCCGTCACTGGCCGCGAGCCGGTGGCCCGCCGCCTCGCCGAGCCTGGGCAGTCTCGGCGATCCCCCAGTGCCCCTCGACTGGGCCGAGCAGAACGGAAACCGGGTATGAAACGCATCGGAGTCGACGTCGGTGGCACATTCACCGACCTGATCCTGTGGGACGACAACGGGCAGGTCGTCGTCCATAAGACGCCGTCCACGCCCGACGACCCCTCGGTCGGAACCATGGACGGCATCGGCGTGCTCGCGACCCGGGCCGGCATCTCCGTCAGTGACATCGAGATGTTCTTTCACGGCACCACCGTTGCCACCAACATCGTGCTGCAGCACGATGGCTCCAACGTCGGCATGATCACCACTGAGGGCTTCCGAGACCTGCTGCACATAGCCCGCAAGAAGCGCCCGCTCAACTACTCCAACCACCAGGACCTGCCCTGGCAAAAGTGGCAGCTGGTGCCACGGCGCAACAGGCGAACAGTCCTGGAGCGCATCGACGCCAACGGCACGGTGATCACCCCGCTCGACGAGGGGCAGGTCCGTGAGCAGGTACGCCTGCTGCGGACCCGCGGCGTCCAGGCCATCGCGGTCTGCTTCCTCCACGCTTACCGCAATCCCACGCATGAGGACCGGGTGCGCGAGATCATCGAGGATGAGTACCCCGGCGTCTTCGTTTCGCTGTCTAGCCAGGTGGCGCCGCAGTACCGGGAGTACGAAAGGTTCTCCACCACCGCGCTCAACGCCTTCATCGGCCCGCAGGTCGCCAGCTACGTGACGCGACTCGCCCGGTCCGCGCAGCAGGCCGGCATCGGCGGCGAGTTGCACCTCATGACCTCCGCCGGTGGCCTGATCACGTCACGCAGCGCAAGCGAGTCGCCGGTCAGCTTGCTCACCAGCGGCGTCATCGCAGGGCTGCTGGGCGGATGTGCCATCGGTCGCGCCTCCGGCTACCCGAGCGTCATCACCCTTGACGTGGGGGGCACCTCTGCCGACGTCGGCGTCGCACCGGACGGCAAGCTTCGAATGAAGCACCTGCTGGACACGCGGATCGGCGACTACCACGCGATGGTCCCAATGGCCGAGGTCGACACCATCGGCGCCGGCGGCGGCTCCATCGCCGCCGTCGACGAGGGCGGCATGTTCCGGGTGGGTCCGCGCAGCGCCGGAGCCGTCCCCGGCCCGGCCTGTTACGACCGCGGCGGCACCGAGCCCACCTCGACGGACGCCATGGTGCTCATGGGCTGGCTGCGCGAAGACAGCTTCTTGTCCGGAAGCATGGTCATCCGCCCGGAACTAGCCCGCGTCGCGGTCGAGAAGCACATCGCCAGCCAACTGGGCACCGGCGTCGACCGGGCCGCCATGGGCATCTTCAAGATCCTTGCCTACTCGATGACCGAGGCCATCAGCCTGCACTCGGTACGCAAGGGCTATGACCCCCGTGAGTTCTCACTGGTCGCGGAGGGGGGCGCCGGTCCGTTGTTCGCCTGGCACATCGCGGAGCAACTCGGCATCCCGCGGGTCATCGTGCCGCGCCACCCGGGGATCGCGTCGGCCATGGGCTTGCTGACGACAGACATCCGCTACGAGATCCCCACAACGGTATGGACCTCATCAGCTGCCCCCGACATCGGCCTCATCGCCCGCCAGATGAAGCGGCTGGAAGAGGAGGCCCGCACTCAACTGCGCGTCGACGGCGTTCCCCCCGAGAACGTCGCCCTGGAGCGCTCGGTCGACTGCCGCTACATGGGCCAGGGGTACGAACTTCGGGTCAGCGCGCCAGGCGGGGAGATCAACGAGCAGTGGGTAGCGGCGACTGCGGCGGCATTTCACGACGTACACGGCCGGACCTACTCGCAGCGATTCGAGGACAAGCCCGTGCACCTGATCAACATCCGCGTCACCGGCGTCGGCGCGGTCCCGCACCTTGTTATCAGTGAGATCGAGGCCGGAGACGCGGACGCCAGTAGCGCGATCAAGACGACGACCCGGGCGCTGTTCTGGCGCGACGAGGTGGCAGACCCCGAATGGTGCGAGACGCCGGTTTACCAGCGCTCACTGCTGAAGGCAGGCAACCGGATCAGCGGCCCAGCCCTCATTGAGCAGTTCGACTCCACCACCGTTATCGGCCTTAACCAACAAGGGACCGTCGACGCCGTTGGCCACCTCATCCTGGAAAGGACAAACGCGTGACCGCGTTCATGCCCACGACCGGCGCCTCGCTAGCCGGCGAGGCCACCCGCACCTGGAATAACGTGGACGTCGACCCGATCACCCTGCGGGTCATCGGCGGCGCGTTGAACTCGATGGCCAAGGAGATGGCCCAGGTCCTCTACCGGATGGCCTACTCCAGTCTGATCCGCGAGTCCGAGGACCTCGGCGCCGGGATCTTCGACGTCAACGGCCGCGAGCTTTGCGAGTCCGACTCCACGCCCATGCACTGCGGTTCCATCCCCGCGTACATCCGCGGGATCAACAGGCGACTCGCAGGCACCTACCAACCCGGCGATGTCGTCTTGCACAACCACCCCTACCACGGGGCAGCCCACTCCCCCGACTACGGCGTCATGATCCCGATCTACTGGCAGGGGCAGCACATCGGGTTCGCCGGCTGCACAGGACACGTCTCTGACATCGGGGGCAACTTCCCCGGTCTGTGCATGGACGTCGTCGACGTCTGGGCCGAGGGCAAGCTGATGGACTCCATGAAGATCTACGACGCCGGCGTCCGCAACGACATGCTGATCCAGCACATCCTGGACAACGTCCGGACCCCGGAGCAGAATCGCGGCGATCTGGAGGCTCTCATCGCGTGCGCCAGGCTCGGCGAGCGCCGTTTCACCGAGCTGCTGGAAAAGTACGGCCTCGACACCGTCATGAGCGCAGCCGAGCGGTGGATGGACTACTCCGAGGACATGCTCCGCCGGCGCCTCCGGAACATCCCGGACGGCTCATACGAAGCGCCACTCGGTTACCTCGACGACGACGGCAAGAACCGGGGCGTGCCGCTCAAGGTCGCCGTCCGCGTGCAGGTCGACGGAGACGACGTGCTGATCGACCTCACCGGGTCCAACGACCAAGTGCCCACGGCCTTCAACGTGCCGTTCGAGGGCTCGGTGCTCCCGACAGCCGTGTCGGCCATCCGGACGATCTTGCTCGACGAACACCTTACCGAGGAGTTCGTCCCCCAGAACGACGGGTGCTTCCGGCCGGTCAAGGCCTACGCACCGGAGGGCAGCATCTTCAACCCGAACTTCCCAGCGTCCTGCTTCGCCCGATTCTCCCAGGTCAACCGGGTGTTCGACTCGATCAACCTCGCTCTGGCCCCCGTCCTTCCCAACCGGGCGATCGCCGGATCGTCCGCTGCTCTGTGCGCGATCGCCTACTCCGGACTCGCCGCCGACGGCGAGTCCTACTGGGTCTACATCGAAATCAACGAAGGCTCCTACGGCGGCCGCCGGGGAAAGGACGGCATGGACTGCGTCGACACACTGATGGCCAACACGCGCAACAACCCCATCGAGGAGCTTGAGCTCAACCACGCCATGCGGGCGCTCCGATACGAGTTGCGGGAAGACCCTCCCGCCCCTGGCCAGTGGCGGGGCGGTATCGGAAGCACCCGTACCTGGCTCATGGAGGTCGACACCTTCCTCGGCTCCGAAGCGGACAACCGCTCCGACCCGCCGGCCGGTGCTCTCGGTGGCCACGACGGGTCACCCGGTGCGTTCATCCGCAACCCCGGTACGGACCGGGAAGAGGTGCTGTTCTCCAAGGTCACGCAGGAAATTTGCAAGGCCGGGGACGTCCTGGAGATCCGACTGCCCTCCGGTGGAGGCTTCGGCGACCCGCACGCTCGTGACCCGCAGGCCGTCCTCGAGGACGTCCTGGACGAGTACCTGACCGCCGACGACGCCCACCGCGACTACGGCGTCATCCTGGACACCACCTCGTGGACTGTCAACGAAGCCGGCACACAAGAGCTCCGCTCCCTACGAGATGCCCCCTGACCGGGACAGACGATGACCGCGATGACGGGCGCGCTCTCGACCGGACGCTGAACTCGGTCATCACCTGGATCGGTCCGGCCGGCCAGGCGGCTGACGGTCCCCTCTCGGACCTCCGCGTCGGGCTGAAAGACAACATTGACGTGGCCGGGATCCCCACCACCTGCGCCTCGGACTTCTTCCGAGACCGGCTGGCGGCGTGTGACGCCAACGTCGTCACACAGCTGCGGGCGGCGGGTGCCCAGATCAGCGCGAAGCTCAACATGGCGGAGTTCGCCGTCGGCGTCACCAGCCAGAACTCGGCCTTCGGCGCCTGCCGCAACCCATGGAACCCCGACCGCGTGCCCGGCGGATCCAGCGGAGGGTCCGGCGTCGCCGTCGCCGCCGGTCTCATGGACGCTGCCCTGGGGACCGACACCGGCGGGTCGGTCCGCCTCCCGGCCGCAGTGTGCGGCGTGGCCGGTCTGCGACCAACGGTGGGCCGGATCAGCACCGCCGGCGTCTTCCCCGTCAGTTCCACCCTGGACACAGTCGGCCCCCTGGCCCGCACCGTCGCCGACGTAGCGCGGGTCTTCGCCGCGCTCGCCGGGCCCGACCGGGCGCCGGCCGGCTTGGCCACTGGCAGGCTTGGCATCCCCACCCACTTCTTCTCGGAAGGGGTCGACCCAGGAGTCTCACAGGTGATGAGCGCCGCCGCCGACCAGTTCGCGGCGCTCGGGATGGAGCTCGTCGGCGTACCGCTACCAGGCGTCGAAACCGCCCAAGGCGTCGCCTACACCCTCGTCTACTCAGAGCTCGCCGCCTTACACCGGCAGCGACTCCAAAAAGCGCCGGGCACCTTCCAGGCGGAGACACTCACCCGGATCCGGCTTGGACTGCCGCTGACCCAGGCAGACCGCGTCGCGGCATTCCGACACAGAGCTGCCTTCCAGGCCGCACTCGACGACGTCTTCTTGAGGGTGGATGCCATCCTGACCCCCACCCTCCCCGTCGACGTGCCCTCGTTGCAGGGTGGGAACGTGGTGGAAATGTCGCGGCGCTTGGGCCAATTCACCTATCCGTGGTCCCTGCACGCCGGTCCGACGCTGGCCCTGCCCGTCGGCTACCACCCC
>JAABUQ010003801.1_pt1 | contig 26834 bp, 30 predicted proteins | sample 5560001 | NCBI WGS metagenome assembly JAABUQ01 (sample SAMN10711888, study PRJNA513371) | rock metagenome | isolation source: Antarctica rocks | place: Antarctica: Victoria Land, Finger Mt nord | collected 2015-12-18 | reverse complement strand
GGCTCCCTCGCCGCTCCCGGAAGGACCGCCCAGCGGCCGTCCGCTATCGCTTCGCCGCGCTCGGTCGCCCCCGGGGGCTCGGCCACTTCCGGCGGCGCCGGCCGCAGCGGCGGCCAGGCCAACCTCGCGCCGGGCCGCTCGAGCACCGCCCCCGGCCGCACGAAGGCCGCTCCCGGCGGCGGGTCCTCGCGCAGCACGCCCCTCGGCAACGGCGCCGGCTCCCGCTCAAGCCGCCCGTAGCCGCGTGGAGTCGAGGGCCGCCTCGAGCCGGCGCGTGCGCGCCGCGCGGATCCGGCGGCGCATCCGCCGTCCGCCCGGGCACTGGCTGCTCGTCGCCTTCGGGGTGCTCGTGCTCCTCGTGCTCCTGCTCGTCCAGGGGTTCACCGTCCTGACCACCGGGGCGAGCCGCACGCCGTCCGCCGCGGCGGGCTCGCCGCTGGCCGGCACGGGCCCCGTGCTCGGCGCCGTGAACGGCCGGCTGGTCCCTCGGGAGCCGGCGGTGGGCCGGCGAATCGCGCTGAGCTTCGACGACGGTCCCGACCCGCGGTGGACGCCGCGGGTGATCGCCGTGCTGCGCCGCGAGCACGTGCCCGCCACGTTCTTCGTGGTGGGGGCGCAGGCGGTGCGCCACCCCGGCATCGTCCGCACGCTGCACCGGGACGGCTTCGAGCTCGGCAACCACACCTTCACCCACGTCGACCTCGCCGCGGTGCCGGGCTGGGAGCGCGACCTGCAGATCTCCTCGACGGAGAGCGCCCTGGCGGGGCTGGTCGGCGTGCGTCCCCGCCTGGTGCGGCCGCCCTACTCCTCGACGCCGGCCGCCGTGACGCCACGCGAGGCCGGCGCCTACGCGGAGATCGCCCGGCGCGGCTACCTCATCGCGCTCTCCGACTTCGACGGGCGCGACTGGGCGCGACCGGGGACGGCGAAGATCCTCCGCGCCGTCACCCCCAAAGGGCGCACCGGTGGGATCGTCCTGCTCCACGACGCGGGCGGCGACCGCTCGGAGACGGTCGCCGCGCTGGCGCGCCTCATCCCGCGCCTGCGCGCACGCGGCTTTCGGTTCGTGCGAGCCTCGGAGCTGGCGGGCATCTCCGACAGCGCCGCCGAGCCGGGCGCCAGCGGCTGGCAGCAGTCGCGCGGCGGCTTCCTCGTGGCGACCCTGGCGGTGGCGCGGGCGATCACCGACGCGCTCACCGCGATCCTCGTGCTCGTCGCGATCCTCGCGGTCGTGCGGGCGCTCGTCCTCGTCGCCCTCGCCCGCCGCCACGCGCGAGCGTTCGCCCGTCGTGAGGAGGATCCGAGCTACGCGCCGGGCGTCTCGGTCGTGGTTCCCGCCTACAACGAGGCGGTGGGGATCGAGCGCGCCGTTCGCTCGCTGGCCACGAGTGACTACCCGGAGCTCGAGATCATCGTCGTCGACGACGGATCCACCGACGGCACGGGCGACCTCGTCGACGGGCTCGTGCTCGAGCGGGTCACGGTGATCCGCCAGCTCAACGCGGGCAAGCCCGCCGCGCTCAACCGGGGCGCCTCGGCCGCGGCGCACGAGATCATCGTCACGGTGGACGGCGACACCGTCTTCGAGGCGGACACGGTGCGCCGGCTCGTCCAACCCTTTCGCGACGAGCGGGTCGGCGCGGTGGCGGGCAACACCAAGGTCGGCAACCGCTCGCGGCTCCTCGGGCGCTGGCAGCACATCGAGTACGTCATGGGGTTCAACCTCGACCGGCGGCTCTACGACACCCTGCAGTGCATGCCCACCGTCCCGGGCGCGATCGGGGCCTTCCGTCGCCGGGCGCTCGTGGACATCGGCGGAGTCTCGTCGGCCACGCTGGCCGAGGACACCGACGTCACGATCGCGATCGGCCGTGCCGGGTGGCGCGTCGTCTACGCCGAGGACGCGCGAGCGTGGACAGAGGCGCCGGCCTCGCTCAACGCCCTGTGGCGCCAGCGCTACCGCTGGTCCTACGGGACCATGCAGGCGGTGTGGAAGCACAAGGCCGCCGTGTGGCGTCCCGGCGAGCAGAGGATCGGGCGGCGCGGACTGCCCTACCTGGTGCTCTTCCAGGTCGCGCTGCCCATGCTCGCGCCGCTCATCGACCTCTTCGCGCTCTACGGCCTCGTCTTCCTCGATCCGGCACCGGTTATCGGCTACTGGACCGCCTTCAACGTCATGCAGCTCGCGCTCGGCGGGTACGCGTTCCACCTCGACCACGAGTCGCCACGTGCCCTCTGGGCCATGCCGCTGCAGCAGTTCGTCTACCGCCAGCTCATGTACCTGGTGGTCATCGAGTCGATGATGAGCGCCGCGCTCGGCACGCGGCTGCGCTGGCAGCACCTCGAGCGCACGGGCGACGTCGAGGTTCCCGCCTGAGCCTGAGCGACGCGGTGCGGGTGTGTGCGAGGGCGTCGTCCGGCGGCTCGCGTCGCCCTCCCGGTTAAGGTTCGGACAAAGGCCCGCGCGCGTGCGGGGAAGGGCCGGGCGGCGCAATAGGCTCAGAGACGCGAACGGAGACGGTGAGCGCCGGCGTGGCCGTTCGATCTCGCCCGGGAAGGCCACTGGCCGACCGGGGCGCCTCCCGCCATGACGCCACCCTCGCACGACAGCACCGCCGCCGAGCGCCTCGGAGTGGGCGGACTCGCGCTGCGCCGCTCGGCGCGGGCGCCGCTGGCGCTCAGCCGCCCGCACCTCGGCGTCGGCGCGCTCGTCCTCGCCTGCGGAGTGCTGGCGGGGCTCTCGCTCCTCTGGCCCTCGACCCCGACCTATGACCCGTGGGCATGGCTGATCTGGGGTCGCGAGGTCGTCTCGGGCCACCTCTCCACCGTCAACGGGCCGTCCTGGAAGCCGCTTCCCGTCGCGTTCACCGCCGTCTTCTCGCTGCTGGGGGGAGCGGCGCCCGCCCTCTGGCTCGTCGTCGCGCGAACCGGTGGGCTCATGGCTCTGGTGATGACCTTCCGGGTGGCACGCCGCCTCGGTGGCATGGCCGCCGGGGCGAGCGCGCTGCTGGCCCTCGCCCTCGTCAACTTCTTCCTGCGCTCCTCCGCGCTCGGGGACTCCGAGGGGTTGCTCGTCGCGCTCGTGCTCGGCGCGGTGGAGCTGCATCTCGTCGGCCGCCGGCGCGACGCGCTCCTTGCCGGCTTCGCCGGCGCGCTGCTCCGGCCGGAGGTGTGGCCGTTCCTCGGGCTCTACGGCCTCTGGCTCACATGGCGTGAGCCCGACCGGCGCCCGCTCCTCCTCGGCCTCGGCGTCGCCCTGCCCGCGCTGTGGTTCGGGCCCGAGCTGTGGGGCTCGGGCGACGCCCTGCGCGCCTCCGCGCGGGCCAAGCAGGCGGTTCCCGGGCTTCCGGGCCACGCCGCGCACCCGATCCAGGCCCTGCTCCACACCGCGTGGCCGATTATCATCGCGCCCGTGCGCGCTGCCGCGCCGGTGGCGCTCGTCTCCGCCCTCTTCGGGCGGCGCACGCGCTCGGAGGACCGCACGGTGCTCCTCCTCGGGGCCGGCACCGTGCTCTGGCTCGCGGTGGTCGCCGCCATGACCCAGGCCGGCTACTCGGGCAACCTGCGCTACCTGCTCGCTCCGGCGGCGCTCGTGTGCGTGCTCGGGGGGGTCGGCGTCGGCCGCCTCCTCGCGCTGGCCGCGCGCGGGCGCGGCCTCGTCCGCATGGTCCGGGTCGCCGTGGTGGCCGGGGCGCTGTGCGCGGCCACCGTCCTCGCCGCCCTTGCCCCGGGCAACCAGCTCTGGCTGGACCTCGGCCCCGTGCGCGCCGAGGCCAAGCTCAACTCCTTCCTGCCCGCGGCCATCGCGACGGCGGGGGGGCGCGAGGCCGTCCTACGCTGCGGAACGCCGGTGATCGGCGCCCTCCAGGTCACGCCGCTGGCCTGGCACCTGCATGCGCACATCGACGACGTCGACTACCTGCCCCACCTCCACGACGTCGTCTTCCTGCCCCAGGACGAGCACTCCCACGACCCGGGCTATCCGCCGGCCACCGTCTACCGGCCGTTCACCTACAAGGAGGCGGGGACGGCGGGCGCGTGGCGCGTGCTCACCCGCTGCGCGAGCTAGCCCGCGTACCGTCCCGTGGCCTCCTACGCCGCCAGCCCCCGCTCCGCCGGACTCCGCGCACGGTCAATGCCCTCCGCGCGCGTCGTCGGCGGGCTCTCCGTCGGGCTCCTGCTCGCGGTCTCCCTGTTCCTGCGCTTGCGCTACCTGCACGTGCACTTCTGGGTCGACGAAGGGCTCTCGGTGGGCATCGCCTCCCATCCACTCGCCCACATCCCGTCGGTCCTGCGTCAGGACGGCTCGCCCCCGCTGTACTACGTGATCCTCCACGCGTGGATGGGCCTCTTCGGGCGCACGGAGTCCGCGACCCACGCGCTGTCGCTCCTCTTCGCGATGCTTAGCGTGCCGGTCGCGCTGTGGGCGGGGCGGAGCCTGTTCGGCACGCGCGCGGGCTGGATCGCCGCCGGCTTCGCCGCGCTGTGCCCGTTCATCACCGCCTACGCGCAGGAGACGCGCATGTACGCCCTGGTCGTGTTGCTCTCGATCGCGTGCACGGCGGCCTTCGCGCACGTCTTCGCCCTCCGGCGCCGGCGGCACCTCCCGCTCTTCTCGGTGACGCTCGCGCTGCTCTTCTACAGCCACAACTGGACGTTCTTCTACGGCCTGACGAGCGTCATCGCGGTGTGGCTGTGCTGGCGCGCCGCGAGCGACCGGCGCGCGTTGCTGCGCGACGCGGCGCTCGGCTACGGCGGCGCCCTGGTGCTCTTCGCGCCGTGGATCCCCTCCGTGCTCTTCCAGGCCCGGCACACCGGCGCGCCGTGGGCCGCCTTCCCGGGCTACCACTCCCTGCGCAACGGGGTCGAGGGTCTCCTCGGGGGAGAGGCGGCATCCGTCCTGCTCCTGCTCGTGGCCGGGGCCGGCGTGGTGGCGCTGCTGCGCCGCACGGACGCCCGGCGCACGGCTCTGACCGCGATCCTCTCCCTGGCGCTGCTCACACCGCTCATCGCCTGGAGCTTCTCGCAGCTCTCGCCGGCGTGGGCGGGCCGCTACCTCGCCGTCGCGCTCGGGCCGTTCCTGCTCGTCGCCGCCGCGGGGCTCGCCCGTCCCCGGATTCTCGAGCTCGCCGCGCTCGCGCTCGTCGCCCTGCTCTGGGTGAGCGCCCCCGGGGCCGACCAGAAGTCCAACGCCCACTTGGTCGTCGCGAGCTTCGCCGGCTCGCTGCTGCCCGGCGACTGGGTCATCTCCACCGAGCCTGAGCAGCTCCCGGTCGTCTCCTACTACCTGCCGACCGGCCTGCGCTACGCGACGGTGTTCGGACCGGCGCCGGACCCCGGCGTCGTGGACTGGCGCGACGGGGTGGCGCGCCTCGAGCGCACGAGCGCCGCCGCGGATCTCGAGCCGGTGCTCGGCGGGATGCCGGTCGGCGCCCATGTGCTGCTCGTGCGCCCGATCTTCTGGGACGACGGCCACTGGAAGGCGCCGTGGTCGCGCCTGGTCAAGGCACGTACCTGGGAGTGGGTGCGCACGCTCAAGCACGACCGGCGCTTCCAGCGCGACTACTCCGTCCCCGGCCCGCTGCGGGAGTCCGATCCCACCACCCGCGACCCGGGGCCCAACCCGCTGCGCGGCGTGCTCTACACCAAGGTCGTCAACTGAGCCGAGCGGCGCGGGAGCACGAGGCGGTCTTCGTGCCCGACGGCGAGCTCCTCGTGCCCACGCCGATCGCGCGCGGGCCGTGGGACCCCGACGCCCAGCACGGTGGCGCCCCGGCCGCGCTGCTGGCCCGGGCCTTCGAGCGCGCCGGCGAGTCCGGCGGGGCGCTCGTGGCGCGCCTCGGCGTCGAGTTCGTGCGGCCCGTGCCGCTCGCGCCGCTGCGCGTCGAGGCCGAGGTGACGCGCGCCGGGCGGCTCGTGCAGCTCCTCTCGGCGCGCGTGGTGGCCGAGGAGCGCGAGGTGTGCCGCGCCTCGGCCCTGCGCATCCGGCGCACGCCGGAGCCGGTGGTGGACGCCACCCCGCCCGAGCCGCCGCCGCCGGGTCCCGAGCACGGGCGAGAGGAGCCCTTCGTCCTCCGCGGGTTCGAGGAATCCTTCCTCGAGGCGGTGGAGCGCCGGTTCGTCTCGGGCGACTATGGCATCGGTCCGGCGACCGTGTGGATGCGCCTGCGCCAGCCGCTCGTCCTCGGGGAGGAGCCCACTCCGCTTCAGCGCGTCGCCGCGGCGGCGGACTTCGGCAACGGCGTCAGCGCTGGGGTGCCGTGGGAGGGGCACGTGTTCATCAACCCGGACCTCACCCTCCACCTCGAGCGCGAGGCGAGCGGGGAGTGGATCTGCCTCGAGGCGCGCACGCGCGTCGACGCGCACGGGACGGGAGCGGCGGAGAGCGTCCTGTACGACGGCGCCGGGCGCATCGGGCGCGCCGTGCAGTCGCTATGGGTGGATCGCCGCTGAGCCGGCGCCGATGCGGCCCGAGCGGTGCACGCCCGTGAGCCGGCCGTCGGCCAGGACCGCCCGGGCGAAGAGCCGGGCGGCGGCTCGCCCGCGCGGCACGCGCAACGCGAAGGGTCGCCCGTCGGTGCGGGTGAGCAGGCGGCGCCCGAGGTACCAGTCCACGCGGCGCACGAGGCCGAGGTCGCGGCCGGTGAGCGTCGCGCGCCGCCCGCGCACGCGCACCGCGACACGCACACGCCCGGACGGTCGCGCGGTGAGCTCGGCGACCAATCCCCGGAAGACCTCGAAGGCGGGCTTGGGCGTGTAGTCGTCGTTCAGCAGCCCGTAGTGGCGCTGGAAGTTCGACGAGCTCGAGTTGTGGTCGCGCAGATCGAACCAGCGCAGGTCGCTCACGCCGTAGGTGGCGCGGAAGTCGTTGACCGCGTTCACGAGCGTCTGGGTGGCGAGCACCTGACGCTCCTCCGTGCGTCCCGGGCCGGTCGGGTAGCCCGTCTCCTCGACGTGGATCGGTACCGAGCGCCCGATCCCGGCACTGGGCATCCAGCACTCGCGCAGCGAGCTCAGCGCGTTGACGATCCCGTCGCGCTCGCCGCCCGGCGGCTCGACCGGCGGGAAGAACGTGCCCGGGTAGGCGTCGAGCCCGACCCAGTCGAGCGCGCGCTGAAAGCGCGGGCCGCCGCGGTCGTGCAGGAAGCTCCAGAAGCTCTGGTCATCGGAGGGCAGCCCGCGGTAGGCCCAGTTGAACCCGACCGTGAGCTGGCCGAAGTGGCGCCGCCGCGCCTCCTCCTTGGCCGCGATCACGCCCTGCACGAGGGCCTCGCGCGCGCCGCGGTAGGCGCCGTCGGAGGAGTCGGGGGAGAAGGTGAGGTTCACCTCGTTCGTGACCTGCAGGGCGATCACCCGGGGGTTGGAGCCGAAGCGGTCGACGACCTCGCGTACGAAGCGCACGAAGCCCGCCACGTCGCCCTCCTGCGCAGGGGTGGGGTGATAGCGGACCTGGAGCTCGACGAGGTAGTTGCGGTGGGTGTAGCGGTTCGAGAGGACCTGGAAGCGACGGATCGCCGCCTCGCCCTCTGACCAGAAGAGGCGGTTCAGCCGCAGCGCGAAGGGAGCGCTGCCCGGCCGCAGCCGCGCCAGGGCGCTGAGGGTCTGCTCGGGCCGGTCCGGGGCGGCGGACTCGGGCGCTCCCAGAGCGCCGGCCGGGCCGGCCGGGTTGATCCCCAGCCGCAGCGCGGGACCGGGGAGCTCGGGCACTCCGCTCGCGGACGGCGTGCCCGGGCAGCCGGGGGTGATCGCGGCGTGTGCGCCCGGCGCCGAGGCCAGCGTCCCGAGGACGCCGGCGAGCAGGAGCGAGCGGCGAAGGCGCACGCCCGACATTTCATCACCTCGTGCTCAGCCTCGGCGCAGCAGGAAGCGCCGCGCCGCCGGGCGGCGAAGCCCTCCTGGGCGAGCGCTAGCGCCCAGCGCCCGAACAGGTTGCCACCGAGCGGGCCGGCAAGCCCGAGGTCGTGGGCGACGCGGCCGAGCTGGCTGGGCAGCATCGGCGGTGCGGGAAGGCGAGGCACGACGCTGCTCACCATGCCCGTGGCGGCATGCGGTAAACGCCGCTTACACTGCTCCGCGGCATGGCCTCGACGGCGCACATCGATCCCTGGGTCGCCGCCGGGGCGGCCGAGATCGCCGCGCGCGCCGAGCGCGAGCTCGCGGCTCTGGTGGGGGTCTCCTCCCCCTCGGGGGACGTGCCCGGGGCCGAGGAGGCGATCGCGGTCGCCTCCGCGCTCCTGCCCGCCGGGGCGGCGATCGAGCGCCCGGCGTGCTCCTCGCCGGACCACGCCCCGGACCTCCTCGCGCGCGTGCGCGGGAGCGGCGCGCGGCAGATCCTCCTGCTCGGGCACCTCGACACGGTGATCGCCCACGGCCAGCACCGGCCGCTCGAGCGCCGCGACGGCCGCCTGCTCGGCTCGGGGACCGCGGACATGAAGGGCGGGGTGGTGCTCTCCCTCGGGGTCCTGCGCGCGCTCGCCGCCCGGCCCGAGGCCTACGCCGAGGCGGCGCTGCTCCTCGTCGTGGACGAGGAGTGGCGCACGCGGCCCTTCCACCACGCCGAGCGCTTCGCCGGCTGGGACGCCTGCCTGTGCTTCGAGGCCGGCGAGCGCGGCCCCGACGGGGAGGAGGGGGTGGTCGTGCGGCGCAAGGCGGCGGGGACGCTCCGGGTGGAGGCCCACGGCGCCGCCGCCCACTCGGGCTCGGCGCCCGACCGCGGTCGCAACGCCCTCCTGGCCATCGCGGCGGCGGCGGCCCGGGTGGCCGAGCTCCACGATCCCGCCGGGCCCGACCGGCTCACCGCCGTGCCGACCATCGCCCGCTCGGGAGAGGCCTTCAACGTCGTGCCCGCGGCCGGGGAGCTCTTCTGCGACCTGCGCGCCGATCGGGCCGAGGCCTTCGCCGCCGTGCGCGAGGCGGTGCCCGCGGAGGTCGGCGGCGCGGAGCTCTCCGCGGAGATGATCCGCCTGTGGCCCGGCATGGACTCGCGGGTGGTCACGGAGGAGGTCCTCGGGCACGCGAGCACCCGCCTCGGTCGTCCCGTGATGGGCATGGAGCGCGGCGGCGCGAGCGACGCGAGCCACATCGCTCCCCTCGTCCCCGTCGCGATCGACGGCCTCGGACCCCGCGGTGGGGGGGCCCACACGCCCGAGGAGTTCGTCCGCGCGGAGTCCCTCGGGGAGCGAGCGGAGGTGGCGCTCGCGCTCACCGCCGCGGTGCTGGACGCCTGACCGGAGGCGCGCCTATCGCGTTGGTAGCGTCGGGCGCCATGAGCCGCATCGCCGTACGCGCCGAGGGCCTTGAGAAGCGCTTCGGGGACACGCACGCCCTGCGCGGGCTCGACCTCGAGGCCGAGGAGGGCGCCGTCCTCGGCCTGCTCGGGCCCAACGGCGCGGGCAAGACCACGGCGGTGCGGATCCTCGCCACGCTCCTCGAGCCCGACGCCGGACGGGCCGAGGTGGACGGGCTCGACGTCGTGCAGGACGCCGAGCGGGTCCGGGCGCGCATCGGGCTCACGGGGCAGTACGCGGCGGTCGACGAGTACCTCACGGGCCACGAGAACCTGGAGATGGTGGGCCGCCTCTACCACCTCAGCAAGCGCCGCGCGCGCGAGCGCGCCGACGAGCTGCTCGAGCGCTTCGACCTCGTCGAGGCCGGACGCCGCCAGGCCAAGACCTACTCGGGCGGGATGCGCCGGCGGCTCGATCTCGCCGCCTCGCTGGTGGTGGCGCCGCCCATCCTCTTCCTCGACGAGCCCACCACCGGGCTCGATCCCCGCAGCCGCCAGGCCGTTTGGGATCTCATCGGCGAGCTCGTGGCCGGGGGCACGACGCTGCTGCTCACCACGCAGTACCTCGACGAGGCCGACCGGCTGGCCGACCGCATCGCGGTCGTCGACTCGGGACGGGTCATCGCCGAGGGCACCTCCGACGAGCTGAAGGACCAGGTGGGCGGCGAGCGCGTCGAGGCCACCGTGGCGCACGCCGAGCAGCTCGACGCCGCCGTGGAGGTGCTCTCCCGCCTCGGCGAGGGCGCACCCCTGCTCGACGCCGGGCGCGGCCGCGTCGCCGTTCCGGTGCCCGACGGCGCGCGCCGTCTGGCCGAGGTGGTCCGCGACCTCGACGCCGCCGGGGTGGAGCTCGCCGACCTCGCCGTCCGCCGCCCCACCCTCGACGACGTGTTCCTCGCGCTGACCGGGCGCGCCACCGAGGACGCCGCCGAGGGCGAGGCGCCCGTCGGCGAGGAGGTCACGGCGTGAGCGCCGTCGCCGAGGAGCGCTCCGAGACCCTCCTCGTGCCGCCGGCCGCCGGTCGGCTCGGGCGCCTGCGCCTGACGGTGGCCGACACGGTCGTGCTCACCAAGCGCTCGCTCACGCACACGGTGCGCTCTCCCGAGCTCCTCATCTTCGCGACGATCCAGCCCGTCATGTTCGTGCTGCTCTTCCGCTACGTGTTCGGCGGGGCAATCGCCGTACGCGGCACCTCCTACGTGAACTACCTCATGGCGGGCATCTTCGTCCAGTCCGTCGCCTTCGGGGCGATGACGACCGGGGTGGGCCTGGCCACCGACCTGACCCAGGGCCTCGTCGACCGCTTCCGCTCCCTGCCCATGTCGCGCTCGGCGGTGCTCACCGGCCGCACGCTCGGCGACCTCGGTCGCAACATGTTCACCGTCCTCGTGATGCTCGCCGTCGGGCTGCTCGTCGGCTTCCGCCCGCACGGCAGCCCCCTGCGCTGGCTGGGCGCCGCCGGGCTGCTGCTGCTCGTCTCCTTCGCGCTGTCGTGGATCTCGGCGACGATCGGGCTCCTCGTGCGCAACGTCGAGGCGGTCCAGTCGGCGGGCTTCGTGTGGCTCTTCCCGCTCACCTTCGCCTCGAGCGCGTTCGTCCCGACCTCGTCGATGCCCGGCGTCCTGCGCGCCTTCGCCGAGCACCAGCCGATCACCCAGGTCGTCAACGCCGTGCGCGCCCTCGTGCTCGACCGTCCGGTGGGCTCGGCGGGCTGGCAGGCGGTGGTGTGGTGCCTGGCGATCCTCGCGGTCTTCGTCCCGCTCTCGGTGCGCTTCTACCGGCGCAGCTCGGCGACGTAGCCGGGCGGGGGCTCGAGCCTCCCGCTCCACGTCCGCGCGCCGAGGAAGCCGAGTGCGACGAGGTTGGCGCTCGCGCCGGCAAGGGTCAGCGGCGCGCTCGTGAGCTCGTACCCGAGGTCGATGCCCAGCGCGCCGAGCACGAGCAGGGCCGCCGTCCACGCCGGCGCGGCGCCGCGGCGCCACAGGCCGATGCCGAGCACCGCCAGGCCGAGGGTGGCGAGGCCGGCTCCCAGCAGGATCGGCGCAACCGCGGGCGCGCCCTCGACGCGGTCGAGCAGAGCGGCCATCTGGGCGCGGTCGGCCCCGGGGCCCACCATCTGCCACTCCACGAACCCGAGGCCGCTGACCACCGCCACGCAGACGACTCCGATCAGCGCGAGCCCGCCGCCCACGTGCGCGAAGCGCGCGCCGTACGTGCGCAGCGGGAGCATGAGCCCGACCACCGCGGCGACGAGCAGGGCGAGCCCGACGAAGTTGATCAGGTTGGCGGCGTACCAGCGGCCGGGCGAGCGGCCGACGACGGCGAGCTGGGCCGCGGCGCCGGATTCGTTGGCGGGGGCGATCGCGGTGGCCACCAGCGTCAGGAGCGGCGCCAGGACGAGCGCGCCGGCGGCGAGCAGGCGGCGAGCACGCCGGGAAGGGGAGGGCGTCATGCCGGGGGCAGGCTAGCCTCGGAGGCGATGGACGACCGCGACCAGCTCAAGAACCGCCTCTCCGGCCTGTCGCTCGTCGGCAGCGCGCTGGCGCTCGCCGCCGCCGACGTGATCTCGCCGGTGATGAGCTCGAGCGACGCCGAGCAGCTCGCGATCGTCGCGCGTCATCCCGACCGGCAGTACGTCTCGGCCCTCCTCGCCCTCGCGGCCCTCGCGCTGCTCGGTCCGGCCGCGCTCGGCCTCGCGCACAAGCTCCGCGGCCGCTGGGCGAGCCACGGGGTGAGCGGCGCCGGCCTCGTCTGCGTCGGCGTGGTGGCCACCGCCACCGCCACCGCGCTCGCCCTCGTCGAGTGGCGCGCCTCGGGACACGGCCTCGACCGAGCCCAGATGACCGCGCTCGTCCACGAGCTCGACACGAGCACGGGAGTGGCGGCGGTCTTCCTGGGCGGAGTCGGCGTGCCGCTGGGTCTCGGGGTCCTCGCCCTGGGGCTCTACCGCGATCGCGTGCTCTCCGCGCCGCTGGCCGCCCTCGTCGTGCTCGGTCCCGCCGTGGTCGACGTCGGGTTCACCGTCAACGACCTCAGCACCGCGATCGCCGGCTCGGCGCTCATGCTCGTCGGCTACGCGCTCGTCGCGCGTGCGCTGTTCGGCTTCCCGGGGCGCTCCGCTCCGGTCGAGCGGCGCGATCCCGCTCTCGCGCCCTACCGCGGCACGTAGAGGTCAAGGACGCCCGAGCCCTTGGCGTCGTTCGCGTTGCCCTCGGGCAGCGCGATCCGCCTGGCGGCGACGATCGGACTGTTCCAGTGGCCCGTGCCCGCCGGGAGCGTGGCGATCGGGTGCGGCGATCCCGGACGGTAGATCCGCAGGCCGCCGTCCCCCCCTCCGTATACGTAGAGCAGTCCGCCGGCCAGGACCGGGCTCGTGCCCCCGTGCCCGTTCGACCACACGGGGGAGAGGCGGGGGTGGCGCCCTCCGTGCAGCTCAAGCGCGGAGGTGCCACCTGCGTTTGCCGTGAAGACGAACACGTGGCCGCGGTTGCGCCATACCGCCGGGGCGGTGAAGACGACGGAGTGGCCGCCCAGCCGCTGCAGCTCCCCGCCCGTGGTCCGGTCGGCCACCCGGCGACGTCCGTTCAGCTTCTCGAGCGAGAGGAGCTTGAGCACGCCGTCCTTGCCGCCCTGCAGGACGTAGCGCGGCCGGGCGCTCTTTCCGGGCGCGGGAAGGAGCGCGGGGCCGGTGGAGCCGAGGTCGGAGTCGGTGGCCTCGAGCTGGTCGCGGTCGCGCGGCGTGTAGCTCTGCTCGAGGCGCGCGGCGCCCGGAGCGAGCTCGAGCACGCTGTCGCCCCAGTCCGTGCGTCCGTTCCACGGCCCGTTTCCGGTGGTGAAGATGACGCGGCCGCTGCCCGGTTCGATCACCGTGCCGGCGCGCGACCAGATCGCCGAGAGCTGCGACGGGCACGAGCTCGGGACGAGGAGCTGCCGGCGGTCGGAGCACAGCGAGTTGAAGATCCCGGCCCGGCGGCCCGTGCGCCGGTCGAGCGCGATCACGTGGCCCTGGTAGGGCGGGTAGTCCCCGACGTAGCCGCCGGTGACCACGTAGACCCAGGGCCCGGAGAGGTTCAGCGCGGCGGCGAGCTTCTCGTGGCCCGCGTCGCGCGTGACCACCGCGGGCCAGCCGTCGCGGCGCAACTCGCGCCCGGTGCCCACCGCGAGCTTGCGCACGCGCCCGTCGGGCGAGGCGGCGTAGACCCAGCGCCGGTCGGGATCGGCCACCGGCGAGGTGTTCGTGATCTTCGCGCTGCCGGTGAGCCGCGCCGCGCTCGGAGGCACGAACTCCCACACGCGGTGGCCCGAGGCGGCGTCGAGAGCGAGCGTCTTGCCGTAGGTCGTGGTGACGATGAAGAGGTCGCGCGCTCCCCGCGGCGTCGCGATGCCGTGCAGGAAGATGGGGGAGGAGTCCACCGTGCCGGGCAGGCGCACGGTGATGCGCCGCAGGCGCTTCACGGAGGCGTCCGTAAGGCCCGTGGCGCGCGGCTCGACGTTCGAGCGGGCCGCGTCGAAGCCGAACTCCGGCCAGTCGTAGGTGCCGCTGCGCACCGTCGCCTCTCGTGGCGTCGGGGTCAGCGCCGCCGCCTGCGCCGCGCTGAGCGACGCGGAGCGCTCGCCGGCGGGACCGCAGCCGCCTGCGAGCAGGACGAGCGCGAGCAGGGCGGGTGCGGCATGAACGACGCTGCGGGTGCCAAGCATGGCCGTCAGTGTGGCATTCGGCCGCCCCTGATCGCCTCGCTTGGCGCGCGGGCGCCCGCGCCGGGCCCAAGCCCACTAGGATCATCCTCTCGCGCTCGCCGGCAGCGCTTCCATGGACGCCATCACGCTTCGCAACCGCCTGCTCGTGGCCACCTCCATGTGGCGCGAGACCGTCGATGAGCCGCTGCCGCGACTTCCCGCCGGCGACCCCGTCGAGCAGCTCGAGCGCTTCGAGCTCGAGCTCGTCTCCCAGCTCTGCTCCCGGGCGACCGCCGCCTCGGCGCGCGACGTGGCCGACCGTACGTGGGACCTGGTGCACGACCGCCCCGACTCCGATCCGGTCAAGCAGCGAGTCGTGGAGTGCCACCAGGCGCTCGCCCGGCTCGCCAAGCTCGGCTGATGGACCGCCGCGAGGTCGACGTCGTCGTCGTCGGCGGCGGTCCGGCGGGCGAGGTGTGCGGGGCGCGGCTCTCGGCGGAGGGCCTCGAGGTCGCGCTCGTCGAGCGCGAGCTCGTGGGCGGGGAGTGCGCGTTCTGGGCGTGCATGCCCTCCAAGGCGCTGCTGCGCCCCACTGAGCTGCTCGACGAGGTGGCGCGGGTGCCCGGCGCGAAGGAGGCCGCGTCCGCGTCGCTCGACGTCGCCGCCGTCCTGCGCCGCCGCGACGAGGTGGTGGACGGCTTCGACGACACCCGCCACGCCGAGCGCCTCGAGCAGCGCGGGGTCGCGGTGCTGCGGGGCACGGGGCGGCTCCTGGGCGAGCGGCGCGTGCGGGTCGGAGAGCTCGAGCTCCAGGCCCGCCTCGCCGTGATCCTCGCGCCGGGCAGCGCTCCCCTGCTGCCCGCCCTCGCCGGCCTCGAAGGCGCCCGGCCGTGGAGCGACCGGGAGGGCACGACCGCCGGGGAGGTACCCGGCCGGCTGATCATCGTCGGCGGCGGGGTCGTCGGCGCCGAGCTCGCGCGGGCGTGGAGCTCGCTCGGCTCGCGCGTCAGCCTGCTCGAGGCCGCTCCCCGCCTGCTGCTCAAGGAGGAGCCCTTCGCCGGCGAGCAGGTAACCGCCGCGCTCGAGGAGCGGGGCGTCGAGGTCTCCTGCGGCGTCGAGGTGAGCGAGGTGCGGCGCGAGGACGGGGGCGGGATCTCCGTCCGCCTCGCCGACGGTTCCGCGCTCGCCGGCGATGAGCTCCTCCTCGCCGTCGGTCACCGGCCGCGCACCGACGACCTCGGCCTCGAGACGGTGGGCCTCGAGCCGGGCGAACCGATCGTGGTCGACGACGCGATGCACGCCGGAGCGAGCTCCTGGCTCTACGCGGTCGGCGACGTCAACGCGCGGGCGCTCCTCACCCACGCCGGCAAGTACCAGGCCTGGGTGGCCTGCGAGCAGATCCTCGGACGCGACGCGCGTGCCACCCACGACGGCGCGCTCTCCCCGCGCGTGTGCTTCACCGATCCGCAGGTCGCGGCCGCCGGACACACGCTGAAGAGCGCCCGGGAGGCCCGCATCGACGCGCACGCGGTCGACCAGCCGATCGGCGCCGTGGCGGGCGCGAGCTTCGTCGGGCGTGGCGCGCCCGGCACCGCGCGGCTCGTGCTCGATCGCCGGCGCGGAGTCCTCGTGGGGGCGACCTTCACCGGCTCCTAGGTGGCCGAGCTGCTGCATGCGGCGACCATCGCCATGGTGGGCGAGGTGCCCGTCGAGCGCCTGCGCCACGCCATCCCCTCCTTCCCGACGCGCAGCGAGGTCTGGTTGCGCCTGCAGGACAAGCTCGAGGCGGCGCTCTGCGCCGGACCGGAGCCGGCCGGCGAGCGGTAGCCCTCGAGGATCTCGCTACCCGGGGGGCGCCGCTTCGTCCGGCCAGCGCCCGTGGCGGGAGTAGAACTCGCGCGCCTCCTCCTCCGCCCGGCGCTCGGGCGCCCCGCGAAGAGCCTCGCGCACGAGGTAGACCACGAAGGCGAAGCCGCCGAGGGTTGCCACCGCCGCAGTCACCACGTCCAAGGTCTTCACCTCGCCAAGGGTAGTGCCGCCGTGGAGTTTGGGAACCTTCTCGGGGGGTAGCTCTTGCGCGACACCGAGCGAACGGGAGACGAGCGCATATGTCAGTCGAGTCCAGGGGAACCGAGGTCGAGGCGAGTGGAAGCTCGAGCGGTAGCTCGGTGCAGCGCAAGGGTGGAGGCGGCGGCGCCGGGGGGCTCCAGAGCGAGCGCGGCGCGACGCAGATCGCCGACACGGTGGTCACCAAGGTGGCGGGCATCGCCGCCCGCGAGGTTCCCGGCGTGCACGCGCTGGGCGGGGGCGCGTCGCGAGCGCTGAGCGGTCTGAGCCAGCGCGTCGGCATCGGCGACGAGCGCTCCCAGGGGGTCACCGTCGAGGTCGGCGAGCGCGAGGCGGCGGTGGACCTCACGGTGGTCGTCGAGTACGGCGAGTCCATCCCCCAGGTCTCCCAGCACATCCGCGACAACGTGGTCAAGCGGATCGAGGGGATCACGGGGCTGTCGGTCACCGAGGTCAACGTGGCCGTCAACGACCTGTACTTCCCGGGCGACGACGTGGAGCCGCCGCCGGAGCCAGCGCGCGTCCAGTAACCGCCGCCCGGATCACCCGAAAGACAGCGATGTCGTCTCTCTCGGCTCCGCCTCCGGGGCCACAACCGAGCGCGCCGGCGAGCACCGTCGCGCCGACGGTGCGCGTACGGCTCGCCGAGCTCGCCGCGGGCGCCGCGCTCTCGGTCAAGGGCGTGAGCGCGATGGCTGCCGACCCGCGCGGCGTGCACAAGACGCCGGCGGCCGGCGGCGAGCTGACCGGCGTGGGGGCGGCCGTGACCGGGGACGGGCGCTACGAGCTGAACCTGCACCTGCGCGCTGAGCTCGTGCCCCTCCACCCGCTGGCCGAGCGCGTGCGCGAGTCCGTACGGCGGATGGCGAGCAATGCCGCGCTGGGGGATGCGCTCGGTCCGGTCTCGATCGCCTTCGAGGACGTCGCCCACCCGCTCCTCGCCGAGCCCGGAGCGCTCTAGTGGCCTCCCTGGCCCGGGCGCTCAGCCGGCTGCTGGGGATACTGCTCCTCCTAGGGCTGGCGGTGGGCGGCCTGGCCGCGGCGGTCTTCTGCATCTCGGGCGGCTCGAGCGGCCTGTCCATCCCCGCGCTGGCCAAGCTGGTCCACCTCGGGCAGCTCAAGAGCGAGGTGGGCAAGCTGCTCACGGCGGTGGAGAGCTCCGGCTCGGTCGCTGTCCTCTCCCTGCTGGGCGGGCTGCTCTCGATGCTGCTGGGGCTATTGCTCCTCCTCGGGGTGCTCGCGCCCCGCCGTGAGCGGCTCGTCATCGTCGAGCGCGGCAAGGAGGGGACGATCGCCGCGCGCCGGCGTCCCCTGCGCCAGCTCGCGGGCTGGCTCGTGGAGTCCGGTCGCGGGGTCACGGGGAGCAAGGTGCGGGTGCGCAGCTCACGGCGGGGGAGGGGCAGGCTCACCGTGACGGCGTACCGGCCGCGCGCCGCCTCCGACGCCGACGTGGAGCGCGCGGTGCGCGAGTCGGTCTCCCCGCTCGCCTCGGGCTTCGGGCTGCGTGAGCGGGTGCGCGTGGCGGTGGGCGAGAAGGGCGACCGGGTCGAGTGATGCCCCGCCAGCGCCTCAACCTGAGCCGCTCTCCGGCCGAGCTCGTCGGCCGGCTGCTCGTCCTGCTCCTCGCCGCGGCGCTGTTCTGGTACGGGCTCATGCTCGTGCTGCTGGCGGTCAAGGTCTCGCCGAGCAGGGTCAACGCCCTGAGCGGATACCGGACGGTCTACGACAAGCTCGCGGCGATCGGCCCGTCGAGCATCACCGCCACCGACCGCCTCATCGTGGCCGGCGCGGGGCTCCTCCTCTTCGTGATCCTGGGCTACCTCGCGTACAAGGCGCTACCCAAGCCCACGCTCGCGCGCGGTGACGTGAACCTCGTCGACGACGAGCGCGGCGAGGTCCGCGTGCAGCCCCGCGCGGTGGAGCGGATCGCCGAGAGCGCGGCGAGCCAGAACGCCGGCGTGGCCAGCGCCACCGGTCGACTGGGAGACGAGCTCGACGTCCTGCTCACCGTCCGGCGCCCGCGCGAGGTGCCGGAGACCATGCGCGCGGTGCAGGGCGCCGTGCGCGAGGCGCTGGCCCAGCACGAGCTTCCCGCGCTGCCCGTGAACGTGACTTTGACCGGAATTGACCGCCCCACACGAAGGAGCCTCGAATGATCGCTCTCAAGCAGTTCTACGCCCTGCTCGGCTTCCTCTTCGCCGCCGCCTGGGTGGGCTTCGGGTTCGGCGACGCCATCCTCTGCCTGCTCTGCGCGGGAGTCTTCTACGTGATCGCCGGAGTGCTCCGGGGCGACCTCGACCTCGGGGAGTTCCAGAGCCGGGTCGCCGGGCGCTCCTGACACCCCCGCTGCCCGGCAGCATGGCCGCCGTCGCCGCCGGGCTGCTCGGAGCCCTCTTCGCGCTCGCCGGGGCCGCCAAGCTCCGCCGGCCCGCCGGCGCCCGTGACGCGGTCCGCATCCTCCTCCCCGGCGCGCCGGCCGCTCCGGCGGTCGCTGCGCTCGCCATCACCGAGCTCGCCCTCGGTCTCCTCCTCCTGAGCGGCCGCGCGCCGCGGGTCGCGGCGCTGGCCGCGCTGGCCGCGCTGACGCTCTTCGGCGCCGCCCTCCTCGCCCTGCGGCGGCGCGCGCCGGGGACCGGCTGCGGGTGCTTCGGGGACGCGGCCGAGCGCCCGGGGGGACTGGCGCGCAACGCCGCCCTCGCCGGCCTGGCCGTCCTCGTGGCCACCGAGCCCGAGGCGAGCCTCCCCGCGAACGGCTCTCCCGGGCTCGTCCTGGCGCGCGGCGGGCTCGTCCTCGGCGTGCTCCTCGGGTGGAGGTGGGCCTTTCGACTGGCGCGCGAGGCCCCGTCGGTGCCGCTGCGCCCCGCCCGGGGCCAGACCCGTCGCGGCTTCCTCGAGCGCGCGCTCGTCGGGACGCTCGCCGTGGGCGGCGCGGCGCTGGCCGGCGACTCCGAGCGTGCGCTCGCGGCCGGCGCCCCGGGAGGGTGCACGAACGGCCGGCGGGGCGCCAGCGTCTGCTGGTCTCCGTGGCGGGTGCGGCGCTCCGAGCCCTCGCACGGGCTGCCGCGCGGGGCGCGGGGGATAGCGGTGCGCAAGGGGCCGTCGTTCGCCGCGCCGATCGTCCACGTCGACGGGGCGCCGGCGATCGTTCCCCTCGGCGGGTACTTCGGGCGCCAGAGCCGGCGCGGAGGGCCCTCCGCCGGCTGCCCCGATCCCGGTGTGCGGCCGGCGTCGGCGAACGGTTGGGTCTTCGGGTACCTCCCCGCCGCCGCCGGCGGGCACGCCGCGGTGGGCTGGATCCCCACCGAGCTGCACCGCCGGCGCCTGGCCGCACCGGACGACCGGTTTCGGGCGGTCCTGTGCGGGCCGGAGGCGCTCGACTTCGACTGCCGTGCCGGCTCGGAGCGCAGCTCCCCCTACCGCGCGCAGTGCGGGCCCCGCGGACCCGGCGGGCGGCGCATGGGATACGTCTGCGGCGGCGGCCGCGAGGAGGTCGGGACCTGCTTCGCGCCGCACGAGACGCAGGTCAGGGCGGTGCGCGCCGGCTTCTCGACCGGCCGCGAGGACGACCTCAGCGCCGGCCGCTATCTCCTGCGCTACACCCAGGGCGGGGCGGCCACCCTGTGGCTCGTGCCCGGCGACCGCGTCCGGGCCTTCTGCGTGGCCTGCGGGCGCCGTCGCGGCGACCCCGCCTGTCCCCCGCCCCCCGCCGGCGCGCTGTCCTCGAGCTGCTGTCAGAGCTGGTCGTGCGTCGAGGTCATCGCCGCCCGCTGGGCGCCGGCCGGCTCGCGCGGCTGGATCGACTCGAGCGTCCTGGCCGACCAGGGCACGCCGCCGGCGGTGCGGCAGAGCCTGCGTCAGATCGTGCGCGACGTGTTCCTCGTCTGAGGTGTCTCCCTTCCTCCGCCGCTCAGTCCTCCGCGGAGAACCGCCGCCCGCGTTCGCGCTTGCGCGCGGCCCGCTGGCGCTTGGCCGCCGCCTGGCGCGCCCGAGCTCCCGCCGAGGGCCGGGTCGGCCGCCGGGGGCGCGCCACCGCAAGCGCGCCGGCCAGGCGCCCGCGCAGGCGCTCGAGCGCGAGCTCGCGGTTGCGCGCCTGGCTCCGGGCGTCCTGGGCGACCGCCACCACCCGCGGTCCCCAGAGGGCCATCACCCGCTGCTTCTGGGCGTCGCTCAGCGCCGCGGAGGCCGCGACGTCGAAGACCGCCTCCACCCGGGAGGCCGTCACGTTGGCGTGCTGCCCGCCGGGCCCCGAGGAGCGGCTCGTGCGAACAATCACCTCGCGGAGGGGCACGGCGACGTCACGGGTGAGGGGCATGGGGTCGTCCATAGGGTGTGGGAGGATCCTCGCATTGGGGCTACGGAACCGGGGCCCGAGCTGCGACGTGATCGCCGACTTCGGGTTCGCCTCGCGCGAGCGGATCGAGTCCGCGTCAAGCTCGTGCAGTCCATCATCGCCCAGGCCGTGCAGCAGGGTGCCTCGGACATCCCGGGTCGCCGAGCAGGAGGGCATGGCCCGGCTGCACGACGACGGCTTGGCCAAGGTGCGCCGCGGCGAGACCTCCATCGCCGAGATCTCGCGCGTCATCGGCACGGGCCAGCGGCCCCGCTCGCCGCCGGGACTGCCTCTAGCCTGCCACGCGGCGGTCGAGCGCGCGCCCCGCGACGAACATCGCGATGATCGCGAAGAGGACCATCGCGGCGGCCGCTCCGGCGGGGGGGAGCGCGAAGAAGCTGCGCTGGTAGCCCGCGACGGAGGTCGTCTCGTCGGAGAGGCTGTTGCCGAGGTCCATCGCGTGTCCGAGGCCGGCGAGCGCCCAGCGCGAGAAGGTCAGGTCGGAGAGGACCTGGATAGGCGGGGGCATGACGGCGGTGGGGATGATCGCTCCGGCGAAGAGGAGCTGCGGGATGAGCAGCAGCGGCACGGCGGAGCTCGCCTGGTTCGGGCTGCGCGCGAAGGCGGATACGGCCAGGCCCATGGCCACCGACGCCCACGCCGCGAGGAGGCACAGCAGGGCCACCGTGAGGTACACCCCGGGGCCCTGGTGCAGCGGCTGGAGGATGATCGTGACGAGCACGAGCAGCGCGACCTGGACGACGGCCAGCGTGAAGAGGACGGCGAGCTTGGCGGTGAGGTAGGCGACGAGGCGCACCCCGGCGGCCGCCTCGCGCTCGACGATCGGACGCTCCTTGGCGATCTCGCGGCAGGCCGAGGTGACGCCCAGCCACACGCTGCCCGTGATGAGCAAGAACGAGAGCAGGATCGCGTAGAAGGAGGCGAGGCTCGACTGCGCGAGGACGTTGCGCGGCAGCACGACGCCGATGCAGATCGCGATGACGATCGCCTGGACGAGCAGGACCCACAGCGTCCGGCCGTCGCGCATGAGCGTGCGCGCGTAGCGGCCGGTGAGGGCCGCGACCTGCTGCCCGAACGGTCCCGAGGGGGGCGGACGCAGGCGCGGCGTCCGGCGGGCGAGCAGGGGAGGGTCCTCCTCCGGCTCACTCTCGGTCTCCGCCTCGGCCTCGAGCGCGGTGTATATCTCGTCGAAGGCCTCGACCCCGAAGTGGGCGAGCACCTCGTCGGGGCGGCCGGTGAAGCGCAGGCGCCCGCCGGGCCCCATCACCGCGACGGTGTCGCACAGGGCCAGCGAGCTCGTCGCGTGGGTGACTACGACGACTCCGCGCCCCTGGTCGGCGACCCGCCGAAGGATCGTCATGAGCCGCCGCTCGAGCCCGGGATCAAGGCCCGTCGCCGGCTCGTCGAGCAGCAGCATCGCGGGACGGCCGATGAGCTCCAGGGCCAGGGCGGCACGCTTGTGCTCACCGCCGGAGAGCGAGCGGATGCGCGCGTCGGCGCGGTCGGTGAGCCGGAGCTCGGCGAGGACCTCGCCCGTACGCGTGCCGACCTCCTCGGGCGCCAGGTCTGCTCCCAGCCGCAGCGCGGCGCCGTAGTCGAGCGCCTCGCGGACGGTGAGACGGTCGTGCAGCGTCTCGCCGACCGGCAGGTAGCCGATGTCGCCCGAGCGCACGGCCACGCGGTCCTCCCCGAGCAGGACCTCGCCCTCGGTCGGCTCCGAGACGCCGGCCAGCGCACGCAGCAGCGTCGTCTTGCCCGTGCCGCTCGGGCCGATGAGCGCCACGAGCTCGCCCGTGCGGACCTCCAGAGAGGCGGGATGCAGCAGCCGCCGCTGCGGTACCGCCAGGCCGACACCGCGGGCGCGGAGGGTCTCGGACGGCGGTGACGTCGCCGCGCTCATCCGGGCGAACGTAGCAGCGCCGCTCGCCCGGCTCCTCGCCGGTAGGCTGCACCCCGCTTCCATGCTCGCCGCCTTCGCCGCCCGCACCGACCCCGCGGATCCGCTCTCCGGGCTGGAGCTCGGCGAAGCCCCCGATCCCGAGGTGCCCGAGGGGTGGACCACCATCTCGGTGAGGGCCGCCTCGCTCAACCACCACGACCTGTGGTCGCTGCGCGGAGTCGGCCTCAAGCCGGAGCTGCTGCCGATGATCCTCGGCTGCGACGCCGCGGGCGTCGACGAGGACGGCAACGAGGTGGTGGTGCACTCCGTCATCTCCGATCCGGCGTGGCGGGGCGACGAGACGCTCGACCCGAAGCGCTCGCTGCTCTCCGAGAAGCACCCGGGCACGCTGGCTGAGAAGGTCGCGGTGCCGCGCGGCAACACCGTGCCGAAGCCCGCCGGCCTGTCCTTCGAGGAGGCGGCGTGCCTGCCCACGGCCTGGCTGACCGCCTACCGCATGCTGTTCACGCGCGCGCAGGTCGCGCCCGGCGCCACCATCCTCGTCCAGGGCGCCGGCGGGGGCGTGGCGACCGCCGCGATCGTGCTCGGCCGCGCCGCCGGAGTCCGCGTCTGGGTGACCAGCCGCTCGGAGGAGAAGCGCTCCCGGGCGGTGGAGCTCGGCGCCGCGGAGACCTTCGAGCCGGGCGCGCGACTGCCCGAGCGCGTCGACGCCGTGCTCGAGACCGTGGGCGCGGCGACCTGGAGCCACTCCATCAAGTCGCTCAAGCCGGGCGGGACGCTCGTGGTCTCGGGCGCCACGAGTGGCGCGGACCCGTCGGCCGAGCTCACCCACGTCTTCTTCCTCCAGCTCTCGGTGATCGGGTCGACGATGGGCACGCGCGACGAGCTCGGACGCCTCGTGCGGCTCTGCGTCGAGAAGGACATCCGTCCGGTCATCGAGTCGACTCTGCCCCTCCGCGATGCGCGCCGCGGGTTCGAGGCGATGGCCGCGGGAGAGCTCTTCGGGAAGGTCGTCTTCACGACCTGACTGCCCCCTGTCCTGGTAGCTTCCGCGCACAAAGGGCCGGGGACACTCGGCGAAAGCAGGTGCGGGCGCTCGCAGGTCGCGCTGGCCTCTCAGCTCATCGGCGATACGCAGCACATGACACGTGGAGGAATGCACGTGCCCACCGGAACGGTCAAGTGGTTCAGCGACGAGAAGGGGTTTGGCTTCATCACCCCCGACGACGGTGATCGCGACCTCTTCGTCCATCACACCGGCATCAACTCCGACGGCTACCGCTCGCTTCCCGAGGGAGCGAAGGTCTCCTACGAGGAGGAGCAGGGGAACAAGGGCCCCAAGGCGGTCAACGTCCAGAAGGTCTGAGTCGCTACCGCGCGACCTGCTCGAGCGTCGAAGGGCCGCCCCAGGGGCGGCCCTTCCCGCGTCCCGGGCACCGACCTCTCGCTCCCCACGCGTCGAAGACGAGCGGCCGGGGTATGCGCGCCGGCATGACCGACGAGAACCTCAGTGGCTCCAACGTGGAGAAGGACCCGAGCGAGTGGGTCACCGGCGAGGAGCCGATGACCGGCGCGCAGTCGTCCTACCTGAAGACCCTCTCCGATCAGGCCGGGGAGCCGTTCGATGAGAGCATCACCAAGGCCGAGGCCTCCAGGCGCATCGACGAGCTGCAGAAGAAGACCGGCCGGGGCCAGGGCTCCTAGCGCTCCTCCGAGGCCTCCTCGGAGGAGGAGGCCTCGGGTTCGCCGGCCTCGTCCGCTGGCTCCTCGAACGGGTCCTTCGCCGGCTCCGCGCCGGGCACGCCCTCGTCCTCCTGCTTGCGGCGCCAGTCGCTGCGCACGTCGCCGATCTCCTCGCCCAGGGAGTCGCTGCGCTCCTTCATCCTCTCGGCGCCGGACTCGAGCTCGTCGCCGAGCTCGTCGTGGGCGGAGGCGGCGTCGCGCTCGGTCATCTCCCGCGCTCCTACCCGGCCGCCGCGGGCGTCAAGCCTGCCGGCCGTCGTCTCGTTCGGCGGCTTGGTTCTCGGCCCGGACCCGGTCGGCCAGCTTCTCGCGCAGGTAGGCCGCCTTGTCGGCCCGGCGCTCGTGCTCGGCGACCGCGTCCTCGTCGGAGGTCTCCTCCGCGTGCCGTCGCTCGCGCAGCTCGCGCTGGACCTGCTCGATCCGGAGCTCCCGGGTGTTGGGATCGCGCTCGTCGTCCACGAGACAGGACGTTAGCGGTCCCCCGAGGCGCCGTGCGCCTCTTCGGCGCCCGGCTCGAGCTCGCTCGTGTGGACCTCGTCGGCCTCGGCGTCCTCGGCGGTGACCCCTGACTCCTCACGAACGGGTGCGTCGTGCAGCGCCGCGCGGGCCGAGTACTGATCGCCGTGGGTGGCGTGCTCGACGAGTGCCGCCTCGGCGTCCTCGAAGCCCTCGGCCACCCCACCGCCGCCCTCGCGCACGGGCCGCTCGGCGGGCGGAAGCTCCTCCTCGCCCGCCGTGCCGCCGATCGCGCCGGCCTCATGCTCGGAGGCCCTGACCTCGGCCTCCACGTCGAGCTCGTCACGCTCCATGTCGGTGCTCCTCCTCTGTCGGGTCCGGGGTGGCGCACCCCGACCCTGCCCGGCTCAGCGGCCGCCGAATCGCCGCCGGAGGGCGAGCACGTTGGCCACGTAGCGCTGGGTGTCGGCGAACATGCCGATCTGACGCACCGAGGAGAGGCCCTGATAGTAGGCGGCGACGGCCTGGGAGACGTTGCCTCCGGTCTGGCGCAGGAGGCTGCCGAGGTAGAGGGAGCCGGCGCGGACGTTGTCCTGGGCCGAGAACGGGTTGAGTGTGCGCGAGGAGAGGTTGCGCTGCACGTAGTCCCAGGTGCCGGGCATGACCTGCATCACGCCGCGCGCGTTGGCGGAGGACACCGCGCCGTTGTTGAAGCCGCTCTCCTGCCAGGCCACCGCGGCTGCGAGCGAGGAGGGAACGCCCTGGTTGGCGGCGATGGATCCGATCTGGGTCGAGCTCAGGTGGGTGCCGGTCGCGTACGGGGCGGCGCGCGGGACGGCCCGGACCGGAGTCGCCGCGACCGTCGCGGTGCGCGCGCCGGGTGCGGCGCTCGGAGGCTCCGTGGGCAGCTTGAGGGCCGTGCCCGCGATGAGCGCCTGCGCGCTGCCCAGGCCGTTCATCCAGGCGATCTGCCGCGCGGAGACCCCGCTGCGGGCGGCGATGGCCGACAGCGTGTCGCCGCGGCGCACGACGTAGGCGCCCATGGGGGCCGGAGCCGCGGTGCCACCGGCTCCAACGACGCCGTCGTCGGAGCCGTCGTCGAGATCCGCGTCGCCGTCGCCCGCGCCGCCGGTCGAGGTAGCGGTCGAGCCCACTCCCTGACCAGAGAGGGCGGAGGACGCCTCGGACACGGAGGGCACCCGGACCGTCGAGCCGAGCACGATGTTCGCGCCGGCGGGCAGGCCGTTGGCGGCGGCCAGCGAGCGGGTCGTGAGGTTCGACGCGGCGGCGATCGACCAGAGCGTCTCGCCCGGGCCGACGGTGTGGGCGACCGATGCCGCCGCGGAGCCGGGGAGGGTCAGCAGGACGCAGGCGGGCAGCGCGAGGCGCGCAAGGAAGTAGGGCATGCCCCGGTGCTACCGCTCGGCGGGCGGATCGTATGCAACCCGGCGTGCGGCTTCTTGTCGACTCGGGACGAGTGGGCGGAGCTCACCTCCTGGCATCATCGGGGCGTGCGCATACTTCTCATCGAGGACGAGGTGGCGATCGCGGACTTCGTGCAGCGCGGTCTGCAGGCTGAGGGCCACGTGGTGAGACTGGCCTCGGACGGGGTGGAGGGAGAGCGCGCCGCTCTGGGCGACGACGTCGATCTGGTGGTCCTCGACGTCATGTTGCCGGGGCGCGATGGCTTGGAGGTCCTGCGCGGTATCCGGGCGGCCAAGCCGGGCCTGCCGGTGGTGATGCTGAGCGCCCGCGCCGAGGTGGAGGACCGGGTGGCGGGCCTCGACGGCGGGGCGACGGACTATGTGACCAAGCCGTTCTCCTTCGATGAGCTTGCGGCGCGTGTGCGGGCGCATCTGCGCAATCCCGCCCAGCCTGACGCGACGACGCTCGAGGCGGCGGGGATTCGGCTCGATCTGCTCAGCCGCAAGGTGAGCCGCGAGGGGGCCGATGTGCATCTCTCGGCCAAGGAGTTCGACCTGCTCGCCTACTTCCTACGCCATCCCGACCAGGCGCTCTCGCGCCAGCAGATCCTCGCGGCGGTGTGGGGGTATCACTTCGATCCGGGCACCAACGTGGTCGAGGTCTACATCCGCTACCTGCGCCGCAAGCTCGACCAGCCCGGGGACCCGGCGCCGATCGACACGATCCGCTCGGTCGGCTACCGGCTGAGCACCCGTGCGTAGAGGGTCGCGCCGGCCGCGGCTCGGCGGCCTGCGCGCCCGGCTCACCCTGTTGCTCGCGGCCATCCTCGCGGCGGCGCTCGGCCTCGCCTTCGCGGCGACCTACCGGGGCACGGGAGCCCAGGTGCGCGGCCAGATCGACCAGGACCTCCGCGAGGACGTCGATGCCTT
>JAABUQ010003800.1_pt1 | contig 26841 bp, 36 predicted proteins | sample 5560001 | NCBI WGS metagenome assembly JAABUQ01 (sample SAMN10711888, study PRJNA513371) | rock metagenome | isolation source: Antarctica rocks | place: Antarctica: Victoria Land, Finger Mt nord | collected 2015-12-18 | reverse complement strand
CGCGGCCGCGGCCGCGGGCGCCGCAAGGTTGGGTCCGCGAGCGCTGAGCGCCGAGCTCGCCCGGGACATGACCCTCGCCGGACGCAACTCCGGCGCGCTGGTCTACGACGCCAGCGCGCGACGCACGCTGTTTGCCTCCCGGGCCAGCCAGGCCCGTCCGCCGGCATCGGTGGAGAAGCTATACACGTCCACCACGGCGCTGCTGCTCATGGGAAGCGGCGCTCAAGTGAGCACCACCGTTCTCGGGGTGGGCTCCCAAGGCCCGGACGGCGCGTGGAACGGCAACCTCTACCTGCGCGGCGCCGGCGACCCCACCTTCGGCACCACCGACTTCATCCGCAGCTTCTACGGTGGCCAGGGATCGAGCATCTCCGATCTGGCCATGACGCTCAGCCAGCGCGGCATCACGGCGGTGCACGGCCGGGTGCTGGGAGACGAGTCGCTGTTCGACGCGCTGCGCGGCGGCCCGCGCACCGGCGGACGCGCCGACAGCGACGTGGAGGGGACGCTCAGCGCGCTGGCCTTCAACCGTGGCCAGGTCGGTCGTCAGCGGGGCCTGCACGCTCCGGCCGCCTACGCAGCGGAGATGCTCACCGCCGCACTGCGGGGCGTGGGCATACCGGTCGACGGCTCCGTAGGGGCCGCTCCCACCCCCTCCTCGGCCACCCCCCTGGCCGCGGTCACCTCACCACCACTGGGTACGCTGCTGCGTCTGCAGAATCGCGCGTCGGACAACTACCTGGCCGAGACGCTGATCAAGGAGCTGGGGGCGCGCTTCGGTGGCGCGGGCACTACGGCGGCGGGCGCCGGAGTCGTCCGCCGCACGCTGGGGCGGCTGGGCATCCCCGTCCGGGTGGTGGACGGCTCGGGCCTCTCGCGCGCGGACCGGACGAGCCCCCACGCGGTGGTGACGCTCCTGGCCGAGCTTTCCGGCGATCAGCCCACCGGCGGTGCGCTGCGCTCCAGCCTCGCCGTGGCCGGCCGCGCGGGGACGCTCAAGAGCCGTATGCGCGCCACCGCTGCCGCCGGACGTTGCCAGGCCAAGACCGGCACCCTGGACCTGGTATCCAACCTGGCTGGCTGGTGCAGCGCGGTGGGGGGGCACACGATCGTGTTCGCTCTGGAGATGGACGAGATCAGCCTGTACGCGGCGCACGCCCTGCAGGACCGCATGGCCGTCGCCATCGCCCGCTATGACGACACCAGTGGCGCCGCGGCACCGCCGCCGCGGGCGCTGCCCGGCCGCTTCGGTCCCGGACGCTAGGGGATGAGGGGCGGCGAGCCGCCCCTCATCCCACCAGCTGCCGCAGCGCCGCCTCGTCGATGACGGCCACCCCCAGCCGCTCGGCCTTCTCGAGCTTGGTGCCCGGGGTCTCGCCCGCCACCACATAGTCCGTATTGCGCGAGACCGACCCGGTCACCCGTCCGCCCGCGGCCACGATGCGCTCTGTGGCCTGCTCGCGCGACCACTCGGGCAGGGTGCCGGTGAGCACGAGCGTCCGGTTGGCCAGCGGACCCTCGCTGGGCGCGGGGCCCTCCTGGCAGAAGCGCAGGCCCTGCGCCCGCAGGTCCTCGATCAGCTCGCGCATCTGTGGATCGGCGAGCTGAGCAGCGATCACGCCCGCCATCTTCTCCCCCACTCCGGGGGTCTCGGTGATCTGCTCGGGCGTCGCCTCGAGCAGGGCATCGATGGTGCGGAAGCGCATGGCCAGATTACGAGCCGTCACCTCGCCCACCTCCTCGATGCCCAGGGCGAACAGCACGCGTGCGAACTGGCGCTCGCGTGACCCGTCGACGGCGCCGCGCAGACGGCGCGCAGAGATCTCGCCGAAGCCCTCCAGGGCCATCAGCTGCTCCTCGCTAAGGCGGTAGAAGTCCCCCGCGGTGCGCACCAGGTCACGCGCGAGCAGTAGGGCCACCTGCTTCTCGCCCAGGCCATCGATGTCCATGGCCCCGCGCGAGACGAAGTGCTTGAGCAACTGCCAGCGCCGGTCCGGACACATGCGGTTGGGACAGCGCGTGAAAACGGCGCCCTCGGGCTTGACCGTTGGCGTGCCGCACGACGGACAGTGCTCGGGGGGTAGCGGGGAATTGGGACGGTCGGCTCGCTCCACCACGTGAGGCGCGGGCGAAACCACCTGGGGAATGACGTCGCCCGCACGCAGCACGATCACGTCCTCGCCGGCGCGGATGTCCTTGCGCGCCAGGTCCTCCTCGTTGTGCAGGGTGGCGAGCTTGATGATCACGCCGCCGGCGGCTACGGGCTCGAGCACCGCGAAGGGGTGCAGGTCGCCGAACTTGCCGATGTTCCACATCACGCGCTGCAGTCGTGTGACCGCGGTGGTCGGGGGGAACTTCCAGGCCACCGCCCAGCGCGGATCACGTCCCACCGCGCCGAGGCGCCGCTGCAGGGCCAGGTCGCTGACCTTAACCACGGCGCCGTCGATCTCGAAGTCCAGGCTCCCGCGGCGGCGCTGCCATTCCTCGCACTGAGCCACCACCTCGTCCTCGCCTTCAAGCAGACGCACGTCGGCGTTGACCCGGAAGCCGTGCTCTCCGAGCCACCGCAGGGCCTCCCAGTGGGTGGAGAAGGACAATCCCTCGGTCACGCCCACCTGGTAGCACCACATCGACAGCGGACGCGCGGCGGTCAGCGCCGGATCGAGCTGGCGCACGGTTCCGGCCGCCGAGTTGCGCGGGTTCATGAAGGTCGACTCCCCGCGCTCCGCGCGACGCTCGTTGAGCGCCGCGAAGTCGCCCAGGGACATGTACACCTCGCCCCGCACCTCCAGGAGCGGCGGCGCGCCCGGGACCCGCAGCGGGATGGAGGCAATGGTGCGCAGGTTGTGAGTTACGTCCTCTCCCACTTCGCCGTTGCCCCGGGTGGCTCCACGCACGAGGATGCCGTCGCGATACAGCAGGCTGATGGCCAAGCCGTCGATCTTGGGCTCCACCACGAACTCGAAGGGCGGGTCCTCGATGCCCTCCCGGGCCAGATGGGTGCGCATGCGCCCCACCCAGGCGCGCAGCTCGGCCGGCGAGCGCACATTGCCCAAGGAGAGCATCGGCTCGACGTGGGTGACCTTCTCCAGACGACTGACGGGCTCGGCGCCCACACGGCGGGTGGGTGAGTCCAGCGTGGCCAGGGTCGGGTGCTCGGCCTCGATTCGGCGCAGCTCGTCGAGCAGCGCGTCGTAGACGTCGTCGCCCACCTCGGGGTCGTCAAGTGCGTAGTAGCGGTGGGCGTGGTGGTTCAGCTGCTCGCGCAGCTCATGCGCCCGCGTGGCCACCGGCCCTGTCCCCTCGAGGGCTTCAGATGCATCGGGACCGCTCGCCGCTGCGGCGCTCACTGGGTCCCGGAGCTCATCGGCACGAACAGGCTCTCGAGGTCAAGGCCCCGCAACGCCTGCATGCCGGGACGGTCGGTCAGGTCGAAGTGGATCGGCGTGACCGCGATGCGCCCCGCCGCCACTGCCGCGAGGTCGGTACCGGGTTCGTCCTCGTAGCCGGGGTCGGAGCCGTAGATCCAAAAACGTCGACGGCTGGGGGGCCCGGCCTCCTCCTGCTCGAGGCGCAGCTCGTCCTCGTAGATACGCTTGCCCAGGCTGGTCACCTCGACGCCCGTCGGGGTGCCCGCCGGCACGTTGATGTTGAGCAGGGTCTTCTCGGGCAGCGGCACGTGCTCGACGCGCTCGAGCATCCGCGCCACGAAGCGGGCCGCCACCACGAAGTCAAAGCCTCCATCGAAGCGGAAATCCAGCGCTCCGGTGTCCGACTGCTGAGACACGGCGACGCCGGGCAGGCCCAGCACCACCCCCTCCAGAGCGGCCGCCACCGTGCCCGAGTAGGTGATGTCGTCACCCAGGTTGGAGCCATGGTTGATGCCCGAGACGACCAGGTCGGCTTGGAAGCCCTCGACCAAGCCCAGCGTGGCCAGTCGTACGCAGTCCACGGGGGTGCCGTCGGTCGCGTATCCGTGGGTGCCGTCGGCGAAGGGCACCTCGGCCACCCACAGTGGCCGTCGGGTGGTGATCGACCGGGCCATGGCCGAACGGTTGCCGTCCGGGGCAATGACCGCCAGGCGCACATCGGGCAAGGTGGTGAGCGCCCGACGCAGGCTCTGCAGGCCCTCGGCCTCGATGCCGTCGTCGTTGGTGAGCAGGACGTTGAGCATCCGAGCCGAGCATAGTGGGCGCCCCTGCCGCCACGGCAGCGGGCGACAGGCGACGGGGCGACGGGCGACAGGCGACGGGGCGACAGGCGACGGGCGACGGGCGACGGGCGACGGGCGACGGGCACCGAACCAGCGACGCTCTGGCCGCCAGACCTGCCCGTGACATAAAGATCTCAGGGTGGAGGTCATCTGCCCTCGCTCTGCGCTAGGGTCCCGCCCGCCGAGTCTCCGGCCGGGCCGGAGAGCGGGGGACCCAACATCAGGGGCGAGTTCCGCGGTTATCCGCGGAAGGCGCACGTGCGCTAGCCCGTCAGCTAACCCCGTAGGCCGCAAACCAAGTGAGGCCTATGAAACGCACGGCGTTCCTGTCAGCGGTGACGGCTGTTGCCATGCTGGTCGCACTGCTCTTCGTCGCCACCGTCCAGGCTGACCCAACGGGCGGAAGCGCCGCCCCCGGTGACTCTGGCTCGGGTGCCCCCCCGGCCGGCCCCGTCCCGGCCTCTCCCTCGCCTACCACCTCCCCGGCCGGCGGCGGCGGGTGGATCTTCCCGCTGTACCCGCTGTCCCACGTCGCTGCCCCGCGTACATGGTCGCTGGATCAGGGGGTCGATCTCGGCGGCAAGCGCAACGACTGCGGGCCGCGCCTGCTCGAGCTGGCCGTGGCCTCGGGGACGATCGTCAAGGAGGGCATCGACGGCTTCGGCTCCTCCGCCCCGGTCCTGCAGATCGATGCCGGCCCCGACGCCGGGCGCTTCGTCTACTACGGGCACGCGCGGCCCGCGCTCGTACCGGTGGGCACCCACGTGATCGCCGGACAGCCGATCGCTCAGGTGGGCTGCGGCATCGTGGGCATCTCGCGCGCGCCCCACCTGGAGCTCGGCCTGTCGCCGCCGGACGCGGTCGACTTCAGCCTGCCCTTCAGCGGACAGACCGCGCGCGAGTCGCTGGCGCTGCTGCGCGCCGCCTACCGGGCCGCAGGCGGACACGCCACGGCGCGCGTGCACGCCACCCACGGGTTGGGCGGGAGCCGCGCGCACCGGTCTGTGCGCCACCGCCGGCCACACCAGCGGGCAAGCACCCGCCACTGATCGCCCCGCGCTGAGGCCGCGCTGGGGCTCAGGCGTCCGCGATGCGGCTAAGCAGGGCGAGCGCCTCGTGCACCAGCGCTCGCTCGCTGGCGTCGAGCTCGCGCTCCAGCGCCTCTGTCAGCCAGGTCTCGCGGCGAGCGCGCGTGCTCTGCAGGGCCGGGCTCATGAGCTCCGGCCTGCAGGCCCACGGCGTCTCGGTCGCCGCCGCCCACCGTGCCTCGATGCTGCCGCCGGTCTCGATCCTGTTCGCCGCCTTCCTGGGCTATGACCCGATCCAGCACCTGCTCGGGGCTCCCGTGCTCGCGGGGCTGCCGGCCCATAGCCAGTCGATCCTGACCGGCAGCTCGTTCTTCCCCAACCTGATCTCTGCGCCGTTCCGCGACGGGCTGCATGCGGCCTTCATCTTCGCGATCGTCGCCTGCCTGATCGCCGCCGCGGCGTCGATGATGCGCGGCGAACATCCCGCCTACGACCACGACGCCGCTCCCGCCAGCGCGCCCATCCCCCGCCGCCTGCTGGTGGCCGAGCCCGAGGAGCAGCATGCGCACCTGAGCGCGTAAGCGCGCCGCTAGGGCAGGAGCGCGAGCTCGGCCAGGACCCGCTCGGGACGCTCCTCGGGGAGCCAGTGGCCGGCACCGGCCTCCCAGGTGACCGTGCCCGGGTCGGCGTGGTCGTGCAGGCCCGCGATCAGCTCGGCGGTGATGACGGGGTCGCGGTCGCCCACCAGCAGGCGCGTGGGAACCTCCAGGCGTCGTTCAGAGTAGGCGCCGCGCACCAGGGGAACGAGCTCGTGCAGCAAGAACGTGCGGTAGAGCATCACGCTGGCGCGCGCCGCGGGCGGCTGGGAGAGCACGCGCCCGTAGACGTCCAGGGCCTCGCCGTCCCAGGCACCGTCCCCCGCCAGGTCAAGCAGGCGGCGGGCGAGTCCTTCCTGGCGCAGCAGGCGCTCGCCCAGCGGCGACGCGACCACTCCCTGATAGGAGAAACGGATCAGGCGACGCGGGTCCAGCGGACCCACCGGGGGCCACAGGTGAGAGATCGATAGTGCGAGCAGACCGCTGAAGCGCTCCGGTGCCCGCAGGGCAGCCAGGAACGCCACGAATCCCCCCCAGTCGTGACCCACGAGCTGCACCCGATCGAGCCCGAGCGCGTCGAGCACACCGATCAGGTCGTCGGCCAGGCGCTGCTTGTCATAGCCCGCGGACGGAGCCTGGGACCAGCCCAGCCCGCGCAGGTCCGGGCAGATCACGTGGTGATCGCGCGCGAGCACGGGCAGCACCCGCCGCCAGGCCCACCAGTGCTGGGGCCAGCCGTGCAGCAGCACGACCGGCGGGCCGCTGCCGGCTTGCGCCACGTGCAGGCGCACGCCATCGACGACCACGTCACGATGGGTCACTCCAGGCAGGCCGGGCATCGCGGGACTCGGGATGCGCCCGAGCCTATCGGTAGCAACTGGGCGGGTGGCGCCACCGGACCCGAGTGGCGCACGAGGTGCTCAGTAGCGCACGGAGGCCAGGGCCAAGCCGTGGGCGGGCGCGGTCGGGCCGGCCCGGGCACGCGGGGCGCCCTGCAGCAGCCCGGCAAAGCCGTCGAGGTCCCGCCGGCCGGCCGCGACCTCGAGCATGGTGCCCACCAGCACCCGATTCATGTGGCGCATGAAGGTGTCGGCCTCTATCCAGAACTCGAGCACGTCGCCGCGTTCGCGCCAGCACGCGCCGTGCACGTCGCGATCGAAGCGCACGTGATCGCTCTGCGTAGGCGTAAACGCAGTGAAGTCGTGGCGGCCGGTCAGCACCGCTGCGCACGCGTGCAGCAGCTCACGGTCAAGCGTGCGCTCTGTCCACAGGGCGCGGCCGCGCTCGAACGCGCTACGGGCGCGCCGCGCCAGCACGCGGTAGCAGTACGTGCGCGCCTGCGCGTCGTGGCGCGCGTCGAAGTCCAGCGCAACCGGGCGTGACTCGAGCACCGCCACGTCGTCGGGCAGCAGAGCGTTCAGGCGCTGAGGGTCCACGGCTTCGTGGGTGTAGCTGGCCACCTGTCCCCAGGCGTGAACTCCCCGGTCGGTGCGCCCGGCGACCGTCAGGTCCACCGGTCCGGGCAGAAAGGCCTCCAGCGCACGCTCGACCTCCTGCTGCACGGTGCGCAGGCCGGGCTGGCGCGCCCACCCGGCGAAGGCGCCGCCGTCGTACTCGAGCGTGAGCCTCGTGACCACAGTCTCACGCTCTCCGTTGAGCACCGCGCCCCCCGCGCGGTGCCTTCTAGACGAGCTCGATGAAGACCATCTCGGTCGAGTCTGAGCGACGCGGACCGAGCTTGAGGATGCGCGTGTAGCCGCCCGGTCGATCGATGTAGCGCGGAGCGACCTCGTCGAACAGCCGGTATACGGCGAACTTGTCATGGCCCAGGGCCGAGAGCGCCTGGCGCCGCGCGTGCAGGTCACCGCGCTTGCCCAGGGTGATGAGCTTCTCGAGCTGGGGCTTGACCGCCTTGGCCTTGGCCTCGGTGGTCTGTATGCGCTCGTGAGCCAGCACCTCCCGACTCAGGTTCATGAGCAGGGCCTTGCGATGGGCGCTGTCGCGGCTGAGCTTGTGGCGTGTCTTCTGATGTCGCATGGTGGGAGCGAGTCTAGTCCTGACGCAGGTCCAAGCCACGCGCGTGCAGGGTCTCGATCACCTCGTCGATCGACTTCTTGCCGAAGTTGGGAATCGCGTTGAGCTCGTTCTCCGACTTCGAGATGAGATCGCCAACGGTCTGGATACCGGCACGCTTGAGGCAGTTGTAGGAGCGCACGCCCAGCTCGAGCTCCTCGATGAGAATGCCCCACTCCTCGCCCTGCAGGGCCGCGGGGGCGCCGGCCGCCCCACCGCCGGCGTGACCGTCGAGCTGGCCTCCGGGACCGGCGCGCAGCTCCTGGATGCGATCGGCGTCGGTGAAGATGGCCAGCTGGCTGATGAGCAGCTCGGCCGCCTCACGCAGGGCCGCTTGGGGCTCGATAGAGCCGTCGGTCTCGATGTCCAGGGTGAGCCGGTCGTAGTCGGTCCGCTGGCCCACGCGGGCGGGCTCGACGGCGTAGGCCACGCGACGAACCGGCGAGAAGATCGAGTCGATGGGGATCACGCCGATGGGCTGATCGGCCGACTTGTTCTCCTCGGCCGGGCGATAGCCACGGCCGCGGCCGATGGTCATGTACAGCTCGAGCTTGGTGTTCTTGTCCAGCGTGGCGATGTGCACGTCGGTGTTGAGGATCTCCACTCCCGCCGGCAGGTCGATGTCCTTGGCCGTGATGTCACCCGGGCCGGCCACGACCAGGGGAGCCTCGACCTCGGTGGCATCGGAGTGCATGCGGCAGACCACGCCCTTGAGGTTCAGCACGATGTCGGTGACGTCCTCCTTGACCCCCTTGATGGTGGAGAACTCGTGCGCGACGCCCTCGATGCGAACGCTGGTGACCGCCGCGCCGGCCAGTGAGGAGAGCAGCACGCGGCGCAGGGAATTGCCGAACGTGTAGCCGAATCCGCGGTCCAGCGGCTCGATGATGAACGTGCCGCGATTGCGCTCCACGGACTCGCTGCTGATCCGGGGGATCTCAAAGTCAAGCATCAGCGTCCTTCGTTTCGTGTATTGCGACCAGGGCCCGGTCGGGCCCGGCTCGGGGCATCGCCTCGCACGTGGCGAAGCGATGCGCGGGTCGAGCGCCTACTTGGAGTAGAGCTCGACGATCAGCTGTTCCTGCACCGGGGCGGCGACCTCACGCCGCTCCGGCTTGCGCAGCACCTTGGCCGTAAGCGACTCGTGATCGGCCTGGAGCCACGCAGGGATCTGACCCGTAAGCTCGGTCGCGTCGCGCACGACCTGAGTCGCGGCGGTGTCGGCCTTGATGGCGATCACCTCGCCCGCGCGCACCTGGTAGCTGGGGATGTCCACCCGGCGTCCGTTGACCGTCCAGTGACCATGGCGGATCAGCTGGCGGGCCTGGCGGCGCGAGGCGGCAAAGCCCAGGCGCACGAGCACGTTGTCCAGTCGCGCCTCCAGCAAGGCCAGCAGGTTCTCGCCGGTGATGCCCGGTTGGCGGCTGGCCCTGTCGTAGTAGCCGCGAAACTGCTTCTCGAGCACCCCGTAGTAGCGGCGCGCCTTCTGCTTCTCGCGTAGCTGCAAGCGGTACTCGCTCTGCTTCTGGCGCCCACGCCCGTGCTCGCCCGGCGGGTAGGAGCGACGCTCCACGCCGCACTTGTCCGTCAGACAGCGCTCCCCCTTGAGGAACAGCTTCTGCCCCTCGCGTCGGCACTGCTTGCACTGGGGACTGGTGTCTCTGGCCATGGCTTATCTACAGTTCTCGCGGGAAGTGGTGAGCAGGAAGAAGCTAGACGCGGCGGCGCTTGCGCGGCCGACAGCCGTTGTGGGCCTGGGGAGTGACGTCACGCACGCCGGTTACCTCGAGCCCAGCGGCCTGCAACGAGCGGATCGCGGTCTCGCGCCCGGAGCCCGGGCCCTTTACGTAGACCTCGACCTTTTGCAGACCCTGCTCGATGCCCTTGCGCGCCGCGCTATCGGCGGTGACCTGGGCGGCGAAGGGAGTGGATTTGCGCGAGCCCTTGAAGCCGGCTCCCCCGGCTGACTCCCAGGCGATCACGTTCCCCGTGGTGTCGGTCAGCGAGACGATCGTATTGTTGAAAGAGGTCTTGATGTGGGCCTGACCCACGGGAATGTTCTTGCGCGGCTTGCGTCGCCCGCGCGCGGGGCGCCTGGGAGCGGGCACTAGCCGCCGCTCGCTCGACGGGCGGCGCGTGCGCGGCCGGACATGTCCGCCACGACGCTCACTTCTTGCCCGCCTTCTTCTTGCCGGCAACCTGCATGCGCTTGGGGCCCTTGCGGGTGCGCGCGTTGGTCTTGGTCTTCTGCCCCCGTACGGTCAGCCCGCGGCGGTGACGCAGGCCGCGGTAGCAGCCGATCTCCTGCAGGCGCTTGATGTCCTGGGAGCGTTCGCGACGCAGATCACCCTCCACGGTCAGGGAGCGATCGATGACGTCGCGCAGCCGGCCAACCTCGTCTTCGGTGAGGTCGCGGATATAGGTGTCCGCGCTGACGTGGGCGTCGGTGAGGACCTCGTTGGCCTTGGCCCGGCCGATCCCGAAGATGTAGGTGAGTCCGATCTCGGTGCGCTTGTTCAGCGGAAGGTTGATGCCGGCGATACGAGCCACGCGCTAGCCCTGCCGCTGCTTGTGACGCTTGTTTTGGCATATGACCAGCACGGCGCCGTGGCGCCGGATGATCTTGCACTTCTCGCACATCGGCTTGACCGACGGTCTTACCTTCATGATCCCTTTCGGCTGGTCCAGGCGAGGTGGCTCTGGCTGCCGTTGCGGCTGCCGCTACCTCCTCGCGGAGAGCTCCACGCCGCCACAGCACTCCGTGGAAGCGGGACTCTGGACTGTAGCAACAAGCTCGCGGAGACGGGACGGCGAGCCGGTGACGCCTTCAGCCCACGGCGCGCTGATCGGCGGCGGGTCGACCTTCATCGCCGTCCCCTCCGACCGCCGCGCGAGCGTCGGCCGGTTGGTGCCACGGCGTGAGCACGAGAGGGCCCTGCGCCGTGATGGCGACGGTGAACTCGAAGTGGGCCGCCAGCGAGCTGTCCTGGGAGAAGATAGCCCACCCGTCACCGGCCACCCGGACCGCCGGACGTCCCGCGGTGGTCATCGGCTCGATGGCCAGCACCATCCCCTCCTCGAGGGGCAATCCGCGTCCGGCATCGCCGTAGTTGGGCACCTGGGGATCCTCGTGCATGTCGCGCCCAACGCCGTGACCCACGAGCGAGCGCACCACCGACAGCCCAGCCTCCTCAGCCACCTCCTGCACGGCGTGTGAGACATCGCCGAGTCGATTGCCCACCCGGCACTGTGCCACCGCGGCGTGCAGCGAGCGCTCGGTGGCGCTGAGCAGATTGTGAGCGGCCGGTGCGATGGGACCCACCGCGAACGTGCGAGCCGCATCGGCCACCCATCCGTCCAGGGTCACCCCCACGTCGATCGAGATGATGTCGCCCCGGCTGAGCTCATAGGGCCCGGGAATGCCGTGCACGATCATCGAGTTGGGCGACGCGCAGATCGAGCCGGGAAAGCCGCGATACCCCTTGAACGAGGGCACCGCGCCACGCGAGCGGATGAAGCGCTCCGCGGCGGCATCGAGCTCGTCGGTGCGCACGCCCGGGCGAACCTTTCCCCGCACCAGCTCGAGCGTGTCGACGAGGATCGCGCCCGCCGCGGCGATCCGCTCGATCTCCTGCGCTGACTTGCGGATGATCACAGCTGCTCCTCCAGGCGCAGGGTGGCCAGGGAGGCGCGAATGTGGTCGTGCACCTCGTCAGGCGCGCGGGTACCGTCGAAGCGACGCAGCAGACCCCTGGTCTCGTAATACTCGATCAGCGGCGAGGTCTGGCGCTGGTAGTTGGCCAGCCGCCTACGGATGGTGTCCTCGCGGTCGTCGTCGCGCTGCACGAGGCGAGAGCCATCCTGGTCGCAGACGTCCTCGTGCTTGGGCGGGTCGAACTCGAGGTGGTAGGTGTGCCCCTTCTTGGAGCACACACGGCGCCCGGCCAGGCGACGGACCACCTCGTCGTCGGACACCTCGATCAGCAGCGCGGCGGTGAGACGGCGCTCGAGCTCGGTCAGCGCCTCGCTCAGGGAGTCGGCCTGACCGCGGGTGCGCGGAAAGCCGTCGAGCAGAAACCCATCGCGGGCGTCGTCCTCGTTGAGGCGATCGGAGATCATGCCCACGATCACCTCATCGGGGACCAGGTCCCCGTCGTCCATGTAGCGCTTGGCCTCCCGACCCAGCTTGGTGCCCTCACCGACCTGGACGCGCAGCATCTCTCCCGTGGACACGTGCGGGACGCCGAAGTCATCGCTCAGGCGGTCGGCCTGAGTGCCCTTGCCTGCGCCTGGAGGACCAAGCAGGATGAGGTTCAGTTCGGACAAGCTCTGATGGCCATGGGCTCTGGTTTGGCCAGCGACGCGGGCTTCGCGTGTGGCGAGGACGGCCGCAAGAGTATCCCACCGCGCCACCCAGCGGCCCGGGACGGCGACTACTTCAAGAAGCCTTCGTAGCTGCGCATCATCAGCTGCGCCTCGAGCTGCTTCATGGTGTCCAGCGCCACTCCGATGACGATCAGGATCGACGTGCCACCGAAGTAGAAGTTGGCGTGCGTGCGCGCGATCAGCACGGTGGGCAGGGCGGCCACGACGGCCAGGAAGAGCGCCCCGGGAAAGGTCAGCCGCGCCAGGATGCGGTCCAGGAACTCGGCCGTGGGACGACCCGGGCGCACACCGGGAATGAAGCCGCCGTACTTCTTCAGATTGTCGGCCTGGTCGACAGGGTTGAACGTCACCGCCGTATAGAAGTACGTGAAGACGATGATGAACAGCGACTCTCCCACGACGTAGTGCCAGCCGTTGGGGCTGAAGAAGTTGGACACGTTGTGGGCCCAGGGGGTGTGGATCAGGCTGCCGACCGTGGGCGGGAAGGCCATGATGCTCGCGGCGAAGATGACCGGGATCACCCCGGCCATGTTCACGCGCAGGGGTAGGTAGGTCTGACCGCCCTCGGTCATGCGCCGGCCGATCACACGCTTGGCGTACTGAACGGGGATGCGCCGCTGACCCTCCTGGACGAAGACGATGCCGCCCACCACGGCGAGCACGATGAAGGGCATCATCACCTTGAACACCTGATCCTGGCTCGTCCACCAGGCCTGGATGCCTGCGGGCAGGCGGGAGACGATCGAGGCAAAGATGAGCAACGAGATGCCGTTGCCGATGCCGCGGTTGGTAATCAGCTCGCCCATCCACATGAGCAGCACGGTACCTGCGGTCATGGAGACCACGACGATGAAGATGTGCGGCGCGTCGAAGTGATCGAAGACCGCCTCACCCGAGCTCGACTGCAGCGAGTGGAACAGGAAGACGTACCCGATCGACTGGGCGAAGGCCAGGCCCACAGTGAGATAGCGCGTGTACTGGGTGATGCGGGCCTGACCGACCTCACCCTCCTTGGAGAGCTTCTCGAGTGAGGGAACGACCACCTGCAGCAGCTGCAGGATGATCGAAGCGGTGATGTAGGGCATGATGCCCAGCGCGAACAGCGCGATGCGCGAGAGGCTCCCTCCGGAGAAGAGATTGAGGAAGCCCAGGATGTTCGAGCCCGAGAACTGCGACAGCCCGTTGACCGCGTGCAGGTTCACTCCGGGCACGGGTATGTGCGAGCCCAGGCGGTAGAGGAGCAGAATCGCGGCGGTGAAGCCGAGCTTGCGCCGGATGTCGGCGACCGTGAACGCGCTGAGGATGGTCGAGAGCATGGGCGGATGGATCAGTGGCCGCGGTGCGAGGCCGAGATTCTAACGGTCTGTCGCTCCCGGCCCCGCGGTTGCGCGGCCCAAGACGAGGCCCCTACTCACTCGATGACCTGACAGCTGCCGCCGGCAGCCTCGATGCTGGCGCGCGCGCCGGCGCTGAATGCGTGAGCATGCACGGTGAGCGCCTTGGAGAGCTCACCCTTGGCCAGGATCTTGACCGGTATGCCCTTGCGCTTGCCCAGGCCGCGCTCGTGCAGCGCCTGCAGCGTGACCTCGGCCCCGGCGTCGAAGCGCTCCTGCAGGTCGACGAGGTTCACCGGCTGGGTGTGGGTACGGAAGGGCTCGAAGGGCATCGACTTCTTCATGTGCGGGCCGCGCAGCTTGCGCATGCGCATGTGGATTGGCATCTGGCCGCCCTCGAAGCGCGCCCGACGCTTGCTCCCCGAGCGTGAGCCCGCGCCCTTCTGCCCGCGACCCGAGGTCTTGCCCGTGCCCGACCCCTCGCCGCGGCCCACGCGCTTGCGCGGACGTCGGCTCCCGGGGGCCGGGCGCAGCGAGTGCAGCCCCACCCACTGTGCGCGTGCGGACCCGTCCGCTTCGGAGGGCTGCTCGAAAGGTGCCTGCTCATCCGCGGCCTGTTGGCCGGGCGCGCGACGCGCGGCCGGGGTCATCGGGCGCCCTGTCCGCCCGACGCGTTCTCACCGTTACCCTCGTGCACGTGCACGAGGTGGCGCACGGCGTGCAGCATGCCGCGGCCCTGCGGTGTATCGCGCACCGAGACGGTGTGGCCTATGCGCCTCAGACCGAGCGAACGCAGGGTCTCCAGCTGGCGCCTATCGGCGCCGTTGGACGAGCGCCGCTGGGTGACGGTGAGCGCAGCCTGGTCGGCCATCAGCCGGCCGCCTCGTGGTCGGCAGGCGTTGCCTCGCCGGCCACGCCTGCCGTCCGGGGCGCGGCCCCCTCGTAGCCCGGGGTGCCCTCTGAATGGGCCGCGACGCTCACCGGGGGTGCGAGTCCGAGCACCTGGTTGATGGTCAGGCCGCGCAGCTCGGCGACCTCGTCGGGAGTGCGCAGGCCACGCAGACCAGCCACCGTAGCCTTGACCAGGTTGATCGGGTTCTGAGTGCCCAGGCTCTTGGAAAGGATGTCGTGGATGCCGGCGAGCTCGAGCACGGCGCGCACGCCGCCCCCGGCGATGACGCCCGTACCCGGCGAGGCCGGCTTGAGAAAGACGCGCCCGGCGCCGAAGATGCCGGTGGTCTGATGGGTGATGGTGGAGCCGTGCCTGGGCACGCGAAAGAGGTTCTTGCGTGCCTGCTCGACGCCCTTCTGGATGGCCACGGGCACCTCGTTGGCCTTGCCGTACCCGATGCCCACCACGTCGCGCTCGTCCCCGACGACGACCAGGGCGGTGAAGGAGAAGCGCCGTCCTCCCTTGACCACCTTGGCCACGCGATTGATCTCGACCACGCGCTCCTGCAGATCTAGGCCGGCCGGGTTGACTGAGCGGTCTACGGGCATGCGATCGGCAGCGTAGCGGGTGTGTGGGCAGCGGCGGTCATGCGCTCTAGACGGTCAGGCCGGCCTCGCGGGCGGCCTCCGCGAAGCGGCGGACGTGGCCGTGGTACTGATACCCACCGCGATCGAAGACCGCCTGGGCGACGCCGACGGCCAGCGCCCGCTCGGCCAGCAGGGCTCCGGCCCGCTCGGTGCGCTCGCCGGAGGCAAGCCCCCGCAGCTCGGGCTCATACCAGTGCACCGCCGCGAGCGTGTGACCTCCCACGTCATCCACGAGCTGCGCCGAGAGGCCGCGGTTGGAGCGAAAGACGGAGATGCGCGGGCGCTCGGCGCTGCCCGAGACCTTGGCCCGCACGCGCCGGCGCCGGCGCAGACGCCGGCTGGCATTCGTGGTGGCGCTCATGCGCGCTTGCCGACCTTGCGTGCGACGTACTCGCCCTCGTAGCGGATGCCCTTGCCCTTGTAGGGCTCGGGGGGGCGCTGCTTGCGAATCGTGGCGGCGACCTCGCCCACCACCTGCTTGGAGATGCCCCGCACGACGATGCGGGTGGGCTGGGGCACGTCGAACTCGATCCCGTCCGGAGCCTTGATGGGCACAGGGTGGGAGTAACCCACGGCCAGCTCTATGTCGCGGCCGCGCAGCTGGGCGCGGTAGCCGACGCCCTGGAGCTCGAGGCGCTTCTCGAAGCCGGCCGTGACTCCCTCGACCATGTTGGCCACCAGCGAGCGCGTGAGACCGTGCAGGGCACGGTGCTCCCCGCGATTGGTGGGCCGGGTGACGATGAGCTGGTCGCCGTCCTGAGCGACGTCGATGGCGCGCGGGATGCGCTCCACGAGCTCACCGCGGGGACCGTTGACCTGGACGCGCTCGGGCTCGATGGCCACGCTCACGCCCGCCGGTACGGTGATGGGCTGCCTGCCTATGCGTGACATCGCCTACCAGACCTGGGCGAGAACCTCGCCACCGACGCCCGCGCTGCGGGCGTCGTGACCGGTCATCACCCCCCGCGAGGTGGAGATGATCGAGGTGCCCATGCCCCCCTGGACCCGGGGCATGCGTCGCGCCTCCACGTAGGTGCGCCGGCCCGGTCGTGACACCCTGCGCAACCCCGAGATGGCCGAGCGTCGATCTTCGGTGTACTTCAGGTGGATGGTGATCACCTGGCCGGCGCGACCGTCCGGAGCCGGGTCGACCGAGTACGAGTCGATGTAGCCCTGCTCCGTGAGGATGCGGGCGAGCTCGGCCTTGGTGCGCGACGCGGGCAGCTGCACTGTCTCGTGGGCAGCATGGATGCCGTTGCGGATACGCGTCAAGAAGTCGGCTATGGGGTCGGTCATGGACATGCGGTCACCAGGGTGTCGGGGTCGTACGCGCCTACCAGGAGGACTTGGTCATGCCGGGGATCTGGCCGTTGTGCGCGAGGTCGCGCAGGCATATGCGACAGATCCCGAACTTGCGATAGACCGCGCGCGGACGGCCGCAGCGGTTGCAGCGAGTATAGGCGCGCGTCTTGAACTTCGCGGGACGCGCCTGTCGCACGCGCTGGGAGGTCTTGGCCATGGGCTCTACGGCTCCTGTCTGGTCGAGGCGTCACCGGCCGGCGCTCCGTCAGGAGCCGTTCCGGGCGCTGGCTGTGAGGGAGTTGGGTCCGACGCTTCGCCGATCAGTGCGTCACCGGTGCCCGGGCTCGGAGCGGCGTAGGCCTGCGGATCCTCTTGGGCGAGCTGCTCCAGGGCAGCCTGCTCGGCCCGCGCCTTCTCGGCCACCTCGTCCATGCGCTGGCGATCGCGCGCCTGGGCGTCGGCGTCCACGTCGGGGACCTCGGGGGCGTCGAAGCCGGCCGGGCGGCCTTCGCGCGCGAAGGGCATGCCGAGCGCCTCCAGCAGGGCGAACGCCTCGGCGTCGCCGGCGGCCGTGGTGGTGATGGTGATGTCCAGACCGCGCACCTGGTCGATCGCGTCGTAGTCGATCTCCGGGAAGATGATCTGCTCACGGACGCCCAGCGTGTAGTTGCCGCGCCCGTCGAAGGAGCGAGGGTTCAGACCGCGGAAGTCACGGATGCGCGGGATGGCCACCGAGGTCAGCCGGTCCAGGAACTCATACGCACGCTCACCACGGAGGGTGACCGCGACCCCGACGGGCATCCCCTCGCGCAGCTTGAAGGCGGCGATCGACTTGCGCGCCCGGCGCACGCTGGGTTGCTGGCCGGCGATGATGCCCAGCTGCTCCCGCGCAGCCTCGAGCATCTTGGCGTCCTGGCGCGCCTCGCCCACGCCCATGTTCAGCGTGATCTTCTCGATCTTGGGCGCCTGCATGGGCGAGGAGTAGCCGAAGCGGTCGATCAGCGCAGGGCGGATCTCCTGCGCGTAGCGGGTCTTCAGGCGGGCGGTGGGTGCGGTGGTAGCCATGACGGTCAGCAGCTCTAGTCGAGCCGGGTTCCCGAGCGGCGGGCGACGCGGTAGCGCTTGCCCCCCTCGCGCTCGATGCCCACCCGGGTGGGCCGGTCGTCCTTGGGGTCGATGAGCATGACGTTGGAGACATGGATGGCTCCCTCACGCTCGATGACGCCCCCCGCCTCCGGTCCCTGGGCGCCCTGGCGCGGCCGGGTGTGGCGCTTGACCATGTTCAGGCCCGCCACCCACACGCGTTCCTCGCGCGGCGCGACGCGCAGCACCCGCCCACGCTTGCCGCGGTCCTTGCCGGCCATCACCTGCACCTGGTCGTCACGGCGGATCTTCAGCGCGACGGGACGCTGCACCGGACGCTTGGGCTTGAGCACTAGAGGACCTCCGGGGCCAGCGAGACAATCCGCATGAAGTTGCGCTCGCGCAGCTCGCGGGCCACGGGCCCGAATATACGCGTGCCGCGCGGGTTGTTCTGGTCGTCGATGATCACTGCGGCGTTCTCGTCAAAGGCGATGTAGGTGCCGTCCTCGCGCCCGAAGGACTTCTTCGTGCGCACCACCACGGCTGTCACCACTTCGCCCTTCTTGACCGTGCCCTGGGGGTTGGCCGCCTTGACGGTAGCGGTGATCACGTCGCCGACGAAGGCGTAACGCCGACGGGATCCTCCCTTGACGCGAATGCACAGGATCTCGCGCGCGCCGGTGTTGTCGGCCACGCGCAGGCGGGTCTCGTTCTGGATCACGGTTGCCCTCCGTGGGCCGCGCTCACTTGGCGCGCTCCAGCACGTCGACCAGGCGCCAGCGCTTGTTGCGCGACAGCGGCCGGCTCTCGACCACACGCACGGTGTCGCCGGTGTGGGCGGCGTTGTCCTCGTCGTGGGCGTGCAGGGTCGACGAGCTGCGCACGATCTTCTCGTAGCGGCGGTGGCGGCGAGCGACGTCGACCCGCACGGTGATGGTCTTGTCCGCACGATCGGAGACCACCAGGCCCTGGCGCACCTTGCGCCGCCCCTCGGTGGGGGCGTGGACGGGTGCAAGGGTCTCGACGGGCGGAGCGGCGGAGCGGCGCTCGGCCCGCTTGACCCGGTCCTTGGCGCGCTGGGCGGTGCGCCGACGAGCCTTGTCGCGACGCAGGGCCACCCGCTCGGCCTGGCGCTCCTCGGCGCTGCGCGGGGCACGGGACTGCGGCGCGCGGGCCAGTCGTGCGCGCCGGCGGCGCTCCTTGGGCTCAAGCTGCTCCTGCGGCTCGGGGGCAGCCTTCGCCGCCGCGGGGCCTTCGGTCGTCTCGGTGTCATCGGGTTGGGCCATGGCTGTTCTCTGCTTTCACTCCGGCGGACCGAAGGGTCCGCTCCGGTAAGGGTCAGGTGGACTGGCGGCTCGTGCTTCGCGTGACGCCCGAGCTCACGGCCATGCCGCGCTCGCAGGCAATGGTCAACGCTCGGGCCAGGTCGCGCTTGGCGCGCCCCAGACCGGCGGTGTCCTCCAGCTCGCCCGTGGCGTTGGCAAAGCGCAGGCCGAAGACATCCTTGCGCAGCGTGACGATCTGCTCAGCGAGCTCGTCGTTGGGCATGTCGCGGATCTCCTTGGCCTTCATGGCCGAGGGGCTGGTCGTAGGCCGTGCATCAGTCCTCGCGCAGCACGAACTTGGTCTTGACGGGAAGCTTGTGCGCGGCCAGGCGAATGGCCTCCCGAGCCAGCGGCTCGGGGACCCCGGCCAGCTCGAACATCACCCTTCCGGGCTTGACCACGGCCACCCAGCCCTCGGGCGAGCCCTTGCCGGAGCCCATGCGGGTCTCGGCGGGCTTCTTGGTGACCGGCTTGTCGGGATAGACGTTGATCCACACCTTGCCGCCACGCTTGATCTTGCGGGTCATGGCGATACGGGCGGACTCGATCTGGCGATTGGTGAGCCACCCCTCCTCGAGGGACTTCAGTCCGTACTCGCCGAACTGCACCTTCAGCTGACCGCGCGAGAGCCCGCGACGGCGCCCACGGTGCTGCTTGCGGTGCTTGACGCGCTTGGGCGAGAGCATCAGCGTCCCCCTCCCCCGCCCGCGGGCCGCGGGCCGCGGGAGCCGCCGCCGCCGCCGCCGGCGCCGCCGGGTCCGCGCCCGCCGCCGGAGCCGCCGCCCGGGCCACGACCGCCGCCCAGACCACCGCCGGGACCACCAGGACCACGACCGCCGCCACCAAAGCCCCCCGGATCACGACCACCGGGGCCACCAGGGCCCCGTCCGCCGCCGCCACCAGGACCACCCGGGCCCCGACCACCGCCGCCACCACCAGGACCACGACCGCCGCCGCCACCTCCAGGACCGCCACGCCCACGACCGCCACCGCCCGGGCCGCCGCCGCCGGGACCGCCACGACCACGACCGCGTCCGTCGCGTCCGTCGCGTCCACCACGGCCATCGCGGTCGCCGCCCGGCGCGGCGGGAGCGGACATGTCGGTGAGGTCGGTACCGGTGTATCCCGCGGGCATGATCTCGCCCTTGTTGACCCAGCACTTCACGCCGATCCGCCCGAAGGTGGTGCGCGCCTCATAGAAGCCGTACTCGATGTCCGCGCGCATGGTGTGGAGGGGCACGCGGCCGTCGGAGTAGCTCTCGGTGCGTGCCATCTCAGCGCCGCCCAGGCGTCCCGAGACCTGCACCTTCACGCCCTTGGCCCCGGAGCGCATGGCGCTGGTCAGGGCGCGCTTCATGGCACGGCGGAAGGCAACGCGGTTCTGCAGCTGCTCGGCGATCGACTGGGCCACGAGCTTGGCGTCGAGCTCGGGCCGCTTTATCTCAAGGATGTTGACCTTGATCTGCTTGCCCGTCATGCGGTGCAGGTCGCGCCGCAGCGCGTCCACCTCGCTGCCCGACTTGCCGATGACGATGCCCGGGCGGGCGGTGTGAATGTTGACCTCGAGCTCGTTGGTGTCCTTACGGATGGTGATGTCCGACAGTCCCGCGTGCGCGAGCTTGCCGATGATGTGCTCGCGAATCTGGATGTCCTCGAGCAGGTAGGCGCCGAAATGGCGCTCGTTGAACCAGTTGGACTTCCAGTCGTGGATGTAGCCCACGCGCATGGACTCGGGATGAACTTTTTGACCCATGGCTTTATCTACCTCGGCGTGAGCGTGATCGTCAGATGGCTGGTGCGCTTGCGGATCGGCGTGGCGCGCCCCATCGCGCGGGGGCGGAAGCGCTTGATCGTCGGTCCCTCGTCGGCGTAGGCCTCGCGCACGATCAGGTCGTCGCCCACCAGCTCGTGGTTGTTCTCCGCGTTGGCCACCGCGGACTCGAGCAGCTTGCTCCAGTCGCGCGCCACGTCGCGTGAGGCGAAGGCCAGGATGGCACGGGCCTCCTCCACGGACTTGCCGCGCAGATGACCGCAGACCATGCGCGCCTTGCGCGCCGACGAGCGCACGTAGCGCGCGCGCGCGCGCACCACCGGCGGGCGCGGGGGTGCCGGCTTGCGCGCCGGACGCTCCTGGGCAGCGGCGGCGGCCGGGGGCTGCCGAGCCTCCTGCGGCGCTTGCTCGCCCGGCGCCTGCTGAGCCTCCTGCGCCTGCGGCGGCTGCGGATCGGCGGTGCTCATCGCACCTTCCCCGAGCCGGCGTGCCCACGGAACAGGCGCGTGGGGGCGAACTCCCCGAGCTTGTGGCCCACCATGGACTCGCTCACGAAGACGGGCACGTGCTTGCGCCCGTCGTGAACGGCGATCGTGTGCCCAACCATCTCGGGGAAGATGGTCGAGGCGCGCGACCAGGTCCTGATCATCTGCCTGGAGTTGGAGGCGTTCATGGCTTCGATGCGAGCCATCAGGCGCTCCTCGACCCACGGCCCCTTCTTACTGGAGCGACTCATCGCTGCTTGCCCTTCCCGCGGCGTCGGCCACGAACGATGTACCGGTCGGACGGCTTGTTCTTACGACGGGTGCGATAGCCCAGGGTAGGGACGCCCCACGGAGTCACCGGGTGGCGCCCGGCGGTGGTCGAGCCCTCGCCTCCGCCGTGCGGGTGGTCGACGGGGTTCATGGCCGTACCGCGTGTCTGTGGGCGCACCCCCATGTGGCGCTTGCGCCCGGCCTTGCCGACCTTGACGTTCTGATGGTCGGCATTACCGATCACGCCGACGGTCGCGCGGCACTCGGCGCGCACCAGGCGCATCTCGCCGGAGGGAAGGCGCAGCGTGGCCATCTCGCCGTCCTTGGCCATGAGCTGGATCGACGCGCCGGCCGAGCGGGCCATCTGCCCCCCGCGTCCGGGTGCCAGCTCGACGTTGTGTATCACGGTGCCCACGGGCATGCGTGCCAGCGGCAGGCAGTTGCCCACCTGGATGTCGGCCGTGTCTCCGGAGACGACGCTCATGCCCACGCGCAGTCGCGCCGGCGCGAGGATGTAGCGCTTCTCGCCGTCGACGTAGTGCAGCAGGGCGATGTAGGCCGAGCGATTGGGGTCGTACTCGATCGCGGCCACGCGAGCGGGCACGCCGTCCTTGCGTCGCTTGAAGTCGATGCGCCGGTACAGGCGCTTGGCCCCCCCGCCCCGGTGGCGTGCGGTCTTGCGCCCGTGGGCGTTGCGCCCTCCGCTCTTGGTCAGGCCCTCGGTCAGCGACTTCTCAGGCTTGGTCTTGGTGACCTCGGCGAAGTCGGCGTAGGAGACGAAGCGGCGCCCGGGGCTCGTCGGCTTTGGCTTGCGGATCGGCATCAGCCCTGAAGTCCCTCCAGCCCCTGGAAGATGGGGATCGTGTCGCCCTCGCGGACCTGCACGATGGCCTTCTTCCACGCCCGCGTGCGTCCGCGCGTGAGGCCGCGGCGCTTGGGCTTGGACTTCACGCTGCTGGTGCGCACCTCGGCCACCCGCACGTCGAACAGCGCCTCCACCGCCTGGCGAATCTGGGTCTTGTGAGCGTCGGGATGCACCCGGAACGTGTACTTGTTGGCCGCGGCGAGCACGTAGCTCTTCTCCGACACCACGGGACGGATGATCACCTGGGAGTGGTCCATCAGGACTCCTCTCCGGAGGCGGCGGGCGACACCGCGACCGACGGGCGTGCGGAGGTCACGCCGGTGGAGGCCGATGCCGGCGCCGCTGCGCGGCCCGTGCCCGCAGCGCGCGCGGTCAGCGCGTCCAAAGCCGGCTGGGAGACCACCAGCGCCGGGCAACGCAGCAGATCGGCCACGCCGGTCTGCTGCGGCGTGAGCACGGCGACGTGCGCGAGGTTGCGGAAGGACAGCGCGGCGTTGGCCTCCTCGACGCAGAGCACCACGAGGACGGGGCCGCGCCGGCCCCACCCGGCCAACAGATCGCGCGCTTGGCGCGTACGCGGCGCGGCGAAGGTCCCGGCGTCCACGAGGGCGATCGAGCCCCGCTCCGCGTGCAGGGACAGGGCGCTGCGCAGAGCGGCGCGACGCTCCTTGCGGTTGACCTTGCTCGTGTAGGAGCGCGGATGCGGTCCGAAGACGGTGCCACCGCCCGTCCATATGGGCGAGCGGCTGGATCCCGCCCGCGCCCGTCCGGTGCCCTTCTGGCGCCACGGCTTGGCACCACCGCCGCGGACCATGCCGCGGGTCTTCGTGGCCGCGGTGCGGCGGCGACGAGCGGCCTGCTCGGCGCGTACGGCCTCATGCACGAGGGACTTGTGAAAGCGCGCCCCGAAGGCGCCGTCGTCCAGGGCCACCGTGCGGGTGGCGCCCAGAACCGGGACCTCAGCCATGGCTACGCACCTCGACCACCCCGTTGCGCGGGCCGGGTACGGCGCCGCGCACCAGCAGCAGGTTGCGCTGCTCGTCGACCGAGACGACGTGCAGCCCGGGCTGGGTGATGCGCCGGTTGCCCATCTGGCCCGGGCCACGTATGCCCTTGAACACGCGCGAGGGGGTTGCGGAGGCTCCGATGGAGCCGGGCGCACGCACATTGTGGGAGCCATGGGACTTGGGTCCGCTCTTGAAGTTATGGCGCCGGATGGTGCCCTGAAAGCCCTTGCCCTTGGAAGTGCCGGAGACCTTCACGCGCTGACCCGCGGCGAAGACGCCGACGGTCACCGTCTCGCCGACCTGCAGCTCGCCCGCCTCGTCGCGAAACTCGACGAGGTGGCGCATGGGCGGGGCGTCGGCCTTGCGCAGGTGACCGAGCTCGGCCCGCGTCAGCTGCTTCTCGCGGGCGGCGCCGTAGGCCAGCTGCACGGCCTCGTAGCCGTCACGATCGAAGCTGCGGATGGCGGTCACCGGACAGGGGCCGGCCTCGAGCACGGTGACGCGCTCCACGCGCCCGTCCTCCTGAAAGACCTGGGTCATGCCGAGCTTCTTGGCGAGGATGGCGGGCACGCGACTAGCTCAGTGGGCCAGGCGGATCTCGATGTCCACGCCCGCCGGGAGGTGGTCCAGGCGCTGCAGCGAGTCGACCGTCTTGGGGGTCGGCTGGTGGATGTCGATCAGTCGCTTGTGGGTTCGGATCTCGAAATGCTCGCGCGAGTCCTTGTCCTTGAACGGCGAGCGGATCACGCAGTAGACGTTCTTCTCGGTCGGCAAGGGCACCGGGCCGGACACCGACGCCCCGGTGCGCGTGGCGGTCTCGACGATCTCCTTGGCCGCTGACTCGATGGCCGACGTGTCGTAGGCCTTGAGGCGGATGCGGATCTTGTTCTGGGCCAGTGATGCCATGGGATTGCCTTGCTCGCTGTGAAAAGGGGGTGCGCACGGGTGCCGCCCGGCCGGGGCCCTGCGCCGCCGCCCGGCGCTAGGCCGTGCAGACGGATTCCCACGCCGCGGCGCGGGCTCCCGTCAAGACGACGGGCTGATGCTGGTCGTATCGGTTTTGATGGCCCGTCCCGAGGTTGCGAGACAACGTCCGGGACGCGGATGCTGGCGCTACTGGATGATCTCGGTGACCACGCCCGAGCCGACCGTGCGTCCGCCCTCGCGGATGGCGAAGCGCAGTCCCTGGTCCATGGCGATGGGCTGAATCAGCTCGATCTCCATCTGGACGTTGTCTCCGGGCATGACCATCTCGACGCCTTCGGGCAGCCGAGCCACGCCGGTGACATCGGTCGTACGGAAGTAGAACTGAGGCCGGTAGCCCGTGAAGAACGGTGTGTGGCGACCGCCCTCCTCCTTCTTGAGCACATAGACCTCGGACTTGAACTTGGTGTGCGGCGTGATCGAACCCGGCTTGCACAGCACCTGGCCGCGCTGGATGTCCTCGCGCTTGGTGCCGCGCAGCAGGCAGCCGACGTTGTCGCCCGCCTGGCCCTGGTCGAGGATCTTGCGGAACATCTCCACGCCGGTCACCACCGTGGTGGTCGTGTTGTGGATTCCCACGACCTCGACCTGGTCGCCGGTGTGCACGATGCCCGACTCCACGCGACCGGTGGCCACGGTGCCCCGGCCGGTGATCGAGAAGACGTCCTCGACCGGCATGAGAAACGGCTTGTCCAGCTCACGCACGGGCTCCGGGATGTAGGAGTCCAGGGCCGCGGCCAGCTCGATGATCTTCTCCTTGTACTGCTCGTCACCCTCGAGCGCCTTGAGCGCGGAGCCGGTGATGAAGGGGATGTCGTCGCCGGGGAAGTCATAGGCGGAGAGCAGCTCACGCACCTCGACCTCGACCAGCTCGAGCAGCTCCTCGTCATCGACCATGTCAGCCTTGTTGAGGAACACAACGATGTAGGGCACGCCGACCTGGCGAGCGAGCAGGATGTGCTCGCGCGTCTGGGGCATGGGCCCGTCCGCCGCCGATACGACCAGGATGGCGCCATCCATCTGCGCCGCGCCGGTGATCATGTTCTTGACGTAGTCGGCGTGACCGGGGCAGTCCACGTGCGCGTAGTGACGGTTCTCCGTCTGGTACTCGACGTGCGAGGTGGCGATCGTGATCCCGCGCGCCTTCTCCTCGGGCGCGTTGTCGATCTCCTCGAAGCTCTTGGCCGTGCCGCCCATCTTCTCGGCCAGCACCTGCGTGATGGCGGCCGTCAGCGTCGTCTTGCCGTGATCGATGTGACCGATCGTTCCGACATTGACGTGCGGCTTGTCGCGCTCGAACTTCTCCTTCGCCACTTTAGGTCAACTCCTGTTTCGTCTTGTAGGCCCGCCGTAGGTGGGCGAACCGGGGAAATCTATCTGACTGGCTGCGTAGGGGGGCTGCGCCTTAGGCCGCGAGCGGCCCGCCCCGGCGCTCCTCGATGATCTTTTGCTCGATGCTCGCGGGCACTTCCTCGTAGCCGTCGAACTGCATCGTGTAGTTGGCGCGTCCCTGGGTGTTGGACCGCAGGTCGGTGGCGTAGCCGAACATCTCGCTGAGGGGCACCCGCGCGGTGACGGCCAGGGCGTTGCCCTGGCGCTCCTGCCCCTCGATGCGCCCGCGGCGGCGGCTGAGATCGCCGATGACGTCGCCCAGCCAGTCCTCGGGCGTGACCACCTCGACGGCGAACACGGGCTCGAGGATGACCGGCTTGGCGCGCTTGGCCGCCTCCTGCAGGGCCAGCGAGCCGGCCACCTTGAAGGCGATCTCCGACGAATCGACGTCGTGATACTTGCCGTCGGTCAGGGTGACGCGCACGTCGACCATCGGATAGCCGGCTCGCACCCCCGTGCCCAGAGCCTCCTCCACGCCCTTCTCCACCGCGGGTATGAACTCCGAGGGAATGGAGCCGCCCTTGATCTTGTTGACGAAGTCAAATCCCTCGCCAGGGGCGGGCTCGATGTCGATGTAGACCACGCCGAACTGTCCCGACCCGCCGGTCTGGCGCACGAAGCGTCCCTCGATCTTGGTCGCGGTCGCGCGCACCGTCTCGCGGTAGGAGACCTGCGGACGACCGACGTTGGCCTCCACGTGGAACTCGCGCCTCATGCGGTCGACGAGCACCTCAAGATGCAGCTCGCCCATCCCGGAGATCTCGGTCTGCCCGGTCTCCTCGTTGGTCTGCACCCGGAAGGTGGGGTCCTCCTCGGCCAGGCGACCCAGGGCGATTGACATCTTCTCCTGGTCGGCCTTGGTCCGGGGCTCCACGGCGACCTTGATCACCGGTTCGGGGAACACGATCATCTCCAGGCGAATGGGCCGGTCCGGAGCGGCCAGCGTGTCGCCGGTGATGACCTGCTTGATGCCGACGGCGGCGGCGATGTCACCGGCGTAGACCGCCGGGACCTCCTCGCGGTCATTGGCGTGCATCATCAGGATGCGACCGATGCGCTCAGTGCGCCCGCTGGTCACGTTGAGCACCTTCGAACCGGCCTCCAGGTGCCCCGAGTAGGTGCGAAAGTAGGTGAGCTTGCCCACGTAGGGGTCCGCCATGATCTTGAAGGCGAGGGCCGAGAAGGGGG
>JAABUQ010003799.1_pt1 | contig 26845 bp, 29 predicted proteins | sample 5560001 | NCBI WGS metagenome assembly JAABUQ01 (sample SAMN10711888, study PRJNA513371) | rock metagenome | isolation source: Antarctica rocks | place: Antarctica: Victoria Land, Finger Mt nord | collected 2015-12-18 | reverse complement strand
GTCTTCAGTCCAAAGGCACAAAGTCTGCCAAAAGACGCTTGAAAAAGCTTTCTGGTAGACAGAAACGGTTTCGGAGAGATTGTGATCATGTGTTGAGTAAACGCTTGGTTAAGTCGGTGGAGGCAGGTGCAACATTGGCATTTGAGGAGCTGACGAATATTCGAGGCAGAGCTAAGGTGAGAAAGGCTCAACGTCGGAGACTGCATGGTTGGAGTTTTGCTCAATTCCAAGCTTTTGTCTATTACAAGGCAGAAGCCAGAGGTATATCGGTTGGGTTTGTTGACCCTCGTTACACATCCCAAAAGTGCAGCCGGTGTGGACATATTGAGCGCGGGAATCGCCCGACTCAGTCTGAATTTCGTTGTAAGAAGTGTGGGTTTGAGTGCCATGCTGACCTGAATGCTGCGATCAATATTCGTGAGGGTTTTTTAAAACGTAGGGCGGCAGTCAATCCGCCTATTGTCTCGGACATGGGTTCAGGGACAAACATCACCCCTTGTGGGTGAGGTTGTTGACTGTGAGCCGAGCAAGCGGTCAAACTCCTCTTTGACTAGCTCATAACATTTACAGCAAGCGGATTCCAGACCAAGACGATCGAGGATAGTAATTTGACCACGACTATAGCGGATCAGTCCCGCCTGTTGCAGCCTCTTAGCAACCATAGTAATACTGGCGCGACGCACACCCAGCATTTCGGAGAGGAACTCCTGGGTGAGCGGAAACTGGTCTGACTGCATCCGGTCGTGGGTCATCAGCAGCCAGCGGCAGTAGCGCTCTTTCACTGAGTGGTAGTGGTTGCAGGCGACCGCTTGCGAGATCTGGAACATCAGTGCATGAGTATAGTGCTGTAGTAGGCTGCGCAGCCTGTGATGCTGGGTAACCGCATCTTTGAATATATCTGCCTTGATTCGCATCGCATCACCTGGACCCTGCACAATCGCCTTGATCGGCATTGTGTCAACTTCCAAGAATATGGGGAGACCTACCATGCCTTCGTTGCCCACCAGCGCCACTTCGGCGGTGCCGTCTTCCATAACGGTAAGCAGCGAGACTACACCACTGTTGAGGAAATAGACGTACTCAATGGGGTCTCCAGGCTCGTAGATGACTTGCTTGAAAGGCAGGGAGACAGCCTCTAATTTGGGTTTAAGACGTGAGTACTCCTCACTGAGTATGGCGGTCAAAAGCCGATTTTTCAGCGGAATCTGGGGGGCAAAGGAGACAGACATTAGGAACTTGCTTGAGCCAGGAGTGTTTAGAAATAGATAACTCGATGATCTTGCCTGACTAGGTTAAGCAGGTTTGTCTAAAAATCACCACGGCAGTTTATCGATCATACGCCAACTTACATGGTGATATGCTAGGCACATACTCTGGCGATGTAAAATTTAATGTCAAACTTAAGTAAATCAGTCTTGTTACCGGAGCCACCAAGCTCTCTTCCAAACAGTTAAGTTGAAATTTATGGCTAGGCAGCGCGTTCTCTCTGGGGTTCAACCGACCGGCAATTACCATCTCGGTAACTACTTGGGAGCGATTCGCAACTGGGTAGAAGGGCAGAGTCAGTACGACAATTTCCTCTTTGTGGCGGATTTACACGCCATTACGGTGCCCCATAACCCAAAGATGCTGGCATCTGATACCTACACCCTCGTCGCTCTCTATTTAGCCTGTGGGCTCGATTTAGAGTCCTCCACGATCTTCGTCCAGTCCCATATCTCTGCCCACAGTGAACTGACTTGGCTGCTTAACTGCATGACGCCGCTCAACTGGTTGGAAGACATGATCCAGTTCCGGGAAAAGGCAATCAAGCAGGGAGAAAATGTTAATACTGGCTTGCTGGACTACCCGGTACTGATGGCGTCGGATATCTTGCTCTATAAGCCTGACAAAGTTCCAGTGGGCGAAGACCAGAAGCAACACTTGGAACTCACTCGCGATATTGCCAACCGATTCAATCACCAATTTGCTAGCCCCAAGCAGCCAGTGCTGAAGCTGCCAGAACCGCTAATTAAAACTGAAGGGGCAAGAGTGATGAGCCTCACGGATGGCACCCGCAAAATGTCCAAGTCCGATCCTGCGGATTTAAGCCGGATCAACTTGCTGGATCCACCAGAGAAAATCCAACAGAAGATTAAACGCTGCAAAACTGACCTGGTCCGGGGTCTGACGTTTGATGACCCAGAGCGACCTGAGTGTAACAACCTATTGACACTCTACATGCTACTGGCTGGTAAGACCAAGGCAGAAGTGGCAGCCGAGTGTCAGGATATGGGCTGGGGACAATTTAAACCCTTGCTGACGGAGGTGACAATCGCCGCCCTCAAACCCATCCAAGAAAAGTACAAAGCGGTAATGGATGACTGTGGCTATCTGGAATCAGTACTCCGCCAGGGACGGCAAAAAGCCGAAGCGATCGCTAATGACACCCTGAGTCAAGTCAAAGCTGCCTTGGGTTATTCTGTGCCCCTATAGCAATTTTGGATTTTAGATTTTAGATTTGGTAACCTAGAGTCTAAAGTCTAATGTCTATTCCCCAATCCCTAATCCCCTTGAACTCCTTCCATAACGCTGTCCAGGCTGGAAAGTTTTTAGTCACTGCAGAGGTATGCCCCCCTAAAGGAGGCGACCCAATGCATATGGTGCAAATGGCAGAAACCCTTAAGGGGCGGGTTCACGCGGTTAATATTACTGATGGCAGTAGAGCAGTACTACGGATGTGTTCGATGGCGGCTGCAGTCATTCTGCTCCACCATGGGATAGAGCCGATTTGTCAAATGGCTTGTCGTGATCGCAACCGTATTGCTCTCCAAGCTGACCTCATGGGTGCCCATGCCCTTGGCATCCGAAATATCCTCGCCCTCACTGGCGATCCAGTCAAAGCCGGTGACCACGTCGATGCTAAGGGTGTATTTGACCTGGAATCAGTGCGGTTGCTGCGACTCCTGCAAAAACTGAACCACGGCTTTGACTGCAATGACAAACCCTTAACAGATGGTGCTACAGACCTATTTGCTGGGGCTGCCATCGATCCACAACTAGCCAGCTGGTCGGGTTTACAGAGCCGGTTTGACCGTAAACTAGAGGCTGGGGCACAGTTTTTCCAAAGCCAACTCATTTGCGATTTTGACCGCCTGGAAAAGTTTATGGGCAAGATTGCCCATGGCAGTGGCAAGCCGGTTTTGGCTGGGATTTTCCTGCTCAAGTCAGCTAAAAACGCCCAGTTTATTAATCGGTGTGTACCCGGAGTCCAAATCCCCGACCACATCATTGACCGATTGGAACAAGCACTAGACCCGCTCTCTGAAGGAATGGCGATCGCAGCTGAGCAAGTCAAGCTGGCTCGTCAACTCTGTCAGGGCGTCCACATGATGGCAGTGAAACGAGAAGACTTGATTGCTCCCATCTTGGATTTAGCGGGAATTCCACCCATCTAGCGTGATCGCGAAGCTGCTTGCCTCCCACGCCTCCTCCCTCTTCACCCAAAGGATAGATAAATTTTCTAGGGCTAAAGTTACAAGATGAAGCTTGTTATACAACTTTAGAGAGTAAAGATGCCTAAAATCTATGCGCTGCACCAGCTTCCTGAGGTCAAGAGGTGCTATGGGAAGTGACGGCTTAGGGGCGAACGCTGACCTACTGGTTTGGCAGCGTCAGCACGTCTTCTCCAAACCTTTAGTTTTGACACCGCCCTTACCCCAGTGCGAAGTGTGTATTATCGTTCCAGTACGGGATGAGGCTGAGAATCTTGAAACTACCCTCACTGCCCTAGCGTACCAGACCGACTTGAAAGGCCGACCTTTTGACCCGAGACGCTATAAAATCATCCTACTCGCCAACAATTGCTGCGATGATTCAGCCGCAATTGCTCAACGTTTTGCCGAGCAGCACCCTGCCCTGGCACTGCATGTTGTTGAGATGACACTGCCAGCTGCCCAAGCCTATATCGGTCGGGTAAGGCAGATTTTGATGGATGAGGCGTATCGTCGTCTGATGATGTTGGGACGCAGACGAGGTGTGATTGCTTCAACGGATGGAGATACACAGGTTACATCAACCTGGATAGCAGCAAACTTATACGAAATAGCATGCGGTGTAGATGCGGTTGGAGGACGGATTCTAACTGAGCAGGCAGGACGCCGTGCGTTAGACCCGATGACGCGCTCGTACCATCTACGCGAGGTCGGCTACCGTTATCTCGTAGCTGAATTAGAAACTTATCTTGATGATAACCCTTACGATCACTGGCCTCGGCACTATCAACATTTCGGAGCCAGCCTGGCGGTGACGGCACAGATGTATGAACAGGTGGGAGGTTTGCCGCCAGTACGGACTCCTGAAGATGTGGCTTTCTACCAGGCTCTTGTCCGGGCTGATGTCCGCTTTCGTCATAGCCCTTTAGTGCGAGTGCTGACTTCGGCGCGAAAGATTGGGAGAACCGAATTGGGTTTAGCAAACCAACTCAGTGAGTGGGCAGCAATGGGACGCCAAAATCAGCCTTTTTTGGTCGAGTCTGCCGCCGCGATCGAGACTCGTCTGCGGGCACGCCATGGACTACGGATACTGTGGTGGCGGTTCTTAAATGGTTATCAGCCAACTTACAGGGATACTGCACCACTGGCAAATAATTTGGCGGTGGCAACCAAGTGGCTGACGAAAGAACTGATGCTACCCCATACGTTTGGTCTATTAATTGAGCGGATAGAACAGCGCCAGCAAGAAGGAGCGTGGATAAAACGCTGGCCACTCGTAGACATTAAACAAGCAATTAGCGATCTCCGCCTCCGACTTGACTGCCTACGCCGCGAGCCAAAAAGCAGAGGGGACTTGGGAGTTCCTATAGGGATAAGGGGCAAAGAGGGGAAGGAGCAAGTATCTTTTGACGGAGAGATAGCTCTAGCCGCCACCAGACAGCGCTAATCTAAGTATTATTACGGAAATACCTCTTACGCCTTCTGGCGATCGCTTTACGCTTGCGTTTCTCAATCGGAGTCTCGAAGTGACGCTTGCGTTTTATGTCTGGAAAAATCCCAGCTTTGGAGACTTGGCGCTTAAATCGGCGCAACGCTGACTCAATTCCTTCATTTTCACCTATAACCACTTGGGTCATCCTGTCTTCTCCTAAACTTGCAGCAAATACGTTGGGTGGTTCTCGTCACTCAAATGAATCGAAAAGTAGAATTGGCAGAACAACCCAACAGACAAGAAGTCCATCTGATTGATTCGAGTAAATACCTTAGACTCAAAAGCAGAGTCAACAGATTACGGACAGGCTAGACGGAACTTTACTGCTTCCCGCCAACCTCGTTTATTAAGCTCTCGACCTCCGCTTGATTGCAGTGTCGTCAAAACTTGCGTGACTTAGTAGCGTCGAGAGTAGCCCCGCTCATTGTTTCCCCAATTGCCGCCACCAGAACGATTATTTCTTTCCTCACGCGGCTTAGCCTTATTTACTTTCAACGCCCGCCCCATCCACTCAGCACCATCCAAAGCCTCTATAGCAGCCGTTTCAGCAGCTTCTGTTTCCATTTCCACAAAACCAAAGCCACGTGGACGACCAGTCTCACGATCAGTTGGTAGCTGAACCCGCTTGACGGTTCCGTATTCAGCAAAGACACTGCTGAGATCTTCTTGGGTGACTTGGAAAGATAAATTGCCTACATAGATTGACATAGAGTGTCTCCAGGAGCTGATGGTGTAGAGATGCCGATCCGGAGAGGCGCCTGTAGGTACTCAAAACAAACACTGCCGCCGAACGTACTTCTCAGTGGATACTGTAACATAAAAACCCATAAAAAAAGGGGTTAACCTGATTGATTTGGTTGGTTAACCCGCGAGATTGGGAACGCGCAAAGAACTTACTTTTGCAGCACCAACTTGACGTTGGCATTTTGCAGACCGCGCTGCTTCACTTCAGACAAGGTCTTGTTGACAGCATACTTCTGGTTGATCGAATTGATCAGCTCGGTTTGGTTGTGCTTCTTAGCAACGCCCCACAGGTCAGCGATTAGGTCAAAAGAACCATCGCTATTGCGAGACCAACCCAAATCATATTCGCCTTCCAGAACCGCGACGAGGTCGGCGCGAACTCGCTGACCGTTGTAACCACGAACATCGGCTTCCGACTTCACGGAAATGCCCAGGTCGCGGAGGGAAGCCTTCAGGATCTCAGCATCGGTGATCTTGGTGCGCAGGGTGCTAAAATGAGACATTTGAATTTCCTCCTAAGGGAAAATTGAGATCAACTACAACGTTTTGGTTTGGTAGAGCCGCATTGGTTATGAAATGACATAGCTGACGCGGTTTTTTTTCGACTGCTAGCAAGGTTGCTAGCCTTTCCTCCTGTGGTAGCAGGAGAAAGCTTTTAGAACTCCATTCGCTGATATTCAGCGACGGAGGATGCTGCAGGGCGTGCACGCTGTCTAGCCCAATCTCTCAAGGCTGTCACTTGCTCTGTCATTGTCCGAGACAAAGGCAGCGTCGCTCTCATCGCAGCAATAATATCTAACTGGGTGAACTCTCGATCCTGGGCAAAAGCTTCGTACATGGCGGCAACTAGTGCCTGCTCAATTTCTGCCCCGGAGAAGCCTTCAGCTACTGTAGCTAGTTGCTCGAGGTCAAATCGAGGAATATCCCGTTTACGCTTAAGGAGGTGGATGTTAAAGATCTCTTTGCGCTCTTCCGCATTGGGCAGATCGACAAAGAACAACTCATCAAAACGACCTTTGCGCAAAAATTCTCCTGGTAAGCGTTCGACTCTGTTCGCAGTCGCCATCACAAATACTGGAGAAGTTTTCTCTTGCATCCAGGTGAGGAAAGATCCGAAGATCCGGCTGGAGGTACCGCCGTCTGAGTCAGCAGAGCCAGTGCTGCCAGCAAAGGCTTTGTCCAGTTCGTCAATGAAAAGAATCGCTGGGGAAATCGATTCCGCCGTTTTTAGGGCATTACGAAGGTTAGCCTCTGAGCGTCCTACCATAGAACCGTCGTAAACTCGCCCCATATCCAACCGCAGTAGTGGTAGCCCCCACAGCCGAGAAGTCGTTTTCGCAATCAGAGACTTGCCACAACCGGGTACTCCAAGAATCAGCATCCCCTTGGGCTGAGGCAATCCGTACTCTCTTGCCCTTTCTGTAAAAGCGTTGGAGCGTTGCTTAAGCCATCGCTTGAGTTCTTCTAGACCGCCAACGGCATCAATGGTTTCATCCTCTTCGATGTACTCCAGAATTCCGTTACGCCGGATGAGTTGCTTTTTCTCTGACAGAACGATATCGACTTCGGTTTCCGTCAAGCGACCTGTAGTAACTTGAGCCTTGCGATAAACTTTCTCCGCTTCATCGCGGGTTAGACCCAAGGCAGCCTTTAGCAGCTTTTCTCGCCCTTCGGTGGTGATCCGACGACCGCGGTTTTGTTCTAGCTGCCGAGACAGGACTTGATTTAGTTCTGTCATGTCTGGGAGGGTGAAGTCCATAACGACCACTTCCTTCTCCAGTTCGATGGGCACCTGCTGCATTGGTGACATCAAAATGATGGTTTTTTGTGTGCCTTTGAAGCTGGCGATCGCATCTCTTAACCAGCGGCTGGTTGCTGGCGAGTCAATAAATGGATGCAGATCCTTGAGGATAAAAATGCCTGGTTCTCGCTGCCGGATTACCCACTCGATCGCCGCTTCTGGCGATACTGTATTGTGCTGGGTAACATTGCGGGGTTGGCCATACTCAACAATGCCGTGAGTCACTGTCCAGACAAATATACGGCGCTGGGGTTTTAACTGGTGCTGTGCTACCGTCGCAATTGCCTGCTCAGCCCGCTCTTCCTCGGAGGTCACAAGGTAGATTAGAGGGTATTGGGCTTGAATCAGAATACTTAGCTCTTCTTTCATTGCCATCGACCTACCTTTGAACCGAATAGAGACACTGCAAATACCTTTGTTGATCAACCCTGAATGTAATGATTGAGTAATTCAGCCATTACCCCTAACAGGGAACCAACTCTTCCTCACCTTCTGGTTTTGCCTCCTGTACCTGCTCGATAGGCAGCTTTTCTTCAGCGATCACACCCGGTTGACTGCTGAGGGAAACTATTTCCCCATCTCTCAGGACTACTGGAGTCGCACACTCTGGACAACCATAAACTCGATGATTTCTCCCTTGAGCTGCTTCCACCTCGTCAACCATTTCTGGATGAGCCAGGTAGAAAACAATGGCCCGTGCGGCAAGTTCTGACATCGGTTCTGAGTCAATTGCGGCTCGAATCTTGAGTTGACGATGCAGTTCTGGCGACAGATACAAAGTAACTTTTTGCTTAGCTTGCATATAACTCTTAAGTCGGCTTACCCGGGTATGTCTATTACACTATCGGCTCTATCATTGGCTGTCAAGCCAGTAAAACGCTTTGACAGCAATATCGTAACATTTATTTATGTTTACCCCTATCCCCTGTCCCCTCACCCCTAATCCCCACTTCGTGGGGACCCCGAGTTCCCCTGTCCCCTGTCCCCCTACTCTCTACTCTCTACTCCCTTCTTCCTTCTTAGCGATCAAGGGGGGACACAAACCTGATAAATTTAGCGATTATCAGCGAGTAAGAACTGGTTAAGATGAAAGTCCTGGTTATTGGTGGCGATGGCTATTGCGGTTGGGCAACCGCACTCTACCTTGCCAATAGAGGTTATGAAGTTGGCATCCTAGACAGCTTAGTACGGCGGCATTGGGATTTGGAACTAGGTGTGGAAACCCTAACCCCAATTGCATCGATCCAGCAACGCCTGCAGCGCTGGCACGATCTAAGCGGAAAATCCATTGACCTATTCATTGGCGATATTAACAACTACGAGTTCCTGAGTCAGACGCTCCGCAAGTTTGAGCCAGAAGCGATCGTGCACTTTGGCGAGCAGCGTTCGGCTCCTTTTTCAATGATTGACCGGGAGCACGCAGTCCTAACTCAGGTGAACAACGTAGTTGGAACACTGAATCTGCTGTATGCGATGCGGGAAGACTTCCCAGACTGCCATTTGGTGAAGCTGGGAACACTGGGTGAATATGGCACACCTAATATAGATATAGAAGAAGGGTACATCACCATAGAACACAATGGGCGCAAGGATACCCTGCCGTATCCCAAGCAACCAGGTAGTATGTACCATTTGAGTAAAGTCCACGACAGTCACAATATCCATTTTGCCTGCCGGATCTGGGGCTTGCGTGCCACTGACTTGAATCAGGGTGTGGTTTACGGGGTACTGACGGAAGAAACGGGGATGGACGAGCTATTGGTTAATCGGCTTGACTACGATGGGGTGTTTGGCACAGCACTGAATCGGTTCTGTATTCAAGCAGCGATCAGCTATCCTCTAACTGTCTATGGTAAGGGCGGTCAAACGCGGGGATTTTTAGATATCCGGGATACAGTACGGTGCGTGGAACTAGCGATCGCCAATCCAGCTGATGCTGGTGAGTTCCGTGTCTTCAACCAGTTCACCGAACAATTCAGTGTCGGCGAGCTGGCTTTGATGGTGAAAAAAGCTGGCAATGCGATGGGACTGAACGTAGAAATCAATCATCTCGATAACCCGAGAATTGAGCGGGAAGAACATTATTACAACGCCAAGAATACCAATTTGCTCAGTCTAGGTCTGCAGCCGCACTACTTCTCTGATTCTTTACTCGATTCCCTGCTCAACTTTGCCATCAAGTACCAGCACCGCGTCGATCCAAAACAAATTCTGCCAAAAGTATCTTGGCGGCGATAGGCACTCTAGTCTGCATATGCGAATTGCTGTTTTCACCGAAACCTTTTTGCCCAAGGTCGATGGGATTGTGACGCGGCTGCGCCACACGATTGAACATTTGCAACGTACTGGCGACCAAGTGCTGATTTTTGCCCCCGACGGTGGCATTACCGAGTACAAGGGGGCAGAAGTTTACGGGGTATTTGGCTTTCCACTACCACTTTACCCAGAGTTAAAACTTGCACTACCCAGACCAGCGATTGGTCATGCCCTAGAAGAGTTTCAGCCTGACCTAATTCACGTGGTTAACCCAGCTGTTTTAGGATTGGCTGGGATATTTTATAGTAAGGTACTGCAGATTCCCCTCGTAGCCTCTTATCATACCCATCTGCCTCAATATCTACAGCACTACGGTTTAGGGATACTAGAAGGACTGCTATGGGAATTGCTCAAAGCAGGTCACAACCAAGCTCAGTTGAATCTATGTACTTCGAGTGTGATGATGCAGGAGTTGAGCGCCCATGGCATTGAACGGGTAGATTTGTGGCAACGGGGGGTGGATACGGAACTGTTTCATCCAGACTTGGCTAGTTGGGAGATGCGATCGCATCTTTCCCAAAATCGCCCTGAAAGTCCCTTACTACTCTATGTCGGTCGTCTTTCAGCCGAAAAAGAAATTGAGCGGATTAAACCAGTGCTAGACGCTATCCCAGGTGCCCGCCTGGCTTTAGTGGGAGATGGTCCCCACCGTTTGGCACTGGAAAAACACTTTGAAAAGACACCGACACAGTTCGTGGGCTATCTAGCCGGTAGAGAATTAGCCTCTGCCTTTGCCTCATCTGATGCGTTTATTTTTCCTTCGCGGACAGAGACACTGGGATTAGTGCTACTGGAAGCGATGGCAGCTGGGTGTCCCGTTGTGGCGTCTCGTTCTGGAGGAATTACCGATATTGTGACTGATGGGGTAAATGGTTATTTGTTTGACCCCAAGTTAGAGGACCAAGGTGCGATCGCGGCAACTCAACGCCTCCTAGAGCGGCGAGAAGAAAGAGAAATTATCCGTCAAAATGCCCGTAAAGAAGCAGAACGTTGGGGATGGGCAGCTTGTACGTCTCAGTTGCAACGCTACTACTCAGCAGTTTGTCTGGCTCACTCATAATGTTGCAACCAACCATGTTAAAAAAGACCCTTGACCTCGACGACCCGCTCTACAATTACCTTTTATCGGCTTCCCTGCGCGAACCAGATATTCTCAGGCAGTTGCGGCAAGAAACCGCCAGTCATCCAAGGGGGACGATGCAGATTGCACCCGAACAGGGTCAGTTTATGGCGTTGCTAATCCAAATGCTGGGAGCAACGAAAATTTTGGAAATAGGGGTGTTTACCGGCTACAGTTCTCTTTGCATGGCTTTAGCACTTCCCCCGGCGGGTTTGATCGTCGCTTGTGATGTAAGTGAGGAATACACGGCGATCGCGCGTCGGTATTGGCAAACAGCTGGGGTGGCAGACAAGATTGATTTGCGATTGGCACCAGCACTCTTAACCTTGGACCAGCTATTAGTAGCGGGGCAGGCAGAGACATTTGATTTTGCCTTCATTGATGCCGATAAGGGGAATTATGATGGCTACTATGAGCGATCGCTCCAACTAGTGCGTCCTGGTGGTTTGATTGCCATTGACAATGTCTTGTGGTCCGGAAGAGTTGCTAACCCCCAGGATCGAGACGATAGCACTCTCGCTATCCGAGCTTTCAACGACAAGTTGCACCATGACGAACGAGTGACAATGAGTCTTATGCCTATTGCCGATGGACTTACCCTAGCGCTCAAGCGGATGTAACTTCAATGCCTACCATCTAACTTATCACCCCTGGTCAGACCAGTTGTAACTCTGGCTCTGCTTGAGCTTGTGGGAGCGCGCCGCCGGAGCTACCAAGGAGCGGACCGTTGAGTTGCATCTTACCCTCGCGTGCCATTCGACTTCAGGGAGTCTTGGAAAATGGGAGTCCTCCCAGTTTTCGTTTGCCAATACCAACAAGCAAGTCCCAGGCATTGTGGGTTGCTGTAATTAAGAGGACAAAAACTACATATACAAGCGAGAAGAGACCATCATGTCTGCCTCGCCAGACTGTGAAAGCGATCACAATCAGACCCACATAAGACGCTGTTGGCATGATGAAGCGCCAGAACAGGTAGGTTTTTGCCCAAGTAGCTTGAAGATGACCTATGACTGGTTGTATGTGTCGGGTAGCGTTAATCAATCCAAATGCACCCAGTATCAGAATTTCAACACCGATCAGATTGGGGTTGTGACCGGGAATCAATAACAAGAGCGAAATTAATAGGACGTAGAGGAAGCTGGCGAAGGTTTGGGTCGCCAGTTGCTTCAACCCGATTTGGGACTCATCACTCATCACTTCTATGCTCAGAGTTAGAGAGACAAAGAGCAAGCCGATCAGAGTGGCGGCAGCCGTGCCCGCCAGCATGTAGAAGTCATGCCAGCGCTCAATGTACTGAGCGAACGTCTGCATGTCTTTAATCTCCTGCCTCGGTTCCAATGGCAATAAGATAACCCATTTGGGTTGTGTGGCAAAAACTATTTGGGGACGAATGGCACGCGCTGGTTGTGTTACAAAAACTGATAGGCTGGGAAATGCTCGCGATCGCGATTCCACCACAGCTGTCCTTTGACCTTGATGTAAGTTTCATCCACTCGCCACGAGTCGTTCGTTTGCTTCAGGTGAGGGCGAATCCGCTGGGCATCAGTCGTAATACCTCATAAACACCTCTACAACATTCTCTCCTAGAGCAGCCAGCCGCAGTGTTCAGGCGGAGGTAGAAGCTGTGGGGGCGAGAGTGATCGTGCTTGCAAGAGAGAACTAAAGACCTAACGGGAGTAGCAGCTATCTTCTGCATAGTACAAAGATGTGCCCTGTTGCCAGCAGAGGAAATGTTTGGAAAAGCGAGCGCTTTTCCTATAGCAGTCGCCGCAGGGGTCAGGCGGTAGGGGAAGCAGCAGAATCAGCATTATTAACCATAAGCTTTTGGTTTTCTCTGAATCTCTGAAATCCCGATCGAGCGCTTTACAATACCATCAGAAGTGTAAAACCGAGGTAGAGAAACGGATGACTCAAGCTAACCCAACCCAAGTTAACACTAAGCAGGTAGAGAAATTGATTAAAAGTAGTGCAAAAAAAGTCATTTCCGCTAGCGGAGTTGCTTCCTCCACTCGCCGAGGTAATAAAGAGTTCAATCGCCTGGTAAAAAAACTCTCCCAACAACCTGTCAGCACTAGTGGACAAGCGACAGAGATTGGGGAAGACTTAGGTCAGAGAGTTGTTGCACTCTCTCAAAAACTCGGGAGAAAGAGTTTAGATCGGGGTGTGATTCAGCAACTAATGATTCAAGGAGATCTCCCCTCTTTGGCTGAGGTGCCAAAGGGAGAGCCTGGTCCAAGGCCATTGCCAGCCATTCAAGAGCCGGCCTCTAGCCAGAATATTGCTGCAACGACTCTGACTCAGCCGCCGCAAGAATCCCAACCGGGTACTCTATCAGGTGAGGAATCTGGTTCTACCGAAGAGGCGACTGAAGAAAAGGTGACCCTAGGAGCATTCGGGGCAACTGAGGAGGTAGTCTCAGCAGATGTACCTGAGCTGGTTGAACAAGAAGAGGAGCAAATTGAAGAAGAGCAACCAACTCAGCCAGCAGATTGAGCCGAAAATGTCGGCAAAAGTTTTTGTGGGGTCAGATGAAACGATAGCCAACGGTCGTGTAGTTGCATGGAATTGCCTCAGTCTGTCAGGGAGTGGTGGTATTCCAGGAAGCCCGAGAAAACTTTGAAGCAGTTAGACAAGCTGGCTCATAGCTGCCGCAGACAAAAGGAATGCCTTCTGACACAGATGGTCGGTCAGTGGGGTACATGTTAGCAGCGATGCTGTTCACCACAACCTCAAGTACATGTGGAGGGGCAGATGATACAAGTGTGGAAGGATAAACCGCTCTCCCCCAAGTCGGGTGAACAATCATGGCACAGGGACCGCTGTGATTGATGGCATAACCCAAAGTCGAATGGACAAGTTTGACATCGCTGAGCCAAATTTGACCAGGTGGGGAAGTCATTGGCCAGCCGGTGCGCGGCTCGAACAGATCAGCTAAATGTCCCATTGTCTTCAACTGGAGAACAATCTGGCTACCAAACTCGATGAATTGTTGACGAAAGCGGTTCTTGGAAATTTCCGTGTCAACTGTCCGCTCCAAGAAAGTAAATTGGCACAATTGGAGGACGACAAGCACTGACAAAACTGGCAATGACCAACTAGGTAGAAGCTGGTCTAAGTTAGTGCGAATGAATTCAGGGGGTGTGTGGACTGAATATTGCAGCATCGACTTGGGAACTGACGCTTGACTATTACAACTTTAATTGAATTATTCCTAACTGCCTAATCAAAGATAGTAGACTTCTACGTAACCGTTCACGGGGGGGGTGAATTATGCGCATAAACCCTGAAGCTCTTGCTTAGCACGGGTTTGGAGTGACTTATGGCATGAAAAGATCGTACCTAAAATCTCTAAAAGACAATTTGCAGACTAGTGTAGCACTTTTGACTACTCACAATTATCTGGAAAAAATCAAATCTAGCCTGGTTTTCGTACTAATTCCGTCCGATCTCATATCGGACATTTTTTTGCTACCCCCCTGAACGGTTACACTTCTACTTGGGAGGCAAGTTTTCAAGGTCTCCTCCGCCCAGCCGTGCAACGTTTATGCGATCTACTCTATAAAACTGTTGCCGGATGGAAAAAACACAAGCCTTAAAAACGGTTGATAAATAAAACATTAAGCTGTCTTGTAGGTTCTAGTTCGACGATTGTTGCCCAGGCGACGCAGCATTAATCGAATCATCACTACACAAATACATCCCCTCATAGTTTTCCGGCAAAACCTCATAATCAAGGGCATAACACTCGGGCATTATCCAACCACACGAATGTCCGTTCTACGCTCTAGCGCCACGACTCGATATGAAAGCCTTTCGTTTGCCGAGGTGGTGCAATCTCCAATATGCATTCATCTGCTGCTTGCAGGCAACTGTCCAACTCTCCCTTGTAAGCCTGGTCGGCCAGCACCTTCTCTAAACGTTTGTATAGCTCGAGAACAGGGACTAAAAACTTGTCGAGAGCGGGTTCGGTTGCTAATACGTCTAAGGATTGCTTGAGGGCATCATTCGCTTTTGCTAGTTCTGCCACCCGTGCCTGGGATGCTAGTGAACGCTGGCAGTCGTGCAGTTCGTTACGCAACCTGGTAGTTTTCCTGCTCCAGTGCGGTGATGCGCTTCTGTGATTGTGCCATCCACTCATCTGGCTGCATAAGCTGCTTGGGTGTAAACAAGAACTCTCTTTATTTTTCATCTTCCCACTGAGTTTAGCAAGGGAGACTCAATCAAGCGGTATTGTCAACTTGAGGAGAGCTGACGACAGGGAGCCAGTTTTGAGATATTACTCTCATGACAAACAGAACCCCAAACTCTTACATAAGCCACGTGGCCTTCAAACAATTGCAGTGGTGGAAGGCAGGTCCAGATCCGCTTTTACCGTGTAGGTGGCACCTGGTTGCAGCTATGCTCTCACTGGGTCTGGTTGCATTAAAGTTAAATTTTGTCCGGATAACAGGGGTTACAGGAGGTCTCGGAGCTGCCGTGCGCCATGCACGATACGCTCGACGCGAAGGGTGTTGTCGAGGACCCGAAAGAAGATGAGGTACCGACCATGCACGGCCATTCTCACCCTTGGAAAGAGCTCGTCTCGCCCCGGAAACGCTTCTGGGGCCTCAAGGAGCTTCTGGCAACGGGCTTCGAGTTCTGCAACAAGCGAAAGCGCCCGTTGGGGATTGTCGCGAGCAATGTAGTTGCCGATCTCTTCGAGGGGTCCGCTTCAGCCTTTGGTGAAAAGAGGAGCTTCATTCAGCGAGCTTCTGGTACTTCGCGCGAAGGCGTGCAAAGACGAGATCAGCATCGACCCCTGGACCGCTCTCAACCCCTTCCTGCACAAGCTGCCGGAGCTCGTCTGTCTCGAGGCTCTCCACCTTCCGCCGGAACTTCCACGCTCGAAGCGCTTCGCGTACCACTTCACTTGCGCTCGAGTACTCTCCACTCTCGACGGCGTCTCGAAGGAGGGCGACCATGTCCGGGGGGAGGGCAACACTGATTTTCTCGACGGTTCCCATAGAACTTCTCGCAGTTGTCTTGTTTGATGGTACCAATAGTTCCTACCATTGCCAAAGATACTCCATGCAGCAGCACAGGTCACAGTTAGAGTTGCCTAACCACCGAATACCGCTTTAGAAAACACTTTTTTGCGCGTGTAGAACATCGTATGTTGCACGCGCTTGCCTCTGTTTCTCGAGGGCTTTTCCCGATAGTGTATTACGCATTCTAACGACGCGATTCCGCTACCGTTGTTCCTTTAGCTGATTGACATCCTCTCCAGCCTTAAGGCTGGAGATTCCCATGAGGGGTGGTTGAGAGCGCATTTCCAAATAAGCCGACCATCACCCGGACTTGCTGTCGCAATCGGTCATGAATCTGTTGCCAGACTCCTTGGGGTTGCCAACGTCGGAAATATTTGTATACCGCTTGCCAAGCGGGAAGGTCTTTGGGCAGGTCACTCCAGATACACCCGTTGTGGATTTGGTAGAAGATGGCGTTGAGGATTTCTCCCTCATCGACCTGCCGCTTCCGACCGCGACCCGTTGAGAGCGGCGGCAGTAACGGGCGAATCACCTCCCACTCTCGATCACTTAAGTCACTGCTGTAGCGTTTAGCCCCCCGTTCACTCGCACGACGGAAACGACGATGTTTGAGTGTTGTGACCATTGTCCCAGAATCCAAACAAATGACTTCCCAATCTTGGTCTAACTTGGCTACTACTTGTGTTCACTTAATCTTTAAATATTTAGAAACGCGCTCTTAGGAGGATCTGTTTTTCTATTTGTGTCAACTTGTAGCTTACAACCTTGCTAAAACCTTTGTGAAGTAAGTACTTTGGGCATTTCAGGCGGCTTTGCCTCTCTAACCGCATTGACTAACCGATCCGGATGTCTCAATCGCTTTGATGATTGGGGATTCGAGGTTCTTAGAGATGCGATCGCAAGCTGTGAGTTGACACAAAATTTTGGACAGACTCGTTTAGAATACGCAGCCCCAATACTTCCAAAGTAAACCGAGGAATTACTTCAGCTTTACTTAAATCGGATTGAAGCGTATGACAAATAGGGAGGTGATATTAACGCCATTCGGGACCTTAACCCCAATGCGCTTCGATTAGCAGAAGACCTAGACCGCGAGTACGCTTTTAAAGGTTATAGAGGTCGGGGCTTGAGTAGCATTAGACCCAAAAACCGGGTTAATTGACGACTTGCAGGACGATCTTGCCGTGGGTATGTCCGCCTTCATTAAGTTCCAGAGCTTGCCGGGCTTGGGCGAGGGGCAGCACCCGCTCCACCACTGTTCTGATTTCTCCAGCATCAAGTAGGCCCGCGATCTCTTTGAGTTGAGCAGCGTTGGGCTGCACCATCACCATCTCGCCACGCAACCTACTTTCGACAGCTGATGAAGGCGGTGGCGGAACTGTGGAAACGAGAATGCCGCCCGGTTTGAGTACTCCCCACGAACGCTCTCGCGTGTCGCCGCCTAGTATGTCTAAAACCACGTCCACGCCGCTCACGGTTTGTTCAAATGGTGTAGCCTTGTAATCAATCACTTCATCTGCGCCGAGGTCGCGAACCATGTCCACGGTTGGCGCCGATGCTGTGGCAACGACGCGCGCACCTTTCCACTTAGCCAACTGCACAGCGAAGATGCCAACCCCGCCCGCCGCTCCATGGACGAGTACCGTTTGCCCCACTGATAGATTGACTTTGTCGAACAACGCCTGCCATGCCGTCATCGCCACGGCTGGGACAGAGGCCGCAGCAATGTAATCGAGCGTCCGTGGTTTGGGAGCAAGTCCTTCTCGGTGTCCGATGGCATACTCGGCATACGAACCAGAGCGGGATCTGTCTGCCATGCCGTAAACTTCCTGGCCTACTTGTAAGGTGGTGACATCCGGGCCGACCGCCTCAACTATGCCTGCCACGTCTGAACCCAGGATGAGAGGTAGTTGGAAATCGAAGATACCTTGCATCTGTCCAGAGCGAATCTTCCCATCTAGGCTATTGACCGCGGCGGCATAGACGCGGATGAGGACCTCGCCCATCCCAGGTTTGGGACGCAGCGCATCTTCGTAGACCAAAACCTCTGGCCCTCCGTAGGAATACATTCGTACTGCTTTCATCATCACCATCATTTGTCTCTCGAATTCGGAACAGTTTGTCAAAGACCTGTAGTCTTGTCAGTAAAAGCTACTGATTGGAAGCCTGACTCTTCAAGCCTTTGGAGTGGTCAATTCAAAACGCGTTACTGTCTGGACTGCCAGTTTAAGCTTCGTATCTACTCAAGCTCCTGAGCTTGTTGATATTGCACCTCAACCCTATAGAGGGCAGGGTTAGCTTCGATCTTGCATCTGTTTTTCCTTAGGTTCGTGCTTAGCCATCGCCGTCCGCCAGGCTTCTGCGCTTTCCCAAAGCGCGATATTGATAAATTGGGCTGTCCCTTGCTTGCGGGTCGCTGCTTTGACTTCGATAGCTGTAGTCATGGGTGACAGAAATCTCCAAACGCTGGAATGAGCAGCAGCACCCAAGTTCAGATTGGCTACCGGAGCAACAGGGAAATGCTATATTCAACTTCAACTCCTGTCTAGTCCCCAAATGGGGACTCTTATCGTTTGATGCCCTCAGCTACCCCAGCACTCCACTCCCTTATCCAAGCCCTTGCGACCACACAGACTGAGCGGGAACTGCGACTGCACTTTATGGATGCTGCTGGTGAGCCTCTTGGGGCGCAAGCTTGGGGGTTGTCATTGTTTAATGACCATATTGGAGTGCACACCATCGAAGTTCGTGGTGTACCTGAGGCTTTTCTGGAGCGATACCAGGAGATCGGTCGAGCTACAGATCCTGTCATGCGCCTCCTACTCGAGCGGCATGCTCCAGCGCACCAGCAGTTGGTAATGACTCCTATCGATTGGCGACGCAGCGCTTTCTACCAGCACGTTTGTGCTCCCTTCGGTTTAGAACACATATTGAAGGGGCCTATTGTTGGTGGCGGTCGCGTGATTGGCACAGTTCAGTTTGGTCGTAGTTGGCATCTCTCACCGTTTGGAGAGCGAGAACTGAGTCACCTCGGTACTTTGTGTGCTCATCTTTCTGCCTTTGTAGCGACCCTACGGGCAGGAGCTACGAGCCTGAACACGGCCGGAGCAATGCAGCTGACTTTGCGCGAACTTCAGATTGCCAAACTAGTAGCTATGGGGCTAAGTAACGTTGAAATCGGGATAGCCCTTCAAATCGCACCTAGCTCAGTCAAGCAGGCGCTCAAGCGGATGTTTCGGAAGCTCGCTGTTTCCTCTCGGGCTCAAATGGTGGGCAAGCTTCAAGGTGTATTGAGCTAGCTCAATACACCTTGAAGCTTGCTGGCTCATGACCTACCCGTCAACTGCTGGTTAACATAAAGGAGCCTCTTTTCGTTTAAACCACAGTCTGGCAAATTCAAAAGATCATGGCTGACATCTCCATCCCATCGCTGAATGGTCCCCCTCAACAGCCCTTTTGGCAACGGCGAATTCGTGCTCTACGTTTTATCTTTCGCCCTCTAGAAACGTTAGATGCTCGCGCCCAGCAGTATGGTGATAATTACAGGGTGTCTGCTCCTGACTATAAACCTGCCTTAGTGTACTTTAGTAGCCCTGAAGCGCTCGAAGCCATTTTCACAGCCAAACCTGAGCAACTGAGTGCAGGGCGAGGCAATGACATTCTCAAAGCGCTACTGGGTGAGCATGGGATTGTACTGCTCGAAGGCGACGCCCACCAACGGCAACGGCAACTGTTGATGCCGCCGTTTCATGGCGATCGCATGCGTTCCTATGGTCAGCTGATTCAGGAGATTACAGAACAGGTGATGAGCCAGTGGGTAAGAGGAAAACCCTTCGCGGTTCGTCCCGCTATGCAGTCCATTTCCTTGCAGGTGATTCTTGGGGCTGTGTTTGGTCTCTACAACGGACAGCGTTTTGAGCAGTTACGACAAATCCTGAGCGCCATGCTCGATGGCTTTGGCTCTCCTGTAGGTGCAATGCTCCTGTTCTATCGGTTTTTGCAGAAAGACTGGGGAGATTGGAGTCCTTGGGGGCGGTTTCTGCGACTCCGGCAGCAGGTCGATGAATTGCTGTATGCCGAGATTGCTGCTCGTCGCAGTCAATCGGATTCTGGCAGAACCGACATCTTGGCACTGTTGATGGCGGCTCGTGACCCAGAGGGTCAACCGTTGAGTGATGTGGAATTGCGGGATGAGTTGATTACACTGCTGTTTGCCGGACATGAAACCACGGCATCTGCTTTGGCTTGGGCGTTGTACTGGATCGCTGCTCTGCCTGAGATTCGTGCAAAACTGCTGACAGAACTAAATACACTGGATTCGAACGCCGAGCCCAGCACGATCGCCCGCCTGCCCTACCTCAGTGCCGTCTGTCAGGAAACTTTACGCCTCTATCCAATCGCGCTCAATGCTTTTCCGCGCGTGGTCAAGCAGTCGATTGACGTGGGAGGCTATTCACTAGAACCGGGGACTGTGATCATCCCCTCAATTTACCTAGCTCACCACCGCTCAACCGTTTACCCAGAGCCGAAGCAATTTAAACCAGAGCGTTTTATCAAACAGCAGTTTTCACCCTACGAATATTTACCCTTTGGTGGGGGGAATCGTCGCTGTATTGGCTCTGCCTTTGCGTTGTTTGAAATGAAACTGGTGTTGTTCAAGCTCTTGTCAAGCCTGGAGCTTGTCCGGCTGAATTCCCAACCGATTCAACCAATTCGTCGCGGCTTAACGGTCGCACCGTCTGATCGATTCCGGATGATTGTCACTGGTAGTCATCAACGGTCTTCGGAAGCGTAATATTAAGCTTTATAAACCACCAAAATCTGTCGAAATGCATAAACAAAGTTTCGCGCTATAGGGTCTTCCGCGATTTTGATGATATTTTCTGGAACACCCCTTGAGAGCTTAATGCCATATTAAATTAAGAAGCATAATTGTGAGAGCAGTCCAAAGCATCAATGTCAACATGCCTAGTAACTGAGTTTCAAACAGTGAGGCTTTCTAAAGTGAGCGCTTGAGAGTCAGCTAATCTATGGATAATTTCTCTCAAAGTTTACAGCTACCGCAGAAATTTAAGATGCCTTGGCCTTGGCTGCTGCTTTAGACATACTGTAGGAACCTAGCTGACCCCGATACCATTTGTTCTTCCTCGCGCCATCCGAGAGAATGTTCGTCACCTGGCGACGAGCTTTGCTTTCAGCCTCTGCGGGCAACTCATCCTCAAAGATCGTCTCCACGACAGCAGGGATGTCAAAGACTTGCTCAGCTTCGCGTTGCAGAACTAAAGACACTGCTGACGGCAAAGAGATATGACTGAACTCTTCTCGCACATACTGCTGCCATCCTGAGGCTGTCTTGGTTGCCTTGGTTGGACGTGTAAACTTCGTAGTTTGGTTTCTTCTAACAGTCGATGGGACCGTTTTTTTTGTCTCTTGGGAATGGGGCTCTGAGGAAGTTTCAGTTGGCGACTTAGCTGTGGGATTTGCCTTTGAGGTTTCTAAGGTTGCTGCTGCCAAGTCAAAGCCAACAGGTTCAGTCTCTCTGCCAGTCTTAACAGGTGATGTCTGTGCTGGTGACGAAATCGGTGCAGTAGCTGGAGTATCTAAAGGTGTAAAAAGGCTGACAACGGTTTTGAGACTTTGGCGTTTCTCCTGAACGGATTTTAATTGTGAAAGTAACTCCGCCTCTTGAACTGCCAATTGTGAATCAACTTCTAGTAGTTTGGTGAGGGTAGAATTAGCTGACTGGTCGAAGTCCTGAGAGTTTGGCACAGTAAGGAGCACTCCAGTTGAATAATTTTTCAGTCAATTTTAAAGAAAAATCAACGGTTTCAGCACCATCAGTAGATATTTTACATAAATATTTACACTCACTTAGTCCAAAAAAGCTCGACACAAAAAACAGCGGTATTAAAAGAGGACTACCTCCTACCATTGAGCATTAAGCTCAACGGCTTTTAAGATAGTCAATAAAGTAGTATCTCAAAACTGCCTCCCTGTCGTCAGCGCTCCTCAAGTTGATAATACCGCTGAGACTTCCTACTCGCCGATTTGGTTATCAGAGCTTGTCTATCGCGCTCCAGGGCAGGCTAGAGGGTGCCAACGGGGACAAGGAAAGGTGGAAAGCAATCGGCGATCGCGGTGTTGAAGAGAAACAGTTTCAACTTAGCGGCGCGATCGCTTGCGGCGTTTTAATTCAGCCTGAATTGCATCAACAACTGTTTCAATCACCTTGACTCTAGCATAGTACTTATCATTAGCAGCTACGACTGTCCAGGGAGCTGATGGAGTGGTGGTGCGCTGTATTGCCTGGTTAACTGCCACCTTGTAGTAAAGCCACTTGTCTCGATTGCGCCAGTCTTCATCAGTGAGCTTATATTGCTTAAAGGAATCATTTTGGCGTTCAGTAAAGCGCTTCAGTTGTTCCTCGGGACTAATGTGTAACCAGAACTTCACTAACACGTAGCCAGAACTGGTTAACTGGGCTTCAAACTCATTGATTTCTCGATAGGCTCGGCGCCACTCTGTTTCCGAGGCAAATCCTTCTATCCGCTCGACTAACACCCGTCCATACCATGAGCGGTCAAAAATCCCAATTTTGCCGGCTGTGGGTAATTGCCGCCAGAATCGCCAAAGGTAATGATGGGCTTTTTCTTCATCCGTGGGAGCAGCAAAGGGATAAACGAAGTAACTCCGAGGGTCGAGGATATCGGTCAGGCGCTTAATGGCCCCACCCTTGCCTGCTGCATCCCAACCCTCAAACACCACCAATACGGGAATTTGATATTTGTGGATACTTAACTGTAGCTGCCGCAAATGGGTATTGGCGCTCCTCCTGAGTCGGAGGCCAGATGGGATGTACCTTAAACCCACGAGGATCCATGTAGGCTATCATTTGTTTGACCAGTCCACCTTTACCAGAGGCAGCCCAACCCTCTAAGACTACAATCACAGGCAATTTTTTGTCCCAACAGGCATTTTGCAAACCTCGGAGTTGATGCATCAAACTGTCAAGCTCGGACTTATAGGTTGCTTTATCCAAGGAAAGACTCAAATCTAGTGTACTCAGCATAGAAATTGTCAGCTTGAGGGTAGGCTCAGTGTGGATTCCATCAACTCGATTAGTTTTAGCTAGAAATTCGTTGAGTGGAGTTGTTGTTCGTTACTCGCACATCGAACACAGGTGCTTCAACGAGTTTGAAGGTTGTTGAAGCAAAGGTGACACGGCCCTCTGTACTCTGAAACTCATCCATAATTCGGGTAAAGAGTTGAGCTTTTTTCGCTCGTCGATATTTGTAGTCAACCACGTAGCGAAGTGTAAACTCCATCCAATTGTCAGTTATTACTAAAGTAACCATTGGTTCAACTCTCGCATCTTCAATCAGATACTTATGTACCATATTTTCCCAATGAGTTCTGGCGTAAGCAACATACTCACCCACGACTTCTTCTGCCACTTTCTGAAGAATTTCCCTGGCTAAGCGGTGTTCGCTCCCGAATTTGATAGGTAAGATAATTTCATCCCACACGAAAGGAAAATTTGCAGAGTAGTTGAAAACAGGTTCTTTGAAGACAAAACTATTAGCAATACGGACAATACGTCCATTGTACAGATCTCCCTTCACCCAAGCACCTGTCTCCATTACTGTCGTTCGCAAAATACCTATGTCAATTACATCTCCTGAGATGCCGCTAAGCTGAACCCTGTCTCCGGATTTATAGAACTGACCGAAGGAGATCGCAACCCAACCGGCAAAGCTAGCGATAACTTCTTGGAGCGCAAACGCAATACCAGCAACCACAGCCCCCAAGACGAAAGACAGTTGACCCAGGAAATCGCCAAAGTCAATCATAATGAACAAAACCATCACCAAATACGCCACGTAGGTGATGGCTTTTCGGAAGCGATAGCGCGCCTCAGAGTCCTGAATGTATGGTGACAGAGAACGGCGAAAGAGGCGAAGCAAAATGGAGATCGCAAAAATGCCGATGATGGCTGCGATCAGCTTCACAACAATCGGGTTTGAAAACCAATACTGGATTAATTTTAACAAATTGCTCATGGATTCATGCTCTAGTTTAGCAATTGGGATAGTATTTTAGCCTCTGCTCTACCAAATAATAACGGCAAAAGGGTGGTAGATTCTGCTATCAAACCGAGCTAATAGTGTTATGGAAAGGTGTAGTAGAGCCAGACGCAGTGGCTGATAATTTCGGCGGGGAAGCGATGGCCTTTGTAAGGGTTTGGAGTGCTGTTCGTCATGAGAGTATTATCTCAAAACCAGCTTCCTGTCGTCAGCTCTCCTCAAGTTGACCAAAAAAAGGCAGCTATGCTGAGGCGCGATGTGCAGAAGGATTTATCCTGATGCCGAAGGCACGATCCTTCTGGGCGACTGATAGGGAAGCGCAAGCGGAGTCAAAAACCCGGACATTTATCTAGGAGTTGGACTCGGATTTATCACAAACCTCTGGGAATCGACCAAGTTTACTAACTTGATGTTCGGTTTTAGCTTTCTTCAAGAACTGGCTGGATTTCTCCGATAACTAACTCATTAATCGAGCAAATTTTGCCTGGTTTGATAGGTGCAGGATGACCAATAAACAGGTGAATTCACTTTGAGTGCCAATTTGGCCATGAGAAAACTCTGGTTACGAGAAGTCAACTAGTAGAGAAGCATAAAGAATGGGTAACAGCAGGTACAGGTGACTCAGCTCGTATTAGGCAGGGACTGCACTTTCCTGTAAGCAGTAGCAAAAAATGTTTCGAAGGGACAGGCACTGCTGATAGCAATCAAGACCCGGCCAACACTGATACGTACTTGTGCCCCTAATTTGAGAAGTTTGGTACGAATGGTGCCAAGTTGTGCGATGGCTTTCAGTTTGGTTCAGACAGTGTTGCCGCAACGCCTGCGTTACTGACATAGGCAAGCCCCGCTCTGGCGACTGGCTCCACTGTTTCAACTTGTCCTTTCCGGAGCATGTGCATAATTAATCTTAGTAGACCCCCGGCTCTGCCGGGGGTCTCGCACAGTTTGACAGTTCCGGAAATCTAGGGAAGAGTCTTTGGCAAATGAACCTCATTTGTTCATGTGCCAAAGACTCAAAATGAAAGATACCGACACTTTAAGTCATACGAGGTGGGAATGCAAATATCATGTGGTATTCATTCCCAAGTACCGGAGAAAAACACTGTACTACAAGCTACGGCAGTATCTAGGGAACTTCTTTCGAGATTTAGCCGCACAAAAAGAATAGTCAGATTGAAGAAGGGCATTTCCCGGATTTCTCACCAGCCTGAGCCATTTTAGGAGGCTGAGTCGTTAAACAGAAGAACGTTCTGGACGCTCCGGCTTGCATGACAGCGGAGCCGGAGGCAACGGAAGCCTCCGGTCTGTTTTTTTGAGCCTTTCCCTAGAAGCCTTGCTGCATAGATTTTACGAACCCTTTTAGAAAAGCGTGGTGAGAAATCCGAGTGGAGTGTTTTACTTTGTTAAGGCTAAAATAATTTAACAATCCCGATGGGTATAATGCGATTGTTATCTTCACACGTTTAGTGTTTAAAGTCATGCTAGAAAGAATTAAAGCAGCATCTGAACTTCAGCTGACACTTGTTGAAAAATTGCAAAAAGAACTCAAGTTAACAAGTGGACAGACTGACGCTGAGGATGTTTACAATTTAGCAGCGGCTCTAGAATCTGCCAGTTCAACACTTGAACAACTACTCTCAATTCAAGAGAACTTTGCCCCCGAAGAAGATTCCTAACTGTTCGACACTGATCTGCGAAAACGTGAGCGGGATAAATACAGCAAAGACACTGGATTACAATGCCTGCTTGCAGACTTAAGAGGATAATCACTACATATTTACCACTACCAGTTGACAATACCCCGGATCTCGTTTTAACCGACCAGTGGCAAGTTAATTATGTGTATGGGTCGCGTAGCCTACATAAGTTGAGTTCACAGTCAGTGGAGTGCCCCACCACCAAGTTTGAGTAGGTTGATTGTCGCTGAAGAGTTCATAGGTATTCAACGGATTACCAGAATAGGCTGTGGCGTTGTTCAGCGCAGTGAGGGCGCTCGCATTGCGGAAGAAGGTTGCGTCCATGAGCTTTGCGTCGAAGAAAGCGCATGCAAACTGCTCGAGCGAAGCATGGAACTGGGTGTTTCCGTCAGATTGATACTGGAAGTGGTCCATGGTAGGGGCATGCACGTAGTAATTATCCCTAGGTACACCCAATTCTAGATCCCACGATGACCTAACGTATATTGCTGTGTCTGCTCCGCCAGATACCAAAAACATCGGTTGAGAGAGTTGAGCAAGATTGGCAGAGCTTTGATCGAGACCTGGAACAGTTTGGTTTGTATTGCCTCCCAAATTACCAGCCATCAAAAAAAACGCCTTGAGCCGAGCATCCCCGTAATTCACAGGTCCGCTCCTAAGCAGATAAGTCTCTTGAGCCATCTTCATCAGTCCGGTCTCTGCTCCCAAGGAGTAGCCGACGAACCCGATATGATTCATGTCAAAGGTGTAGATCTGGCCCGAAGATGAATTCAGACTATTTTGAATGGTGGTGAGGTGATTTAGAACAGTGTTGACGTCGCTACTCCTGGCAGTGAACACACCGTCAGCCGGAGGAATAGCCAAATCATTGCAGGAAACCGAATCGATATGCTGCATAGAAACAACGATATAGCCGTACTTAGCCAAATAATCAGCTAACCAGGCTTGGTCGGTGTCAACACCATAGGTAAGGATTCAGGTGGTTGATGGAGGGATGAGAGAAGGCATGGAAAACCCTGCACCCGATTGAGCCATCAACACCTGCTTAAAAAACTCGATGACCGAACGCCCCTGAACATGACAAGTCTGCA